>Ga0209414_1000348_pt1 | contig 22032 bp, 27 predicted proteins | sample LakVidmifraction_4_FD_181154 | JGI IMG/M metagenome (GOLD analysis project Ga0209414, IMG submission 181154) | Hypersaline microbial communities from Lake Vida, Antarctica - Brine Hole Two &gt;0.2 micron (SPAdes) (version 2) | ecosystem: Environmental > Aquatic > Non-marine Saline and Alkaline >...
CCTTCTAATAATCCTGATTTAACCCATTTGTCAGATAGACGTCTTGCATCGTCGGATACCTGCTTAAATTGGTTAGATGATTCTAATAATTGTTCTACGTTCATAGTAATTTGTTTTTTTTTGTTTTTAAATTATTTATTAATTCCTGCTAATTGTTGCATTCTAGAAACACTATCATTTACTTCAAATATTTGTTTCTTTACAGGTGCTACTCCAGCAGCTTTTGAAGCAAATCCTAATGATTCTTTAATTTGTGACTTATTGCTAAATGTAGCAGTTAAAGTACCTTCTAAAGATTCAAATACAATTTTAGCTTCTTTTGCAGTTGTTGCTTTGTCAAACGAAGCAATAACTTTTACTTTTTGTGATTCGGTTAGGTTTTTAGATTTGAAGATTTTATTAACATAAAGTAATTTAGCATTTAATAAATTAACTTCCTGCAATTCATTACGTAATGTTTTGATAGTTTTAATAGCTTCTTTTAATTCTTCTTTATCATGGCTTTCTTCAACTTCTTTAGTTTTATCTAAAGCATCTAATTCAGCTAATAATTCTTCCAAATTAATTTCTTCATCATCATCACTTATAATTTCATCTTCTCCACCCATATCCATTTCATCTTCTTCACCATTTTCTTCTGAAGATTCTACTTCTTCTTCATTTTCTAATTCTTGAGAGACAATATCCTTAATAATGTCTTTTAATTGCTCAATACTTAAATCATCCACTTTCATTGAATCATCATCTTCTCCATCTTCTCCGGCTTCTCCAGCTTCATCAGCTTCATCATCTTCTTTAACTTCAAATAAAGATTCATCTTCTAATTCTTCTACTTCTTCAGCTTCTAATTCCGCTAAAATAGCAGATAAATCAAAATCTTCTTCCATATCTTCTTCTTGAATGTTAGATAATGCATTTTCATCCATGTCTTCATCTTCATATTCCATTTCTTGGAGTTTAGTAGATAACATAGATTGAAGTCTTGGTGTAAGTGCCTCTTCTAGGGCCACTTTTGCGTTGGCTAAAGCTGCTTCACGTACTTGTTTAGCATCAGCAATAGCTTCCTTGAATAAATCCTTGTTTGTCATTTTTTTTTGTCCTTAAATTTGTTTCGGGAAATAAGATTATTATGAATCTTAATAGAATAATTAATAATACCGTATTATATGAGATAATACATTGTGGTTCAAGCATAAATATATAAAAATGATGAAAAACGAAAAAGAAAACACCTCTCTGTAAGGAAGGTGTTCAGTCTATACAGACTATATATAGAGGGGTTTATTTTTTAAATTATTAACATAGAGGGCAAGGGCACACACCCGTGGAGTTACAGATTATATCAGTGATAAGGGAATTGATCTTACTGTAGTCTTTCAATGATTGATATTGTTTTGATTCTGCTAATGACATATATGCGTTGGGGGTTGAAGGAACACTAACTAGATCAAATGCTACTAGTTCAAAATCATCTTGTACTTCAACAGTTTCACCAATTTGTTTAACTGATCCCATACCACGAGATGAAATACCTACGGGGATATTTGCAGCAATTAATTCTTGAGCAATTTTACCTGCGGGGGTATTTAATAACATTAATTCACCCATCACATTATTACCATCCCACCATACTCTGGTAATATTGTGAGAAACATTACTTAAATTAACAATTGATGATTCGGGATGATCTAATTCTCCCATAGCAGTGTTAGATTTTACGGGGCCTTGAATATATTTCTCAATTTGTTTTTCTAATATTTCTCTAGGATAAACACGACCATTACCGTTTTTTGCTTCTGCTTCTTGTAATTTACCTTTAATACGCATCCTACCATCACTCACCGATTTAACTTCGATTAATGATAATTTAGCTATGTGAAAGGGGGTATGATCTATCAATAATATTTTACTCATTGTTTAATTTATATTAGTTATTTTTAACTGCAATTAAATAGTTTTTTTGACGTTCCTCCGGGGAACGCCTTGAAATAAGAATCGATTCTTGTTCTATAAGGAGATCTATTAATTTTATCATTATCTATATACGTATGTCACCTTTAACACCAAGTGCCATTGTTTTAATTTGTTCTATAGTGTTATTTTTTGATAATGGGGTATTTTGTAAATAAAGCTCACCTCCAACAGTTAATCCTTGTGGTAATGAGGTGATTGAGGTATTTTGTAAATAAAGCTCACCTCCAACAGTTAATCCTTGTGGTAATGAGGTGATTGAGGTATATTGTAAACTAAGATCACCTCCAACCTTTAAATCTTGTGGTAATGATGTTATTTTAGTATTATATAAATCAAGATAATCTCCAACAGTTAATCCTTGTGGTAATGAGGTTATTTTAGTGTTATATAAATCAAGATAACCTCCAACAGTTAATCCTTGTGGTAATGATGTTATTTTAGTGTTATATAAATTAAGATCACCTTTACCTCCATCCTTTATGTATTGTTGGATTTTTTGCTGCCCCTTCATGTCAGTCATATTATCATCATCATCATCAATCATCTCTTTCATTATCTTACGAACCATTTCTTTTAACTTATGTTTTTGTGATTTATCTTTATCTTCTAATCTTAGACCTCTATCGCTGGTTCTTAATTCATCTAAATTTATACGTATGTCACCTTTAACACCAGGAGCCATTGTTTTAATTTGTTCTATAGTGTTATTTTTTGATAATGGGGTATTTTTTAAATTAATATAACCTCCAACAGTTAATCCTTGTGGTAATGAGGTTATTAGGGTATTTTCTAAACTAAGATCACCTCTAACAGTTAATCCTTGTGGTAATGTGGTTATTTTAGTGTTATATAAATAAAGAGAACCTCCAACAGTTAATCCTTGTGGTAATGAAGTGATTGAGGTACTCTGTAAATAAAGATTACCTCCAACCTTTAAATCTTGTGGTAATGAGGTGATTGGGATATTAGATAAATCAAGATAACCTCCAACAGTTAATCCTTGTGGTAATGATGTTATTTTAGTGTTATATAAATTAAGATCACCTTTACCTCCATCCTTTATGTATTGTTGGATTTTTTTATGTGTTGCAATTAAATGGTTTTTTCGGCGTTCCTCAGGGGAACGCCTTGAAATAAGAATCGATTCTTGTTCTATAAGGAGATCTATTAATTTTATCATTATTTACATAAGTATGTCACCTTTAACACCAGGAGCCATTGTTTTAATTTGTTCTATAGTGTTATTTTTTGATAATGGGGTATTTTTTAAATAAAGATCACCTCCAACATTTAATCCTTGTGGTAATGAGGTGATTGGGGTATTAGATAAATAAAGATTACCTCCAACAGTTAATCCTTGTGGTAATGAGGTGATTGGGGTACTCTGTAAATAAAGAGAACCTCCAACAGTTAATCCTTGTGGTAATGAAGTGATTGAGGTACTCTGTAAATAAAGATTACCTCCAACCTTTAATCCTTGTGGTAATTTGGTTATTTTAGTGTTATATAAATCAAGATCACCTTTACCTCCATCCTTTATGTATTGTTGGATTTTTTGCTGTCCCGTCATGTCAGTCATATTATCATCATCATCAATCATCTCTTTCATTATCTTACGAACCATTTCTTTTAACTTATATTTTTGTGATTTATCTTTATCATCACTAATATTTTCATTCAATTTGTCTGAAATATAGTATTGATATATTTCTGTTTCTCCTTCATCACTAAGTCTATCTTCATCTACATTAAATGAATTTTTTAATTTATCTAAATCATTGAATGGTAGTTTTTTATAATTATTATATATAATACTGATGTTTCCTTTATCTCCACCAATGTCTGATTTATTAATGGTTTCATCAGATAATAATGCTTTGATATCTTCTACTTTAACTTCTTTAAGATTAGCAATATTGCTAATTTTATTTTTTAAACTTTCCAAATTATCAAATGGTGATATATTAGATAAATCCCATCCTAACTCATTTGCTGGTTTAGTTTTGTTAGTATTATTTTTCATAACTATATAATCATTTAAATCTTCTCCTAGTTCATTTTTTAATGAATATAAAACAGATTTTAATCTATTTATAGGTAAAGATGTATATATAGGTTCAGTACTTAAATATATAGAATAATTATCTCCATGTCCTTCTTTAACTAATTGCATTTTATTTTTTACATCAACAAAGTTGTCTCCATTTTTGGATATTTCTTCTTGTTGGTCGAATCCAAATTTGCGTTTGGTTGGAGTTGATTCTTGAGGTAATTGACATCTAACACCGGTTAATTTATAATTAGTATAGTAATATGGATCTTTGTTAAGGTTTTTAATTACTAATTTACATGCTTCTTTCTTATCAATTTCAGGATTATCAATTTTTTCCATAACATATCCTGCCATTATTTCTTGAGCGTTCATGGTATCTAGTTCATCAAATTTAGCAATTTGTTCTTTACCGTCTTGATTGTAGTATCCTGTGTCTTTAGCTTCTTTTAATATATCTTTTACTTTTTTAGGTAATTTAAATCCACCTTGTTTAAATTCATCAGCAAAATCTTCAGCATCGCTTTCAGAGTAACCAGCATCAATTAATTTTTGTTTATTAGATTTTTTATCTTTATCTTCGTTTAATGATTCGTTAGAATTAGATTTTGTTAAGTCTTTAATATCATCAGCATATAATCCTCTATCAGGTTTTTTATCTGTACCATATAATTCTTTACCAGTAAGATTACTCCATGTTTTTACAATTTTAAGTTTATCTCCTATTTGTAAATCCTCATAAGATTGAGGAAGATTATCCATATTGTTAACTGTGAATTCATCTCCTACTTTATATGTTCCAAAGTTAGCTTTATCAATATTAGGTCCTATTTCATTAATAATACCCTTATTAATTAAGATTCTTTCAGCTTGTTTAAATAATGTTACGTTACTGATGTATTCAGGTAAAGACATTCTTATATTACGCATAAATTGCGCTTCGGTGATTTTGCCTTCCTTAAGAGCAATATATTGGTTTTTTACAGATTTCATATTAATGTAAATTTTTAATTTTTGTATTTAAATTTTCAACCATTTCTGCTATTTTTGAAATGTTAGATTCCGTTGTTTTCCAATATATTAATCCCTCTCCATCTTCCGATAGATCTTGTTTTATCATATATGTGTATTCAACTATACGATTGATTTCCATTAGTTTACGTTTTACTTCTTTAATAGCTTTATGAAGAAGTTCATTTTTAGAACGTAGTTTTATTTCGTTTTTAAATTTAGTGTAAGTAATTTCATTTAATAATTCTTCTCTAACAATTTTCTCTAGGGATTGTTTTTCTTTATTTAATAAAGTTTGAATTTTTTTAACAGTTTCTTTTCCTTCATATATTTTATATGTTTTAGGTTTTTTACCTGTAATTTGTTTATAATCAAATATTTTTGAATCGGATGGCATTCCTTTTACTTTAGTAAACCCTTCATCTTCTGATGTTTGAGTTGCAGAGTTTGTTTTTTGTCCTTTTTTAGAAAAAGCATATGGAGTAGAATAAGCACCTACATCCGCTGATGTTGAATCTTCATCTATTATTTCATATACTAGTGTTTTTATATATTCTTTTAATGTTTTATCATTCATTATTTAATTGCTTTAATCTCATTAATTAATTGATGGTATTGTAATAAGACAACTATATTATCATCTTTAACATTTTGATGTTTCTCAATAGGTTTTAATAATGTAATAACTTCAGTTAATTTAATTTGGATTGTTTTATCGTCAATAGTAGGGATTAAAGATGTTAATTCTTTAATTAATTTCTCATTACTGGTATTTACGAATTCTCTTAATTTAGTTGTATTTGAAATATTATTAATGTATTCTTTTAGTACTAATTTTTGGGATTCATTTAGATTAGAATACTTTTCATTAAATTTTTCAAGTAACATACGATATGCTAATATACGAGTACCTTTATCCATGTTAATATATTCTTCCATCACACGATCTTCAACCTCTTCTCTATTTATTGATTTATTCGATATATGTTCTAATAAAGTAACTTTATTTTTAATAATATCCGAAGGCTCAATAAATTCATTTGAGTTATGTGATTCAATTAAAATATATATAGCAGCATATTGTGAATAATTATTAATTTTAGACTTAAAAAAATCATCAATGTTGTATTGTTCGCGAATTTCTTTAATTAAATTATACTTTTCCTTACGTAAAGTAGATCTATTTAACCTAGAGGATAAATTCAAAGTAGTATTAATTAAAGATTCTGCTCTACTTTCACTTAAGGAGGGAGAACTAATTATTGTTTGATATAATTTATATTCTTTACTTAACTCTGTTTTAGAAAAATATTTTCTAATAAGTCCTATAGATGTAGAATCTTTACCAGATACGGTATCAGATGCTATTTGTCTAACTAAAATTTCGAATAAGATCCCTGTATTCTTAAACTTACTATGCGATATATGCATTTTTCAATATTATGTGATATGAAATGTACTGTTTATAAATATATGTATTTTATATATCCTTAATATTTTTTTCATCCAATAATGAAGAAACTGAATCGTCTTTGGGTTTAAATACAATGTATTTTAATAAATTTTCATTTCTTTTATATTCAACTAATGATAAGGGTGAACCGCCTTTTGGTGTACCACTTTCTTCAGGTTTATTAGCAGTATATAGTGTTGCATTTTCTTTACTTCCTAATCTATCTTTACCTAAAGGGTCATTTTGAGTTCCAATAATTGATGCTTTTTCTTTAGGACGTCCAACAGGTTGCGTTTCATCATATCCTGGAGGTACAGGTCCCTTAACGTCACCAACACCATTTCTACCTTTCCCATATAATGTAGCTAAATCATGAGGGGTTCCATATGATTTTCCAGATTGTGCTGGATCATTACCTTCGTTTTCTATTTGGGATATCCTGAATGCACGTTTTTTATCCTCAATAATTAAGTCTCTATATTCATCAAATTGATCTTCAGAGAATTGGAATATTTTATCATATACCCAATCAGAAGGCATTAGGTTACTATCTTGAATGTCTTTAGCTAATGCTACTTTTTCTTTCCATAATGCTATTTTTTCTTGTTCATAAATAATTGAAGGAATAGTTAAGGATAATTCAAAATTCCCTAAACTTTCACCATCAAATCCTTGAGTATATAAATGGACTAATGCTATTTTATATAATTCAGACAACACAATACGTTGAATACGTTCAACTGTTCGGGCAAATCTAATATCCTCAGCAGCTAAAGTAGCTTTACCTGTTAAATCTTTTTCAAATCCAAAAAATGCTTTAGGTACTTTTAAAGCAGCTAGCATTTCATCTCTTAAAAATTCAACATCGTCAATAGCATTGTATTCTAAACCTTTAATAGTGTCAATTTTAGTATTGGAATTTCCCCCACGTTGAGGAATATAAAAATCCTCCATTAAGTTTTGGACGTTGTATTTTAGATTATAATCTCCAGTATTCTGGTCCATATATGGAGTTTTTTTCATTTTGTTTTTCAACTTCTCCATATACCCATCAACTTCCGCATTAGGTAAATTACCAATATCAACATAAAATACTCGTTTTTCCGGCGCTCTAGTGATGCGGTGTAATAACATCGCATCCTTCATTAGAACATATTGTTTATACGTTTTACGTGCGGGTTCAATGTATGATCTTCCGTATGGGAGGTAATTAGCATCAGTCAATAAACGAAAATGAGCTATTTCATAATTTTCAAATTTAATTTTCCCATCTCTATCTTTAACTCGAGAATTTAACCCCCCGGCAGCTATTGAAGATGGTTCAATTTTGAAACAAACATATGACGGATTTTGTGGATCTGAACCTTCTTCACGTACCATATCATATATTGATAATGGTGTTACATTATATATACCAAAATTTTCAGCAACTTCTAAATGTAGATAAAAATCCCCATATTTACTCATGTTACGAATCCATAACCACAAATTAAATTCTATATTTAATATATCGTAAAATAAGTTATAAAGTATTTTTTGTATTTTTTCATCAGGGGATCTAATCTGTAGTACTTCTCCCGATTCATTTTTTAGAGTTGCTTCATCAGAAATAATATCTAAAGCAGAAGCTATAATAGATTCAGTATCCATTGCTTCATAATCAGTATATAACTGGATACGAAGTGTTTGATAATTTATAGTTGGGTTATACGGCATATTAGCTCCGTATCTGTGAAGTTTAGTAAATCTATCTATCAAGGCATTGGTTTTAACATTACCAAATGCTTGTATTCTATCAGTATCTAATGTTTTTAATTGTTTACCACCTACATTTCGGATGATAACATCTGTACTAAACAAACGTTTTAGATTTCCAAATAGTCCTTGATTATTTTCGGCCATTTTTTATATTTTAATATGTTGATAAATATGTAATTATAAAACCCAACTGATATCTTCCATAAATCCCATTCCATTATTTAATTGATAGGGATTATGTTGTCCGCTAGGGAATGTAGGATACATACCATCATAACCCGTTTTAGACATTCCTGTTAATGCTGCTCTCGTTATGTCCATTCCTGTTGAATGATATTTCAATGCTGTATCTCTTAAAAATAAACCAATACCTGCACTTATTGTTAAATCATCATTGTATCCGTTTTGGGATTGTGCTTTACCATTTAACCAAATAAATACTCTCAATTCTTCAAGTAAGCGTTTTGATCTAAATATAAATACACGTTCGCGAATATACGACTCTAATTTTGCGATGACAAGTGGTCTAGTGCGAGTGGAGTTTGTGAATCCAGGAACTGTTTGATCATTTTCTAATTTATCAAGATATTTATCCATTGACATGTCTCCATAAGAACGAGGGGAATAATATAGATTTGAATATCCACGTTCTATAATTGTATTAACAACATCCCACCCAATATTAGCATTTTCTACTACTAATAATGCATTATTGTATTCGCTAGCAACAGAAACTAACATATGGCCAAATTCACGAGTACCGATTTGGGATTTGTATTCAGCTACTTGTTCACAACCTTCAATATCTATAACATGGAATGCTGAAAAATCACTACCATCCCCACGGGCGACATCCGCACATATTAAATATTGTTTACTATAATCAGGATATTGCCATATCCAAAAATCGCTTCCCATAAATCTACGTTCAATAGGATCTTGAATAAAATTATCCTCATAATATTTAAGTGTATCAGGTTCAACAACTGAATTACCTGATCCTAAGAAATCACAATCATATTCTTGAGCAAATTCACGAGCAGACATGGTGTTTTTTTCAGTTTCATACCATTTTTGATCTCTATCAGGATGTAAATCCCATTTTAATTCAGTAGCATAAAATTCATTATCTTGCATTACTGCATTAGAATATGTTTTATGAAACCAATTTCCAATACCATTAGGTGATGACAATGCTATAATTCTTCCCCCTGTTGCGATTGTAGGTTTTATACTAGTATAAATCTTATCAATACCTTCAATAAATGCACCTTCATCTATTATTAATAAAGATACAGCATATGAACGACCAGCATCAGATGCTGCTGATGTGGCTATGATTTGGGAATTATTGGATAATTTTAAAGATAATTTATTATCGGATATAGGTTTTTTACTACCTCTTAACCAACCAGGTAAATTATTGTACATAAATTGTACTTTATCAACCATGCCTTTAGCTGTTTCTTGTTTAGTAGCAATACATAATATTGTTTTATCTTTATTAAATAACATTGTATGTAATGCATAACCAGCAGCTAATGTTGATATTCCTAATTGACGAGATTTATTTATTATATTGAAACGATGATTACGGAAATCATCTAATACATTTTCTTGGAATGGATATAGATGGAATAATATTCTACCTTTGATGGGATGTTGGATATAACAATATTTTTTGAAAAAATGAATAGGATCTTTACTACATTTAATATATTCTTGGAGGATGATATTTTTTATATTTGCTTGTTGTTCTGCCATATATTGTTACAATTATTATTGTATATAAATATATAATAGAAAGGGAAAACCCGCATTTATGCGGGTCTTCGAGATTGCACTGTATCCTCGGGAGAAGAGAATGTTATTTAGTTATATATAAATATGTTAATGCTGTTAAACCAATAGTAAACCCTAATTTAGTATAAAATCCTTTCACTTTAGCCTTTCTTAAATCTTTTTGCAAAGTATTAGTCATATTTTTATATGCTGTTGATTGTAAATCATAATCATTAGTCATTTGTTTCCAATGACCATCTTTAATTTCATATTGTTGAATTATGGAAGATTGGATTAATAATTGATTTTCCAAATTTACAACTAATAATTGAGTTTTGATTAGTTCTAATTTAACACCATCATATGCTACTAAATCTTTAACAACTTGTCTTGCAATTCTGGTAGGTAATATTACTACACTATCTTTATTATTTGTACCGGTCTGTGAAAAAGTGTTGGAGCTCAGTATTATTAAACTTATCAACCATATCAACTTTATTTTTTGCATTTTGTTTTATAGATTTAATATCTTCTTTTAATAAATCATTTTGATTTTTTAAGTTTATTAATTCACCCCCCATCGATTCTATTAATCTATCTGATTCTTTTAGTTCAATTTTTAATGAATCAATACTACATTGTGTTGAATCTATTATTTTTTTATATTTTTCAATATTTTCAGGAATAGATGGAGATTTAAAGTAATATATTATAACAATAATTAATATTATTATAATAATTATTATTTGACCTATAATATATTTTTTCATTATCTTTGATTCTTATCTTCAGGTGCTTTACGACGTTGTAAATAGGGGCTAGAAGCAAATAAATCAGCAATACGTTTTTCTAATTCATCCTTTTTAATTTTTAATTTATCTTCTTCACCTCTATCTTTAGAAATCATATCATCTCCACTCCTAGAGATTTTTCTATTTTGTCTTAAAGCACTATCAATATTTCTTAAACGTTCTTTAGCATTTAAAAATTTCATTAATTTATCATATTCTTCATCAGAAATAGAAGACTTTATTTTAGAAGCATCTTTAGGAAGTAATGTAGTAAAATCATCATCACCACCTGCATTTCTAGCAGCAGCAAATGAAGCTGCAATTTCTTCTTCACTTGGATCATTTGTAGATGTATTAAATTTCTCCCCATCACCTATAAAAAAATCTTCAGGATCAATTATTTGTTTTGTTGTTGGGGGAGCGATTTTACCACCTTTATCAATGCGAGAAGCAGCTATACCTGATCCACTTACTGTATCTAATACACCTGCTTGAGTTAATGCTACTATTATAGGATTTATTGCTTGTTGAGGACGATCGAATTGATCTTTAGCTATTGTAGCAACAGGAGACTGTCCTTTATCTTGTAAATATGAAATAATACCTTGAACTCCTTTTGAATTTTTTACTTTATCGCCTAAACTATCTAATTTAGATAAATCTGCAATCTTATAAAGGATGGGAATACGAGCCATCTCATTCATATCACCTTCTAATGTTACTGTACCTCTTTGAAGGGTTTGTTTTTCCTTAGCTAATGCTTGTTCTTTTGCTTTAAGTAATTCAATAGCTTTATTTTTTACATTTCTATCAGTAGATGCATCTTCATTTAATACTTCTAAAATAGCTTCTTTAATTAATTTTTCTAATTTTTTCATTTTTTAATTACATTAAAACCATCTCTGATGGTATATAAATTGTAGTTGGTTAAGGTTTTGATTTGTTTATCTAAATATGCTTGATATAAATATGACTTTTGTTGTTTCCCCGTTAAGAGATTTAAATCTTTATTATTAGCCTCTATATATAAACCATCGGGATTATTATTTGATATAAATTCTTTAACAATATATGATAATGTTGACATTATTTTTAATATTGTTTTTAAATCTGATTTTATTGCTTGATATTCTTCCCCATTAATAGTAAAAGCTACATTATAAAATTCTTTATTTTTATAATTAGGTACTTTATGAAAATAATAGTGTTTGCTAATTGTATCTTCTATAAGTTCAAATTCAACTTTAACGTTAATGTTTTCATTATTGAATGGAAAACCAAATGAATATTTAAAATTATTAATTTTATTATATTTAATGGGTTCTATAGATGCTTCCCCAATCTCATTAAGAATAATATTATTTAATATTTCATTAACTAAAGTACGTAATGAAGCCATGATTATAAATATTTCATAATTTCGAAAATACGTTCTTCTGTAGTGCCTTTAATCTCAACCAATTTAGTTGGTTTAAATTCATTTAATAATCCTTTAATAGCAAAATCAATTTGATCCCTATATTTAGGATCAGTTTCCCTAACACCATTATCTTCAATCTCAAGTCCTTCTGGTGATATATAGAATACAATATCATAATAAGGCATTAATGTAGTAGCTGCTTCTATCAATAATTGTTTACCTCTCCATTTAATTGATTTAGCACTCATTGTAAAAGCACATACATCCCATATAGTACGATCAGTTAATAAATTATCATGTATTAGTTCTTGGGCTCTTTCAGCCATGAATATGAATTGACCTCTAACGGATGAATCTGTGTTTAATGGAATACCTAAATCTCGTAGGTATTTTGAACGTTCTGTAGAAACAAAATAATCTTTAAATTCAGGGAGTTCTGATAGTGCTTTAATTAATGTGGTTTTACCTATGGATACAGTTCCGCATAATCCTATTCTCATATTATTTCTTTTTAGGTTTAATTTTCTTACTAGGTTTATGTGATTCTATTTTACGTCTATCGCGATCAATACGACGTTCATCTTTTGCAGCTTTACGTTTTGCATTCCAATATTTTTGAGTATCAGATCCATTTCTATATTTAATTTCTACACTAATAGGACCTCTATCGGTTATATCTAAATCAAAGGTCCATATTATAGTTTCATCTTCATGTTCATATATGCGTTTAAATTGCCTTGGACATTCAGTTATTTCTAATTTGGGTCTTCCCCTACGTTCTATTACCATAACCTTTATTTATTATACGTGAATATAATGAATGAATTTTGATTAAGCTCTACATACCTCCCTTTTTAATAGATACTTGTTTGAACCAAGGTAAACCATTATTGTGTTTTTTGATTTCATCAAATTGTTTCCTAGTGTAAGGAATACCGAAAATAAAATATTCTGCTTTCCTTGTATTACCTTCAGGTATTAAGGCAGGTCCATCAAAATTATGTAATTGATTATATTTAACATAACGGATAGTACCATTAGGTGACTTATATATTATAGATGGTTCGATTAGGGTTTTCTTTTCTTTTAGTTTTGACATATTTTATTTAATTGATTTTTAATATATTATGGTATTATTTTAAATAAATATACCAGCATCTTGAAGAATATACTCAGCAACATATATCCCATGAGCACCACTCACAGTTATACCACGAGCACTTAAAGCATCACCTACAAAATGAACATCTGAATATTTGGTTAGAGATAGATTAGTGTAATTCACTAATGGTTCTGGGGATAGATATTTTACTTCTCCAATATATATACCCCAATCATCTTCCATTTCAGGAAATATCTTTTTCATATCATCAATAAAGTTTATAATATATTGAGCATATTTCCCATATGATTCTTTAAATATATTTAATGAGTCTATTTGATGACATAATATTATTTTTCCTTCAGATGTAAAAGAAGGTTTACGAGATGGCGAATAATATAATCCTTTTCCATCTATTTGACATTGACTAATTATATTACGTGACCATTTAAATGGATCTTCAATACCTTTAATTTCCATCAATATACCAAAATTAGTTATATCGTTCCTGAATTCTACCCCCTTCTTCGCATGACCATTGTAGCTAATATCTCCATAAGTTTCTTCAACAGCAACAAAGGCAGCGTTATTATTAGTACAAAAGCTACGAAGAGATACGTTATCAAATTTCTGATATAATTTAAAATCATAACTAATATCGATTAATTTTTGGAAATATTTTTGTGGTGCTTCAAAACGTACTCCAATTTGTACTGACTTAGGTTCATCTGGTAATTCATATTGATTGGATAGTTGTTGGGAGAAATCAATACCACTCTTTCCAACAGCAAATATCAATTTATCATATTCAATACTATGACCGTCATGTAAATATACAGTATGAATATGAAATAATATATCAGTTACTTTAGTTTCCCAATGAAATTGGACATTTTTTTCTATTAAATATTGATACCACTTTTTAGCAATTACATGCAGAAAATCAGTACCTATGTGATATACAGGGAATAAACGAAGACCAAAGTAAGGTTTAATAAAATCGGGTTCTTCAACTGGGTTTGAGTACATTATTTTAGAAGGATAAGGATGGAAACGTTTCCACATTTCAATAGATTGATCCATTAATTCATATGCTTTTTCTTCACCACAATATTTTGATAATTGACCACCTATAGATGTGTGGTAGGTTAATTTACCATCAGAGAAGCCTCCAGCTCCTGCGAAACCTATCATTACTTCTTCAGGTTTACGATTATATGGATCTTTTCCTTTATCAATTATAGTGATTAATTCACCTGGGTAATTATTATCAACTAATTTTAAAGCAGCACTAATACCTGAAACTCCACTTCCTATAATTACAATTTTCTTTGTATATTTCACATTATTTATTTATATTTCCATTTAAATCAAACATTAACACTAACATATTTTAATATATTAATTTTATTGTGACAGAACAAATGTAACCCCTACTATTTAAGCAAGGGCTACAGATCCTAATCATTATTCCTCTAATGAGGCGAATAGGCTATAAATCTATTCTATATGTTATATAATTATTTAATAATACCAGCCATATATTGTAATCGTTCTTGTAATTCATTTATTTTTATAATATCATTATAATCACCCATAGTTAATGTTTGACCAGATGTACTTAATGATATTGCATTTTCTGCTACTTTATGTAAATCCATATCTGTTTTAGCATCCTCTCTAGCAGCATATTCTAATAATCGAATAAACAAAGGAATATCTATTGATATTTTATCTGACGAGTTGTAGTTATTATCCATGGTTATAAATATAATAAAAAAATTATGACACCTTTAAAAAGGCAGAACTTATTTTTGTTGATGAAGAAGCATATCTAATTAAATCGGATATAAATTCATCTTGTTTGGCAATGTTTGTTTTAACAATATCTCCTAATTTAATTGATAAATATTTAGAAACTTTCCAATCCATGTCCTTTGAATTAAATAAATTAATAAATTCTTCATCCGATATGGGTTCTACAATTTTATTATAAATATCCATAAAATCCTTAATTATATTTTCAGGATTATTTGATTCAAAAGATGATTTAGTTTCTTGTGTTGATGGTAATGGAGGTAAATTATTTAATTTTAAAGCATCATTTATAGCACCCATCCCTACTTTACCGTGAGATGCTGTTTTGCCTTGAATTTCTCCAGCAAAATTAGTTGTAAAATTAAATGTTCTAAAAGCAACTACACCATCATTATATTTTATTCTAGCTTCTTTACTTTTATTTGATGATATTACTTCTTCAAATGTGTATCCTTCAACATCTTCTTTAGATATATTATATAATGATAATTCAGGAGTACCACTTATTTTCTTTAAGGATACACCAATTAATTTTCCACTGGATAATAAATCTATAATAGTATTATTTAATTCATCTAATTTAATGGGAAAATTAATCCCTTTTATGGATGTATCAACTAACCAAATATCAGCAGGATTCCATTTATCTGGTTGCATTAATATTTCTTGTTTCTTTGATGCTGTTTTATATGAATTGTAAATATTATTTACAAATTTAGATCCTCTATGAAATTCAAAATTTGAATTAGGGTAGGAAGAAAGCAAAGCATTTGCAGTATTTATAAAAGTAGGGATCCATGATTCATTTTGTAAAAATGACTTCATTTCTTCTATTGATGACGTTACATCAACAAATTTAACAGCATCCTCAATATTTTTATCTGTTATATCTTCCTTACTAATAGAACCTGATTTAATTTTATAAGCAATAGCATTAATAACGCATTGAGTTGATTCTTGAATTGATGTATTTAATGATCCTCCTCCACTTCCTTTACCACTACCAAATTCATTAGTTTTTTTAAAGTGTGATAAACTATGTTTATTCCCCTCAATATCAACTAATATTTGATTTCCACCACCTAAAGATTTATATTTTTTATTCTTTAATAATTCTATAGCATCGGAGGATGATTTTATATCTATTTTAATTTTAGATCCATCAATTAATTCAAATTCTTCTCCCTGTAATATTTTTTCTAAAAATTTTTCACCTCTATCTTGATATTGCCCATTAAATTCTGATTGTTTAGAGAATGGTTTTTCTAACTGAGTAGGGGATAAATTCACTTCGGTAATTTCTTCAGCATCATCAATACCTAATTCATTTAATATTTCATTAAGTATATTAACTTTTTTAGGATCATTGATATTAACAACTCCATCATAACATCTATAAGACCATTCTAATAATATTTTATCTAAAGTAATCATTATATTTCTTTTTCAGGAATTTCTTCTTTAGCAGGAACTTTAACATTAATTAAATCATCTCCTAATTCTTTATCTTTATCCTTCACTTCATTTTTAACCTCTGTAGGAGCATAATTAAGTTCTAAAAGGGAGGTAATGGCATCTGATGCTCTTTCTAGTTCACCTAGGTTAAGTGTATAATATTTTCTACCTGATATTTTGACCATGAATTCATCTTTACCTAAATAGTAAATATAAAACATTTGTGAATTTATTAAATCAATTTTAAAGGTTGTTGGTTTGGGGGAAACAATTTCTATATGAGAAATATACCGTCCAAATGAAGGGGACATAAGTTCTTCTAATATCTTTTTCAAACCAGGAAATCGATATACTAAATACATCGACTTATCTGATTTACGTTGTTGTTCTTCTTGTTCTTTTAATGCTTTTTGAACGGCAACTCTAATATATTTTTCTAATAATAATTTTTTCATATTTACCAAGCTTTACAAGACCAATAATTTGCTTTCCATTTAGGTCCTGGGTTTTTGCAATTGTGTCTTTTTCTATAAGCACTTCTACGTTTTGGATTATTTACTTTAATATGCATTCTTTTACCTTTAGCTGATTTACCACCAAATCCAAAATTTACTTTAATAATTTTACCTTTATCATTTTTAACATATACTTTAAATTTCTTAATATCACCTTGCATTGGTTTATTAAGAGTTACTGTACGTCCCTGATATTTAGCTTCATTTAAGTTATTATCTTGTTGAAGTTGAGCTAATTCATATAGAAATTCCTCAATCTTGTTTTCACAAACATCGAATGTTTCTTCTAAATTAATTTTAACGATTTTTTCCTCTTTAGAATATAATCCTCGTTCAAAAAGAATATCAATTAATTTAATCATTATTAGTTTTAATTTTCTTTTTTAGCAGGTTCTGCTTCTACTTTTTCTTCTTCTTTTTTAATTGGTTTTTTACCTTCTTTTTTAGCAGCAGGTTCAATCATACCCATCAATTCTTTAATTTTTTGGGTTTCAGATTTGATTTTTTCTTCAACTATGCTAATTTGATTTCCTAATGTTTCTGATAGTTTTGATGATGCATCTTTAATTTTTGAATACTCATTCATATATTTTTGCATATGAGAATATTCAGCTATTAATGATTCTTCACCTCCCTCATTCATTGTAAGTTGACTTACAGATTCTTGCATTTTTTTCAAACCTGCTAATTCTTTTTTAAGATGTACTAATTTTCCACCACTTTTAGGTAATTCTGATTTTTTCTCTTTAGCCTCAGAAATTACTTGTTGAATAATTTGTTTTATTTCGTTGATTTTCATAATTAATAATTTTTGTTTATGTGTATAAATATTTATTTTTTCTTATTTCTTGATAAAAGATATTCTATTACCCTTGTCCCCTACTTAATTTAATATAGTTGGTTGAGTGTTTTAATTTGGATGATTTTGTTTTTGTATGTATACCTTTTCTGCGTACTTTTGAATGTTTTTGAAAAGTTTTTATTGTTTGGGTTTTTGCTTTAGCCATTGTTTTTATTTATATTTTAAATAATCTTTTAATTGATTTAATATTTTAATTTGGGATTTATAATTTTCAGCATTATTGAATTGGGTTTGAAGATATATTCTATCACCTTGATCAATTTTAATAATAAATTTATTGAAAATATCTTTTATTGTTTCTGGTGTAATCATTTTTTATTTTAATTTTAAAATATTTGATATAAATTGTTTTTTATATTTTATCATTATATAAATATGTTACCTTTAACACCAGGAACCATTGTTTTAATTTGTTCTATAGTGTTGTTTTTTGATAATGAGGTATTTTGTAAATAAAGCTCACCTCCAACAGTTAATCCTTGTGGTAATGAGGTTATTGGGGTACCCTGTAAATTAAGATCACCTCCAACAGTTAATCCTTGTGGTAATGAGGTGATTGGGGTATTTTCTAAATCAAGATAACCTCCAACAGTTAATCCTTGTGGTAATGAGGTGATTGGGGTAGTATATAAATTAAGATTACCTCTAACCTTTAATCCTTGTGGTAATGATGTTATAGGTGTATTTCCTAAATAAAGATCACCTCCAACCTTTAAATCTTGTGGTAATGATGTTATTAGGGTACTAGTTAAACCAAGATTACCTCCAACAGTTAATCCTTGTGGTAATGAGGTTATTTTGGTATTATATAAATCAAGACCACCTCCAACAGTTAATCCTTGTGGTAATGAGGTGATTGGGGTATTTTCTAAATTAAGATTACCTCCAACAGTTAATCCTTGTGGTAATGAGGTTATTGGAATATCAGATAAATTAAGATTACCTCTAACCTTTAATCCTTGTGGTAATGAGGTGATTGGGGTATTAAATAAATAAAGATTACCTCCAACAGTTAATCCTTGTGGTAATGAGGTGATTGGGGTATTTTCTAAATCAAGATAACCTCCAACCTTTAAATCTTGTGGTAATGAGGTTATTGGGGTACTCTGTAAATTAAGATTACCTTCAACATTTAATCCTTGTGGTAATGAGGTTATTGGGGTACCTTTTAAATAAAGATCACCTTTACCTCCATCCTTTATATATTGTTGAATTTTTTTCTGTGTTGCAATTAAATAGTTTTTTTGACGTTCCTCAGGGGAACGCCTTGAAATAAGAATCGATTCTTGTTCTATAAGGAGATCTAATAGTTTTATCATTTTTGTAGAAATGTATTTAAAGCTCCTCCTATAGATGCAGCTTCTATTAATAAATCATTTATAATAGAAATATCTAAGTTTTTCTTAGATTTAACATAGTCTAAACCTAGTATAGCAATAAATCTACCCTCTAAATTTCTTATAGAAAATAAATAAGTACTTTTACAATTGTTTCCCTCACCTATATATTTTAAACCATAAGTACATATTTTTGAATCTTTATAATCGGGAATAATAATATTATTTTCCTTAAGTAATTGATTAATTGATTGACTGAATAAACTTACAGGAATATTAGAAAATGAAGATTGTATGGATGAAATATCAGGAGATACTAATTCATATATAATACTAAATTTCTGAATTGATTTACCTGTTGGATAAAAATTTCCACCATTATGGAATTGTGAAATAAATATTCTATCAGCTTTAGTATAATTTTTAATTTCATCTAATCTATTATAAATTAAATTACTATTATTAATAGTTTCTACAAGAGTATCTTTTTTATTTTCTTTATATTTGTTGATTTTATTGCTTAGTAGGATTATTAAAATAGGCCCTATTATTCCGGTAATAAAAGCAGTAATAAGGGGTATTGGAAAAAACTCCATATAATATATTATAAATTATTTCTAAAAGTAAATACTAATCATAAATATTATAGATTATGAATTTCCTTAAGGTATTTGATATATCCAGATATTTCTTCTATATTTGAATTTTTATCAATATTACCCCCTGACCATTTTTCAATATCTCCTGCTTCAGTAATGAAAGATTCACTATTATTGTTTAAGGCTAATTCCAGCATTAAATCTTCTAATTCTTTAATGTAAATAATAACACCTTTTTGGATGATGTTTTGTTCATATTCTTTATATTTACCTTGAATTTTTAAATTAGATTCAAATTCAATAACACAATTAAAACACATTTTATGCATGAAATACATTTTTCTATTTAAATCAAAATCTTTTATTGATTTTTTACAATTAGGACATATTAAAGGTAATTGGAGGATTTTTTTAATTTCATCTAATTTAGATATAGTTTGTTTAATACCACTTTTAATAGTCCAATTTTTATTATTTTCTTCCCAAACATCACCTTCATTATGTTCAATATATTTTTTAACATATCCTATTTGTACTCCTGTTTTTGCATTATAATCTTTAGTAATAATGTTCCTCATTCGGGAAACATCTTTGGTTTTAAAATCCTTTATTAATTTTGATTCAGACATAACTTTATTATATTCCTAATTTCTCTAATTGTTTGATTGTATCTTCTGATGATGAATGGAGAATTCCTATACCACCAGCATCTTTCCATCTTTGTATATTATCTGCTCTATCATCTATTAATACAGAATTAGGAGAAGCATATTCTTGTTTAAGATTTGCGGGGGTTAATATTAAATTAAATCCAGGAATGTTGATTTCCACCCACATTTGTTTTCCTATTTTTGATGATTTGTCTCTTGAAGGGGCTGATAGTATATTTGGTTTATACTTTTTAATATAATTCCATAATTGTTTCCCATCAGGCATCCAATGTAAATTTTTCCAAAAGTCAACACCCTTATCCGTTATTGGTTGCCAGAAATTCTTATCACCTTTAACATTATTCCCTTTAATATTTTTCCCTGTTAATTCTTCATAACCACGTTCAAAATCTACTAATACTGAATCTAAATCACAATATATTTCATACTTCATTTTTGATGATTTTTCTTTTAAAAGGGAGATTAGTTTTATCATTATATTTTATAATGAATGTTATTTATATTTCATAAAATAAATTTCAGGATTATTTCTTCCAAACATACGCATGTATTTACCAGCATATGAATTAGACTCATTCTCAAAAACATCTCCATCTTCACCAGCATTTAGAGTTAATCTCTCTTCAGAATTTTGTTTGGCATGATAAAGTTCATGACATAAAGTAACCATTGAATCTTTTAACAATCTTCCATATATTACTAATTTTATTTCATTACTTTTGGGGAAGTAACCCCCATAGCTTTTATTAGTTTCAGTATATTTCGGATTATTTATTATAGTAATCTTAGGTATTTCTATTTTTAATTCTCCACAACATTCATTTGTTAATTTATTTAACATATGAATATATTTATTTTTATCTGAAATAATATTTTCATTAATGGTAGATTTTTTATCATGTTGTTTGTTTGTATTTGATTTAGATTCTTGAAGATTCAAAGTACCCTGTAATACAGTAGGGATTACTTTTAAAGCACGATATAATGATAATATTATCTCCCCACTAATTAACCAATATTTATCTTGACCATAACATAACACTAAAGGTAAGGGCATTTCTTTACCCATTTTTATTGCCTCAATATAAGGTTTTACTTTAATCCCTTTACCATGAGCATATCTAATAGCTTGTTCTAAAGTTTCAATATTATATGAATTTGTATTTTGCAATATAGACCAAACATTATCACCTAATACAACAGGATTACCAACATTAAAAGCATATTCCATATCAGGAATGGGTAAATTAAAATAAGCAGCTGCTTTTTCTATTTTATCTCTTTGAATTAAAATATAATCTTGATAATCATCTTGTTCAAATTCAGGGGGTACTGCTTCATGTAATTCCTCTTTATTTGAATAATTAATGGCATTTTTAAAATCAAGAACATCAATACCTTTAGGTAAATATTTTTCTAAAGAATTCATATCCC
>Ga0209414_1000349_pt1 | contig 21970 bp, 18 predicted proteins | sample LakVidmifraction_4_FD_181154 | JGI IMG/M metagenome (GOLD analysis project Ga0209414, IMG submission 181154) | Hypersaline microbial communities from Lake Vida, Antarctica - Brine Hole Two &gt;0.2 micron (SPAdes) (version 2) | ecosystem: Environmental > Aquatic > Non-marine Saline and Alkaline >...
TGTAGCCTTTAATAGACTGCGGCATCTTTTGGGTAAAAACGTCTACTATAATCTGGGAACGTTCCACAAAGGCGGCAAATGCAGCCAGTAGCGCAAAAAGCATGAAATAAGAGACAATCTCCACGCCCCCTTTAATAGTGAACCCAAGCTCACCACCAGTGAGCTTGAATAAATAACGAGTGGCAACATCTGCAATAGTGGCGACAACAATGATGATTAAGCTGACACCACCAATGAATTGACATAACCTTGAAATAAAGCGACTGACTCTAACCAAAAATACCATGTGACAACTCCAATAAGTTAAACCTTGCAGGCAGCACTAGCCACTTTGGCTTTTTCGTAAACGGCATCTGCATCTAAACCTAGAGCCTTGACATCAGTAAGGTATTTTTGGATTCCTTTTTCAAGAGGTCCTTTCCAGTCTGGGTCATTGAGAGGATCAGGAATCTCGATGATAGTATCTCCTTTTGCACGGGCCTGTTCCATAACTCTAGCATCTTCTCTGTCAAACATTTGTCCTGCGATGTCTGCCATTACTTTACCTGAATTATCATCAATTATTTTTTTCAAATCATCAGATAAGCTTTCGTATTTATCTTTATTCATCGTTACCAATAAAGCTGAACTGTAGAAAGGTATATTAGTATGTGCGTTAGTTAATTCCGTAATTCTAAAATCACCAGTAGGACTCCAAGCAAAGCTCAATCCATCAATAACACCACGTTGTAATGAAGTATAAATATCAGTAGCAGGTAATCCTACAGGAGAGGCGCCAGTAGCTTCGATAATATCACCCGCAATTGCTGAAGGCCTACGAATACGCATACCTTTCATATCTTCTGGGGTACGAATAACTTTATCTACTGTATGGAATGCTCCAGGGCCTGCACCCATCATAAATAGTAGGTGAGTATCTTCATATTCGCTAGAAATATCGCCATCATCATAAAGTTTTTGTAACATACAACTCATCTGACTGGCTGAACTTGATAAGCCTGGCAACTCGGCAATTTGGGTTAATGGGAAGCGCCCAGCATCATAACCCTGAACCTGTGCTCCAATATCAACAATTCCTTTAGCGGTAGCATCATAAGTATTCTCGGGTTCACTTAGAGTTGCTGAAGGATAGATTTCAACTTTCAATCTTCCATTTGATTCTGTTTCGAGCTTTTTAGCCCAAGGTTCAAACACGTCAGTTTGCATTGCAGAAGTTGCAGGCCAAAAGTGTGAAAACCGTAGAGTAGTTGTTTCTTGAGAGGAAGTAGCAGAAGCGCCACTATCTGATTGGTTAGAGCAACCTGACATTCCTAGTGCTAGTGCCATGAATAAAGACAAAGCACCAACTTTGAGTTTGATAGACATTTTTATCTCTTCCTTGTAGATAAATTAAAGATTGTGATTCTCACAACATGTTACACATAATTTACAATAATGTAATCATTTTAATTGATTAATTATTAGTTGAGTTGATATGTACTATCAACTCTAGCCAGTTATATAATAAAAACCTCATGAATATCATAACGAAAAACATTATTTTGTTCCAAGTACTTATTTACTAAGAACAAAATAATTACTTTTTGGCTATTCATGAGGTTTTTTAGTGGTAATTGGCTACTTAGGTTTAGACAGACTCTATTGCCATGGCAATACCTTGACCAACACCGATACACATAGTAACTAGAGCCTTGCAGCCAGGGTGACCTGCGATATCTGTCATTGCACTACCAGCAATACGTGCACCTGAAGCGCCAAGAGGGTGACCTAAAGCAATAGCGCCTCCATTTGGGTTTAGTCGAGTATCCGTAGGTTCAATACCGAAGTGGTTGAGTATCGCCAAGCTTTGACTGGCGAATGCCTCATTCAGCTCAATGATATCAAAATCAGACATCTTAAGCCCTGTTCGCTTTAATAATGTTTCAACAGCTGCTATAGGTCCAATACCCATTATGCGTGGTTCAACACCACGAGCAGCAGTAGCAATAACGCGAACTTTAGGTATAAGATTATGTTGTTTGCAAGCATCTTCTGAGGCAAGAAGTAAAGCCGCTGCCCCATCATTTACTCCTGAGGCATTACCTGCAGTTACTGTGCCACCAGCAAAAATAGGTCTGAGTTTCGATAGACTTTCTATAGTAGTGTCAGCACGAGGATGCTCATCAGTATCTACTGTAATCAGGCCTTTTTTACGATCAGTATAAGTAACAGGCACAATCTCTTTTGCTAAACGCTCAGTAGCATTAGCAGCTTTCATTTGTGATTGATAGGCAAACTCATCTTGTGTTTCACGTGAGATACTGAATTCTTGAGCGACATTTTCTGCAGTTTGTGGCATAGAGTCGCTACCATATTGTGCCTCAAGCGCTTTATTGGTAAAGCGCCAGCCAATCGTTGTATCATAAATCTCGGGACTGCGGTCAAATGCCTTAGTCGGTTTATTCATCACGAAAGGAGCTCGTGACATAGACTCAACACCACCTGCTAACATGATATCGGTTTCACCCGATTTGATACTCCTAGCCGCTAAACTAATACAATCAACACCTGACCCACAAAGCCGATTAAGCGTAGTGCCTGGTACTTCAACAGGGTATCCGGCTAATAGTAGTGACATTCGTGTAACGTTCCGATTGTCTTCACCTGCTTGGTTGGCACATCCAAACAAACAGTCATCAATCAGTTTAGTATCAAAATCATTGTTTTCACGAATATGCTTAAGCACAACAGCTGCCAAGTCATCCGGTCGGATAGATGATAAGCTACCACCATATCGACCGAAAGGAGTGCGACAGTAATCTACTATATATACATCTCTCATAATACTTACCCTGTTTAATCTTGATTTAATCGTCTACTTACAAGCTACGTCTAAGCAGTTCTAAAAGAATCTGAAAGCAAGACGCTAATAATACTTTTAAACATCGAAATCAACTATAGCCGTTTCAGACTCTATATGTGCCTGACAAGTTAGCACATACCCAAGTTCTACTTCATAATCTTCAAGTCCGTAGTTAACATCCATTGTAGCTGAACCACTAACCAATTTTGCCTTACAAGTCGCACATACGCCACCTTTACAAGCAAAAGGTACGTTTGTACCGGCATCAATTGCTGCATCAAGAACACTTTGACCTTCCGCCAAACCAATTACTTGTTCACGACCACCAGATATTATAGTTATTTGTTTATCAGATTCACTATATACAACAGGACGACGTACCGTTTGGCTAGTTGGGGTACCAAATAGTTCAAGATGAATGTTCTTTTTGTTGATACCTTTATCAATTAAAGCTTCTCTAAAGCCCTCAATAATAGGAAGTGGTCCACATAAGTAAGTATGATCCAAGGTATCAGTATTAATAAAAGCAGAGAGCAGTTGCTCAAATCTTTCACCTTCAGGGCGAGCTGATAAAATATTTAAATCTCTAGGCTCTCGTGTCAAAATGTGAATAATAGACAGTCTTCCCATGTATCTATTTTTTAAAGCTTCTAGCTGCTCAAAAAACATTACACTTTGGCGTTTAGCATTGATATATATAAAATCTATATGGGCATGCTCAGTGTTCTCGAGTAAATATGTTGTCATCGCAAGAATAGGAGTGACACCACTACCTGCCCCCACAAATAAGTACTGCTCTGCTTGTTGCATAGCCTCAAGATCTTCAAGAGGTAAGCAGAAATCTCCTTGGGGTGCCATGACTTCAAGGATATCGCCTGCTTTCACGGTATTACAGATATGCTGAGAAAAAACACCTTCAGTTACACTTTTAATACCTACACGCAGATAATCCTCACCCATTTGACATATAGAATAAAAGCGTTCAACTTCTTTATCAGCAATTTGGGTTTTAAGTTTCAAGTGTTGCCCAGGAAAGGCTTTAAAATGACTTGATAAATATTTTGGGATATCAAATTTCAATGTCACCGCTTCATTAGTTTCAGGGAGTACCTCTACTACCTTTAAAGCATGAAAAACAGACATAATTATTCCTTTAAAATTTGTCTTAAATTATTAATAATTAAGTAAATAGGCACATTTAACTAGCAGGTATCGTTTATCGTAAAATAAAACGCATTACTAGAAACCATTTTTAATGGCACTTAAAATATTCAAATGGTTCCGTACATTCAAGGCATCGATATAGAGACTTACAGGCAGTAGCACCAAAATGACTAACTACTTGATAGTCATTGCTTCCACAGTTTGGGCAACGCTTAGGTTCGTTGCTATCACCTGAACCTGGTGGTGCAATACCATAAGTTTCAAGCTTAACGATTGCTTCAGGAGACATCCAGTCTGTTGACCAAGCTGGAACCAGCTGCTCTTTTAAAATAGGTTCAGGATAGCCTGCATCTATTAATGCATCACTCACCATCTTTCTAATCGCTGCTGTAGCAGGACAGCCGATATATGTAGGGGTAAGCGTCACAGTAATAGTGCCAGCTTTCTGATCGATATTGACATCTCTAATAATACCTAAATCATCTAACGTCAATACTGGTACCTCAGGATCAGGTACCTCAGCCAATATCTGCATTATCTCATCAATATCAAGCATCGGTGTTAGCTGAATTTTAGTCATATTAGTTTCTACCATTTAGCGTTAGGAAATTCACGACGTAAAGATTGCATTTCAGCCAGTAAAGGCCCGAGTGTTTCGGTATGTAACCCTTTTGTACCACCACTATGATGATATCTATCTTGTGGCATAGCAAGGCCAGCTTCTTCGATAAGAGCAAGAACATCCCTGCGCCACTGTAACTTTACAGTTGCCATTGACTCTATGATTCCCAATTCTTGGGCCGATTTAATAGTATCATCTTCTTCAAAAAGCTCATTAGTATAAGCCCAAATATCATTTAAAGCCGACTGCAGTCTACGATGACTCTCATCAGTGCCATTGCCAAGACGTATCAGCCAAGCACGTTGATGAATGTAATGATATTGAACTTCTTTTGAAGATTTAACAGCGATAGATTTAAAAGCATCAATACTACTACTCTGCATATCTTGATACAGATATTTAAAGTAGGTGCTTATAAAAAATCCCCGTAACGTAGTAACAGCAAAGTCACCTTTTTCTAGTTCAGCTAGCAAGTAATTAGTATATTCACGCTCGTTACGAAAATATGCTAATTCGTCAGCATCCCTTTTTTGCTCATCATTATCTGCCGCTACTTCAAGCCAAGCCATAGTTTGTCCTAAAGTGTCCAGACCAATATTAGCAAGCGCCAGTTCTTCTTCGATAATGGGTGCATGACCTACCCATTCGCAATGACGTTGCGCTAATATTAAGGTTGTGTCACCCAAGCGCAGTGCATAATCAAACATAGTTTTTTCATGATTTATAACAGTAGTGTTCATAACGGTATCCATTGGTAAAAAACGTCAATTACATGTGGCCAACTTCATCTGGAATCGTATAAAATGTTGGGTGACGATAAATTTTATCCATAGATGGTTCTAAATAGGCATCTCGATCATCATAGTCTAATGAAGTTAGACTATTAGATTTGACTACCCATATAGAAGTACCTTCACTGCGACGAGTGTATAAATCACGAGCATTTTGTAATGCCATCTCGTCATCAGTCGCATGTAGTGACCCGACATGTTGGTGAGACAAACCAGCTTTGGCTCTAATAAATACTTCGTATAATAGTTGAGACTTACTCATTGCTAACTCCTTTAGCATTAGGCATGGATTGAACTTACTTTGTGATACTGCTAGATGATTGGATGAGAAATAATTAATTATAAAAAGGTATGATGCTCTATATAAATTAGAACAAGTTTTGAGGCTTACAAAGAAATGCATTCTAAGTTAGCTATAATAAATAGCGATGGCATTTAGCCATCACTATTTATGTATTAGCTTTCGAATGTTTAAAAAGAGATACAACTAAGCTGCTTTCTTCACGCTTTGTTTGTTCTCATAGGCCATTGCTGCTTCAACTATCCACTTACCATCTTCTTGAGCTTGGCGACGGGCATCCATACGTTCTTTATTACATGGGCCATAACCACTAACGACTTGTTTAAACTCTTTCCAGTCTATTGGACCATGATCATAATGACCAGTTTCTTCATTCCATTTTAAGTCAGGATCAGGAATAGTAATATCTAAGTATTCTGCTTGACGAACAGTTATGTCAATGAATTTTTGGCGTAGTTCATCATTACCGAGACGTTTAATCTTCCAAGCCATTGATTGCTCACTATTGGCTGAATCACTGTCATGTGGACCAAACATCATCAAAGAAGGCCACCAGAAGCGATTAATGGAATCTTGTACCATTGCTTTTTGTTCAGCGTTACCTTCTTTAACTAGTTCAGTTAACAGTTCATAACCTTGACGTTGATGGAATGACTCTTCTTTACAAATACGCACCATGGCTCGAGCATACGGACCATATGAAGTACGTTGCAATGCTACTTGGTTAACGATAGCTGCACCGTCAACTAACCAGCCGATCATGCCCATATCTGCCCAGCTTCTTGTAGGATAGTTAAATATAGAAGAATACTTCAGCTTCCCTTCAAGCATCGCATCAATAGTCGCTTGTCTTTCTGCGCCTAGTGTTTCCGCTGCGCAGTATAGATATAGACCATGGCCAGCTTCATCCTGGATTTTAGCCATCAAAATAGATTTACGGCGTAATGTTGGAGCACGAGCTAACCAGTTTGCTTCTGGTAGCATACCAACAATTTCGGAGTGGGCATGTTGTGATATTTGACGAATCAAACTTTCACGATAAGCCTCTGGCATCCAGTCTCTAGGCTCTATCTTGACATCACGTGCGACTTTGTCTTCAAACTTATCGAGTTCAGCGTTACTCATGATCTGCTCCTTGTTATGTATTCCTTTTAGAATATTAGGATATCTAATATTTTAATAACATAGTCTCTAGAAAAATCTAAAATCCATATTACATTCAAACACTTATAGTGAATTAAACTATAGTTAAATATAAATGTAACACATTGTTGATAACGTGCACAGTTTATTATCTGTATCAAACATGTTTACTTGACCGCGTATCACTTTAGTGGCTGCTCGTATCACTTTAGCTTCAATAGTAACCTTTCCAGCTTTTATCGGTCTCAAAAATTCGGTACTTGCATTTAGGGTGACCATTTCTCGTGTCTGACCCTCTTGGGCTAACACTGGGAAAACTAATAGAGAATCTGCTAAGGCCATAATCGCCTGTCCTGATAGAATTTCAGATGCTTTTGGCGCAGGAATTTTTCTGTACAAATCAGGGTTATATGCCAATTCATATATGGCTTTACCTGCAGTAAGTTCTATAATCTCAACAGAGAAATTATTAAGTACCCATGCAGGAAATACTTCATCAATTTGTTTTTTTATAATGTGACCGTACTTCGACATAATATCTGGATTTGCATTGATCATAGATGGATGTTTCCATTGAAGATAAATATTTTATTTTAGTTAGCGATTTTAAGAATAAGAAACGCAGGTTTCTCATTTATGAGCTTTAAATCAATTACTGTCTTTATAAAAAACAGCAGGGCGTTTTTCTAAAAAAGCAGTAACCCCTTCTTTATAGTCATCGCTATAACCCGCTTTTTGCTGATAGCTAGCTTCAAGCTCTAGCTGATCTTCTAAAGAGTTGTCAGTTGCCTGATTTAAAGCTTGTATTGTAAGAGACGTACCAAGGGCTGGACCATAGGCTAAGGTAGTGGCGAGTTTGATGGCTTCGTCCATGAGTCTATCGGACTCATAAACTTTCCAAATCAAACCATACTCTAACGCTTGCTCTGCGGTTAGAGTCGCATTAGTTAGCACCAAAGCCTTAGCACGTGCAAGCCCAACCAGTTGTACGAGTGACCAAGTCAGGCCTGAATCTGGTACCAACCCAATTTTGCCAAAGGCCATGGCAAACTTGGCTTTGTCTGAGCATAAGACAATATCGCAAACCAATGCAATACCAATGCCAGCGCCAGCGGCTACACCATTGACGACAGCTATAGTGGGCTTGCCTAGGTTTTTTAAGCGTTTCATTAGTGGGTTGTAAAAGTCAGTGATGGTTTGACCCAAGTCATAAGTTTGTTTGCGGGGGTCTCTATTACCTAAGTCTTGTCCTGCACAAAAGCCTTTGCCTGCACCAGTAATAATAACAGCACGTACTTGTTCGTTGGCCGCTACTTCATCTAGTACTGATGCCAATGCGTTGTGCATCTCTTCAGTAAATGAATTTAGTTGTTTAGGGCGGTTTAAACTGATGGTTGCAACACCATCTTGAGTTGTCAGTTTTATAGTATCTGATGTGATAATTTCAGCAGTCATTATAATCCTCAGTCCATTGAGCTTTTCAATAAGTATTGTAGAGAGTAAGGTGGGTTATCCTTATCGTTCAATGGTAGTTAAAATTATTAGAATTAACAAGCGAAAGAAGAAGAATTGACTAAGAAAAACAAAAAACAAATAAAAATTATTATTTGTTTTTTGGTTAAGGTGTTGATACAGAAGACCATAATATGATTTTTAAGTAGGTTTTTCTTTGTGTACTAGTATGCACTCTGTTGCATCATAAACCTTAATGTAGTATGGTTTTTCAGTTCACTAGGACGTGTCCACAAGAAAAGTCAGGTCTGAAAAGCAAAAGATTAGATTAATAAAGAGTCGGGAAATACTAATTCTCACAAGGAGCACCAAATGTCAGATTTATATGAAAAGCATAAAGAAAAGCTACTAAAAGCCAGAGAAGTTATCAAAAGTAGAGAAGAGTGGGCAGCTTATCCAGAAATGCCAAGTGAAAAGCATTACGGAGAAGGCGCTAAACAAAAAGGTGAGGATGATTTCAATGCTTTGTTAGGTGGTAAATACGAATTCAAGGTGCCAATGGAGGGTGCCGAGTACGTTCAGTGCGACGCTACCTCTCCTTATGGCATCGATATGAGCATGCAGTATCCAAAACTTGATAAAGATACATTACTCACACGTTCAGAGCAGGCGCAAAAAGAGTGGCGTAAGCTTGATAACGATACCCGTTTTGGTATCTGTATGGAAATACTTGATAGATTATCAAAGCAGTCGTTTTTGATGGTACATAGTATTATGCATACCACTGGCCAGCCTTATATGATGTCGTTTCAGGCAGGTAGTGCGCATGCATTAGAGCGTGGTCTCGAAACCATCGCTTATGCTGCCAATGCAATGGAAGCTTCTGCCTCAACCGCCAAATGGGATAAAGTCACGGGCAAGGATAAAGAAGGTAACCTAGTATCAGTAAAAATGGATAAGACTTTTAAGACACGTGGTAAAGGTGTTGGCGTTATGATTGGCTGCGCAACTTTCCCAACATGGAATGGTTACCCTGGATTATTTGCCAGTCTATCGACAGGTAACAGCGTTATTGTCAAGCCTGCAGACAGAGCCATTCTGCCTTTAGCCATTACTGTTGATATCATCCGTGAAGTCTTACAAGAGTCTAATGTCAACCCTGATGTTATCCAAATTGCTGTTGCTAATAGCGATCGTGCCTATACGCAAGATATCGTGCAAGATAAACGTATTAAAATGATTGACTTCACTGGTGGTACTGCCTTTGGTGATTGGCTCAGAGAGAATACCAATGGTGTTCAGCTGTATTTAGAGCAAGCGGGACTGAATAACATCCTTATTGAGTCAACCGATAACTTTAGAGCCATGACCAGCAACATTGCTTTTTCACTATCGTTATATTCAGGTCAAATGTGTACAGCTCCGCAAAATATTTATATTCCTAAAGACGGCATTGACACCAATGACGGACATAAAAGCTTCGATGAGGTAGCTGGAGGTATTGCGTCTGCAGTTGAAAAACTTTTAGGCGATGATAAACGTGCTTTTGCTTTATTGGGCGCCTTAAATAGCGAGGATGTAGATAAGCGGGTGAATGAAAGTGCAAATAGTGACAAAACATTCGTACTTGGCATGCAAACAGTAAATTATGACGCTTTCCCTGACGCTAAGACTGCCAAGCCGCAACTTATTAAAGTTACCCAAAATGATGCAGAAATATATGAAGAACAGTTCGGTCCAATAGCATATGTAATTGCTACTGATGATGCACAAAATGCACTTGAGTTGGTTTGTAATAGCATTGAGCAACATGGCGCTATGACAACTTCTTTATACAGCAAAGAGGAAGAGTTTAAGAACAAAGCAATGGATGATATTTCTGATGCCGGATCTCCGCTTTCTGTTAATCTCACTGGGATGGTATATGTGAATCAATCTAATGCTTATTCAGATTTTCATGGTTCAGGTCTCAACCCTGCAGCTAACGTTTGCTTGACTGACTTGGGCTTTGTAGCACCTCGTTTCGGTTGGGTAACGGTACGTGAACAGACCAACTAATCATTGATAGATAGTTAATTTATCTTTAGTTCTTTGATGGCATGAGATAATATTAATAATACCCTTGGTGTATAAACCATAAGTATTGATTTACTATCATATTAAATGCTGTACTGAGTCCTACATTCAATATTAGATAAATTATCCTAGGCTTATCTTAAAATAACGATAGAGCCTTCTGTCAATAAGCAGAGGGCTTTATTTTTTACCTAATTAAAAAATTATTAGTATATATAAATATTGGTTTTATGATATACAAGGAAGTTGCATGAGTATTGAAAATTTTACAGTTGGTGTCATCGGTGCAGGCACTATGGGTCAAGGGATAGTGCAACTGGCGCTACAAGCTGGTCATAATGTTGTATTAGTTGATCAATCAAGCGAACAATTACAATCCGCACAGTCATCACTCGATGATTTATTTACTAAATTTGTCAAAAAAGAAAAAATTACTCAGCAAGATAAAGACAGCTGGTTAAGTGCACTCGTACTTAGCGAAAATAGCAGTCAATTGACTGATGCCAAGCTGGTTATTGAAGCTATTGTAGAGCGATTAGATATCAAGCAACAAGTCTTTAGTGGGCTTGAAGCTATCGTTAGTTCTGATGCTATTTTAGCTACTAACACGTCTTCTCTCTCTGTGACTGCCATTGCTTCATGTCTGAAAAATCCGCAGCGTTTTATTGGTTTACATTTCTTTAACCCTCCAGGTATTATGCCTTTAGTTGAAGTTATTGACGCGCTGCAAACGCATAAAGAAACCACTCACACTAGTATTGAATTGATGCAAAGTTGGGGTAAGTCGCCAGTACGTTGTAAAAATACACCAGGTTTCATTGTTAACCGTGTTGCCCGTCCCTTTTATGTTGAAAGCTTCCGTTTACTTGAAGACCAAATTACAACACCCGCTAACCTTGATGCTAGTATGCGTAGTGCAGGGTTTAAAATGGGTCCTTGTGAATTGACGGACTTTATAGGACAAGATATCAACTATGCAGTTAGCTGCTCTGTGTTTGATAGCTTGTTTTATCCCACACACTTGCGACCAAGTTATATACAAGGCAGCCTAGTTGAGGCAGGTTTTCTTGGTCGTAAAACAGGTAAAGGTTTCTATAACTATAGTAATGAAGACTCTAGACAAAACCAAAATGTTCATGAGAACTCTTTAAAGACTGATAAAAAATCGATTAGTTTTTCGGCTTATGGTCGTCAATCTTGGGTAAATGAGCAGTTAAATGAGCAAGATAGTCAAAGTATCGATAATAATTCAAGAGTAGAAAGTGCTCCACTGCTAGATAATTTAATTGGAGTGTTAGAAAATAATGTGCACATGTATGCCTCAGATGGTAGGTTGGCTGCCGACTGGGAAGACTCGCTTCAAGTACCTATTATATTAGTAGATATCAAACATCCTAATAAGCAATCTGCAACAGTTGCGATAGCAGCAGGCCCTAAAGCTTGTATTATAATGGATGGCAGATTGCCTCAATCTTTGGGAGGTATAGACTGGATTCTAGTAACAGATTGCCCCGGCTTAATAAATCTGCGCGTCATTAGTATGATTATCAACGAAGCAGCCATTTGTGCCACTCAAGGTATAGCTACACCCGAAGGTATTGATACCGCCCTCAAAGGTGGTGTTAATTATCCTTTAGGTGCCTTTGAATGGCTTGAATTTATTGGTGTTAGTACCGTTGTTAGCACATTAAGTGCGCTGCGCCGTATGTACGGTAGTGGCAGTTATGTTGTTCCGCACATGCTCGAAACGCAATTGCATAAGGAGCGTAGCAATGTTTAACGATAACCTTAAAACTAAAAGCTCTGCAACTGACAATCCTTCTGACGTTGGCTTTTCGACACGAGCGCCTAGTTTCAATCGCTCATTGACATTAAGTAGGGATTCAAGTGAGTTCATTGAAAATAATACGAGCCATAAAGATCAGCAATCAGCTGACAATCAAGCATTAATAATTGCAAATAAAATGCTCGCTGAAGATTATTATTCACAGCATTTAGGCATCGACATTGTGGCCGCTAGAGCAGGTTATTCAGTTTGCAAAATGCTGGTTCAGCGTATTCATTCAAATGGTCATGGTAACTGTCATGGCGGTGCTATATTCAGTTTAGCCGACACCACATTTGCTCATATTTGTAATGCACACAATCAAATTGCTGTTGGACAAATTTGCACTATCGCCTACTGGCGACCAGCCAACATAGGCGACGAGCTCTATGCTTATGCTTATGAGTCAGGGGTTCATGGTCGTTCAGGCTCTTATCGCATAGAGATAACTTGTGGCGAAAACGGAGAATTAGTGGCTGAATTCCAAGGATTTAGTCGGTCATTAAAAGGTCAAAGTCATCTCTAACAGCATTACTTGGCTTTATACTACTTAACTTTATATAGTTTGATTATTATCTATTTTGAAAAGGAATTTAAAATGAGTTTAGAATTTTACAATCGTATTGAAGTGGCCTCTCGTGATGAGATATCTGCCCTACAACTAAAACGCCTTAAGCAAACAATCAAGCATGCCTATGAGAATAATAGTTTTTGGAAAAATCAGATGGCAACTGCTGATGTACATCCAGACGATATCAAGTCACTTGAAGATTTAAGCAAGTTCCCTTTTATGGAAAAAAATAATTTTAGAGACAATTATCCTTTAAAGTTATTATGTACTGATCGTAGTGATGTTGTAAGACTACATGGTTCATCAGGTACGACCGGCAAACCTACTATTGTGGCTTACACTCGCAATGATATAGATATGTGGTCAGAAGCAATGGCTCGTTCTTTAGTACTTGCTGGTGTTACTCCTAATGATACCGTACAAGTAGCTTATGGTTATGGCTTGTTTACTGGTGGTATGGGTGCTCATTATGGTGCTGAAAAGCTAGGATCAGCGGTGATTCCTATATCAGGTGGTATGACCAGTCGTCAGATTCAAATTATTGAAGAGCTTGAGCCAGAAGCTATGATGGTAACGCCCTCTTATATGATCAATATCGCAGAGGCGATGGAAAAACTGGGTAAAGACCCTCGAAAGACCAGCTTACGTGTGGGTATATTTGGTGCTGAGCCATGGACAAATGAGATGCGCAGTCATATTGAAGAGCGCTTCGATATCGACGCTGTTGATATTTACGGGCTTTCTGAAGTGGTCGGTCCAGGTGTTGCACAAGAGGCAGTCGCTAGCAAAGGCGGACTTACTTTTTGGGAGGATTTGTTTTATCCTGAAATCATTGATCCTGAAACTGGTGAGGTATTGCCTGATGGTGAGCAAGGTGAGCTGGTTATTACCACACTTATGAAAGAGGCGATGCCAGTTATCCGTTATCGTACGGGTGATATCACTCGTATTCTTCCAGGGGATGTACGCTCAATGCGTCGTATTGAAAAAATTACTGCCCGTAATGATGATATGATTATCTTGCGTGGAGTAAATATATATCCCTCATTGTTAGAAGAGCAAATCATGAAAGTATCTGGTCTATCTTCTAACTATCTAATAGAGCGCTATCGTATGGGTGCTATGGATCAGTTGCGTATACGTGTAGAACCTGTTGATGAGGGTCAAAGTGCTTTGCGTCTGAAAAAAGAGCTTATCTATAATATTAAATCAACCATTGGTGCTAGTGTAGAGGTTATTATTGAGCCTGTAGGTATCTTACCGCGCTCTGAAGGTAAAGCTACACGTGTTATGGACTTACGCCGAAAAACATAATAGCTAAGTATATTGTTAATCAAGTTGAAAAGGCTTATGGGGCAACCTTTAAGCCTTTTTTATAATAATTCTAAAGTTGTTGATTCTAATATTTTAATTTTTAGAATACCAAATATATAAGTAGGTCATTGGCCTTAATAATATAAATATTAATAAAAAGAGAAGGAACTTATGGAACATAAATCATTTTTACAAGTTACTGAGCTAGATAGTAGTGTTTTTCAACTAGGCATTAATCGTCCTGAGCGCAAGAATGCACTCAATACCGAACTCGTTATACATCTAGCGGATACTTTAGAGTTTTTGGTAAATATAAAATCAGCTAGAGTTGTTATTATACATGGGCTAGCAGGCGATTTTGCTGCTGGTGCTGATATTGATGAAATAGCTACCTTAAGCCCGAAGCAAGCGTTGTTAGATGCGAGAGTGAGTGCATGGCGCCGTATCAGACAGTGTCCTATTCCTTTGATTGCGGCTGTTGATGGCTATTGTCTCGGTGGTGGTATGGAGCTGTTGTTGTCTTGTGACTTTGCATTAGCTCATAAAAACGCTAAGTTTGGTTTACCAGAAGTAAAGCTAGGACTGATGCCTGGGGCTGGCGGTACACAAATTCTACCTAGGCTGATAGGTAAAAACAGAGCCGCGAGAATGATATATTCAGGTGAAATCATGCCAGCATCTACCATGGTAGAATGGGGTGTGGTTACTGATTTGGCTGATGAAGATGTGCTAACTGCTGCGGTTTCAGTCGCAACGAAGATAGCAAGAAATGCCCCATTTGCCATCAGACAAGCAAAGCAATCGTTAAATAACTCAGTAGAAATGGGACTTGAGTCAGCAATGAGTTTTGAGCGTCAGACTTTCTCAATTTTGGCCTCTACTACCGATAAAACAGAAGGTATTGCTGCTTTTAAAGAAAAAAGACATGCCAAATTTACAGGAAACTAAATACATTTAAAATCATTCGTAAAATTAATTGTATATTTTTAAGCAGTCCTACTATTATTATCAATCATAAGAGAAATAATTATGAAAAAGGGTATCACAGTAGATTCAAATAAATTGACAAACGATATAAAGTCTGTTTTAGAAAAATATGAGTATATAAATGTTACACACTATAACCTTGGTGTTTATAAGCTGTCCTTAAACAGACCCGAATTTTTTAATGCACTAAACGATGAATTGATGCTCCAGCTGAGTGAAGTCGTTTCTTTATTACAAGATTATGGCGCTCGTTGCTTAGTTTTGACTGGTAACAAAAAGGCATTTGCTGCCGGAGGTGATATTGATGAGATGAGCGGTAAGAGTTATGCTCAAGTCGTAGAGGAACAATATGTCACATCAGTATGGTCAAAACTAGAACGACGTGATATTCCCATTGTAGCCGCAGTAAACGGTTTGGCCCTAGGCGGCGGCTGTGAGTTAGCTATGCTGTGTGATATTATAGTGGCAGGTTACAGCGCGACGTTTGGGTTACCTGAGGTAAGTTTAGGCATCATACCTGGAGCGGGCGGGACGCAACGATTGATTCGTGCTATAGGTAAAGCTAAAGCAATGGACGTTATATTGAGTGGAAAGATATTGACGGCTATAGAGGCTGAGCGTAGCGGTTTGGCTTCAAGAGTAGTTGAAGATGACAAGGTGGTCGAAGAAGCACTTTATGTTGCACATCATATAGCTAAGCGTTCCAAGCCTGTAGTTAATATGGCAAAAAGAGTAGTAGATTATGCTAATGAGTCCAGTTTGCAGAATGGTATGCAGTATGAGCAACAAAACTTTTATGCTACATTTGCATTAAGTGACCAAAAAGAGGGTATGCAGTCTTTTTTAGAAAAGCGTCAACCAAATTGGCAAGATAAGTAAGATAAATTTTTGCTTTATTATAATAAAGGGTCATTATTTAATAAAATTAGGAGCTCTATCAAGGCTTGTGAGGGTTGCTAGTTCAAATATCGTTCTCTGCTTTAGATATTACTCGCATGACGTGAAAAGCCACACTATAAATAAACTGACCTCCATAAGTTGGACAAACTCACGGGGGTTATTTTATGAAGTATGACATAGACTCTAAATTGGCAGTGCTAGCATAATATCAGCAAGGTCACTCATGTATAGCAACAGAAAAGCACTTTAGCATCGATAAGAGAGGCGTATACAAATTGGTAGATTGGTATGTAGCAGGTGGCGTTGTTGCTATCAGACTTAAGACAAGAAAAACGGTTTACAGCACTGATTATAAATCACTACATCATCGCAGAGGAAGGCTTAAGCCTATTACAGGCGGCCCTTAAATTTAACATCAGCACAAAGGTAAACATAGCTACCGTTGAGTAACCTTAACACTTGAAGATGATGAGCTGTACTTATCACCCATACTTGAGTGCTTCAATAACGAGATTATAAGCTACCAATTTCTCGAGGTCCTGTATTTAACTTAGTCAAGCAGATGTTAGAAAATGCCACAAACCACTTAACATCGAAACGGAAGAAAAATCTGGTTCTGTATTCAGATCCAGGCTGACATTATCAGATGTGTCAGTTTGGAGAGCTTCTTTGCAATACTTGAGTGCGAGACTATTTATATTGATAAACCTAAAACTATTGATACACTAGAACAGCAGATTCATGAGTATATTACTTATTATAATTATGAAAGAACTCAGTTAAAATTGAGAGGACTGAGTCTTGTGCAATATATATCTCTGTCCTTAGCTTAACTAAACCGTCCAAGTTTCAGGGGTCAGTTTACACAGCGCAATTGGTTGTGCGTCACCTTTTGAGTTCGAATCAATGTATTATAAAATACTTAATCCCATCAGGTTTATAAGCCCGACTCCAATAACGTTGCAATCTCACTTTGGTCAGTGGATAGAAATTATAATACTAGCGCATCTATGCTTCTTGTTCACCTTACTTTTGAAATTGCTCTTCATATGCTAATCTAAAAAATATCCATTAAGATTTAAAAATTTGCACCGTTTGTATAGAAGTATACTCTTTGAGACCCGCTTCTCCGAATTCCACTCCAAACCCTGAGTCCTTAACGCCACCAAATGGTGCATCAGGTTGAACCATTGCATGATTGTTTATCCAAACTGTGCCACATTCTAAACGTGAAGCAATAATTTGCGCTTTTTCCAAATCTTTAGACCATACTGAGCCACCAAGTCCAACTTGCAACCGATTTGCACTGACAATCGCATCTTCTACATTGCTAAATTTAATAATGGGTAAAATTGGACCGAACTGTTCCTCATCGACTAATCTTGAGCCATCATTGATATCGTTTACTAGGGTTATGGGATAAAAGTAACCATTATCATTAGAAACTTTACCACCACATAAGAAATTTGCACCCCGATCTTTAGCATCCTCTGCAAGCGCTTTTACGATATTCAGTTGCTCCTGATTTTGTAGAGGCCCAAAGTCAGTATCTTCATCAAACCCATTACCCGTCTTCATACTGGTCGCTATGTTGGTCAATGCTTTACAGAGCTGGTCATGCACTGATTCATGAACATAAAGACGTTTTAGTGCTGCACAAGTTTGTCCGTTATTAATAAAAGAGGTTGCAAAAATTTTAGGGGCGCAAGCGTCAATATCGGCATCGGCTAAGACAATACCTGCATCATTGCCGCCCAATTCAAGAGTCAAGCGTTTTAAGTTATCAGCAGCACTCCTCATAATGGCTTTGCCTGTGGGTGTGGAGCCCGTAAAAACAACTTTGCGAATATCTTCATGTGAAGAAATAGCCGCGCCAATATCGCCTGCACCAGTCACCACATTCAACACGCCTTTTGGTAAAATTTCTTTAGCAATTTCACCAAAGTATAATATGGTCAATGGTGTCATTTCAGATGGCTTCATGACTACTGTGTTGCCAGTTAGCAAAGCAGGAATTATGTGCCAAACGCCTATTAGTAATGGATAATTCCACGGTGTAATTGAACCCACAACACCAAGTGGCTTGCGATGCAGCTCTATACGAGCGACATCGTTATCCTGAATAGTTTCTGGAGTCAACTCCATGCTGGCTGTACCACGTATCCATGCTAGTGCACCGTTAAGTTCAAATCCTGAACCTAAATCAGCAAATCCTTTCATAGGTTTGCCTTGTTCTTTAGTAAGTAGCGTCATGATATCCTTACCATGAGCTTCCACCGCATCAGCAAGTTGCATTAACTTGTCTCGCCGTTCTGCGTAAGTTAGTGCTGACCAATCAGGGAATGCCGCTTTGGCAGCAGCTACTGCGTCATTCAATTGTTCGACACTGGCCTTTGGACAGCGAGCGACCACAGATTTATCTGCAGGATTGATAACATCGAAATAATTGGTAGCTGCGATACTTTTACCGTTGATAATTAAGTTAAAATCTTTCATTACCTTACCTCTATATTGGTAGGATTATTATTTGTATGGTTAAACGACAAGACTGAAGCTAAACCATAAAACTAAATGAGTTGGCTTTTTAGTCTTCGCAAAAATATCTGAAATTAACGTGAAGACTAAATAATTGCCAAATTTACAATGCAATACCACGAACGCTTCTATTTATCTTCACTTTGATTGTTCTGTAGCGATGGTGTTTGGTCAAAGAAATTCCACGGTTTTAATAGTACATTCACCCATTCTGTAGGCATGATAGGCCACTCTTCAGCTCGTGCGATATGGGTTGTACCTGTAGTGAGCCATGTCACTAGATCTTTATTATGGATGCCTTCGTCATTTGCAGTAAACATGCCTAATCCCGTATCTCGGTCAGAACGATTGGGATATTTTCCTTCTGGATACAGCTCATCTGGGTTATATTTGGTCACCCAAATCTGCTTATCCATAAAGCTGAGACGCTTAAACAACCACTCATCATCCGCAAAGTTAGCGCCTTTCGCGATGGGGTGAGTAGCTCCTGCAAACGGTATCATTTGATAAGACACAGGATTACCCATCCGGTTTTCCTTACTGGCATTACTGATTAGGCGGATGGTAGTAGGGTCGAAGTTTTCTATAGCTGCCTTCTCGGTCAACACCGTGGTTTCTCGAGTCTCCATTGCACTGGTACGCGGACCACCGCGAGTATTTACTGCTACCACTGGATCTACCCGTGTTATATGATTGGACTTTCCGTCGATATCTAAATCCAAGCGGAAGTTATAAATATGCTGGTGAGTAGGACCGACGATATTATGATCAATTAGCGTACCGTAGCGAGTATCTTCTTCAGCAGTCGGGGAATGCATGGTGTCTGCAAGTACGGCTTTGACTGCTTCAATGCCCGTGGCGCCAGCGTCGATACCAATCGTCCCGTTTGTCTGAAATACCCAGTCAAATATATAATCATAATTACCTATGGTGCTCACCCAGCGTACCACTAACTCACGACGTACGGTACTGACATTTTTTTGTCCCATTTCTTGGTGTTTAAACTCGGGACCAGCATAACGTTCAAATACTGCGATGGCGTTAGGAATGGTAGTTGGATTGCCTTTATAATCTGGAATGACCGCTTCAAGAAATACAGCGTTTTCTGGTGCGTCGACGTTCCTTTCTAGTGGGGAGGTCAACGTTCCCATACCGTATTCGCCGGCATCTAGATAAGACTTAAAGTACCAGCCCATGTCAGGATCACCATAAGGCACAACCATACCTGCCAAACTGCCTTGATACATGATTTTGCGATCATCGCCTTTATCATTAAATGTGACTGTATTGATTTGTAAGCCAGTACGACTATCGAAACCAATATGAAACTTCCAGTTATTCCATTCAACATCTCGACCAGTGATGGTATAGTTTTTCCCTTCTGGCTCAATAATATTTAACGGTTTACTGGTGACAACGTCCAAACCACGACCGTCGATCGGGCGCGGGGTCATCGGTACAGGAATAATACTGCCCTCTTCGATTTTGATAATCTTTTTCTTATCTAAATCAACGACTGCAACTAGATTTTCAATTGGATGCGCCCAATAGTTGCCATCTCCCACATCTAGGTAAGATACGACCTTAAGAATTCGCTGCTGCTGATCTAGAAGACCGTCTTGCCCCCCAAAATAGCCAACTGTCAGCGGTGTTCCCACGACTTTAGTCACATCGTCAATACCATGTTTTTTTAACGCTACTTTATATTCTGGACTACTTTGAATAATATCTTGAACCGCGATAAAATCATCTAGCAACACCATGCCAAATGTATTTTCTATAGTTTTCCAGCCGGTCAGCGCTTTTTTGCTTAAATTCACTTCTCCTTCAGTGACAGTGCTTCCCTTCAAAAGCGTAAAAGTTGCAATACGATCGCCAGTATAAGGGATATCTTCGATCACATTGCGCCACACCTTATCTTTGTCAGGCGGTTTTAGGCGGATATCAGAAAATCGTAAATTGGTCTCGGTAGGTTTGGCCTTTTTTATAATAGCCACTGTTTGTTTGATCTCATCGCTGCTCAAAGCATTTAACGGATGCGGGATTTGCTCTATCTTGAAGGTTTGATCTAAGCCTGATTGTAATATCTCATTAGCCAAAGTTTCGGGTGCTAATATCTGCCCCTGCTGTACTAATAAAGGATTGGTGATTTCTAAAGGCTTCCCATTAATCATGGCGGTACGGCTACCAGGTTTGAGTTGTACGCGTGTGGAATTCTTGGTAATGGTATACACATCAGCGTAGCTATCGTATTCAACATCTGCCCCTGCTGTACTCATTGCCTCTTCGATCGGAATCATATTTACCTTTCCGCCATGAGCAAGCGCCTGACTGCCATAAGCAAGGGCTAAGCTAGCTACTAAAGCCGTTAAAGTAGACTTAAATGCGGTATTGTAAGCAGACTTTATGTTAGTTTTAGTATTGATACTTTGCTGACGATGGGAGCTAGGCTGGTAATGTGTCATAGATAACTTCCTTGTTGTTTAAAAAAGATAGAGATAGCATACAATTTTGATAAAAAATTAGTAATAATCGTTATTCTTGGGTTTGAACTTACCAAAATACAATATTGTAAACCAATTAATGTAACGCGCTAACTCTGTGACGAATTCCATTTCGTGCTAGAGGAATGTTGCGACTAATGGGCAAATATAGTAAAGACCTAATAAAGAGTGTAAACATAATTTAATCCATAGTAGCTGCCTTACTTATATACCTCGACTTGGTTAAATTATCTCTTTATTATCTCAAATATTTGTGAGTGAGTTTTTAGGTCAATTTGCAGATCTATGCTAATTGACTTAAAAACATAATTAATTTGAAGTAATTAAGCAGAAATAATTTGTCTTTAACGTTGAAAAACGAATGTTACAGTAGATTACATCTCACAGAAATTTACCCTATTTTTCAAAATTTCTATAATTGAATTAATTTGTACAAGTCACGGCTATGCACCTGGCTATATGCTATAGCAAATACTCTATAATCATTTTAGTATAATCATACTGCACAGAACCAATATAACAATAGTTCTATTATTATACAATACTATATTTCTGATACATTTCTGATATATTTCTGCTTGTTACTATCATCTATAAATTAACTTTATTTAGTTTAAATAGGATGTTCACTAGCCTTAAACAGAATTGATTGCTTATTTGAGTTGTCAGAAGTAAAAATTTAATATATTCCCAACATAACGAATATGAAGAATCACAAAACAAAAAACCTAGGATTATCACAATTAACTCGCTTCGACCATGCCGGAGATTACTTTACTGAAGTCAAGCCGTTAAACTTGACTGGATTAATTTTTTGGTGGTGTATCAAAAAGTATGCTGAGGCATTAAGGAAGGGTGACAGCCGGAGCAAGATGTTATATTTGAGGTTATGAAGACACAAATAAATATCAATTGCCCCGACTGTCACAGCACCAGTTTAAAG
>Ga0209414_1000350_pt1 | contig 21968 bp, 22 predicted proteins | sample LakVidmifraction_4_FD_181154 | JGI IMG/M metagenome (GOLD analysis project Ga0209414, IMG submission 181154) | Hypersaline microbial communities from Lake Vida, Antarctica - Brine Hole Two &gt;0.2 micron (SPAdes) (version 2) | ecosystem: Environmental > Aquatic > Non-marine Saline and Alkaline >...
CAGCGATTTTCCCAACTGTTCTATGACCTGTTTGTCCCCAATCTGGATTATTTGCATTTCCTGTTAAAAAAGTTACTAAAAAAACGATTAAAATATAAGTTGATTTCATTGTCTATTATTTTTCAGCAAAGATAAAGATAAAACAGGTAAAATAATTTGAAAATATTAAAAAATAATTTATATCTTTATGATATCATATTAATATCAACTAAATCAATTATCATGACACAAGAAAAAATTATTAAAGTATCAAGTGGCTATTTTATGCTCTTCCTATTGTTTGCTTTTGCAATTACCGGAATTTATGGTCTTGCCAATATTTCTAGTTGGTTCACCGCATTTCTAATTTTAGCATTTATTATTCTTCCAGGTTTCTTTTTGGTAAATCCAAACACTTCAAAAGTACTATTGCTTTTTGGAAAATACATTGGCACGGTAAAAGAAAATGGTTTTTATTGGGGAAATCCTTTATATCTCAAAAGGGCAATTTCATTAAGAGCAAGTAATTTTGACAGCGAACGTGTGAAGGTAAATGACAAATTGGGAAACCCAATTATGATAAGCACCATTTTAGTATGGAAAGTTAAAGACACCTACAAAGCCGCTTTTGATGTTGATAATTACGAAAATTTTGTTCGAGTTCAATCGGATGCAGCTGTTCGTAAATTGGCTAGCCTGTATCCATATGATAATTTTGAAGATGATGATAAAGATGAAGAAATTACTTTAAGAGCCAGTGTAAATGAAGTGAGCGTAGCTTTAGAAGATGAACTTTCTGAACGATTAGATATGGCCGGCATTGAAGTTTTAGAAGCGCGCATTGGTTATTTGGCCTATGCACAGGAAATTGCAAGTGCCATGTTAAGACGCCAGCAGGCAACAGCTATTATTGCAGCGCGCCATAAAATTGTGGAAGGCGCCGTAGGTATGGTTGAAATGGCCATATTAAAACTTAGCAAAAATAAAATTGTGGATTTAGATGAAGAGCGTAAAGCAGCAATGGTCAGTAATTTAATGGTGGTGCTATGTTCAGACAAAGATGCCACACCCATTGTAAATACAGGAACTTTAAACCATTAAAAATGATCACATTCATAGTTTATGTTACCGTCATAATTTATTTGACGGTTTCAAAAATGGTTTTTTAGCAACTAATTTTACACTTATAAAATGAGCATAAAGGAAACATCTTAGAAACACAGAGGAGCATGTATGCGAATTCCATATGACAATTAAAAAAACAATAAATAGCTACCTATGAAAGAATATAAAGTAATTAAAAAAAGTTTTTGGAAAAAAGATATTGATTTTGAAGATGAATTAAATCAATTGGCCAGAGAAAGTTGGGAAGTAAAAAGCTGTATAGGTGATGGTCATGGAAATTTTTCAAAAGTGATTTTAGAGCGTGATAAAAACCGATAGATTATAGGTTTCATTTTCTTAAGAAAAACAACAAACTAAAATGAAAAATCTCGAATTAAAAAAGCCTGAATGAAAATTTTTATTGAAGAACAGAAATTTACGCAAGTCTGGCTGTTTATTGGATTAATGATTGCTTTTGTCGTCGTTACAATTCCAATAGTAAAAGATTGGGACAGGATTTCACAAGGCAGTTTTGGAGAAATAATTAATAATTTTGGAGGTTTTCTGGTTATTTTATTCGTATTAGTGCTTTTCAATTTTTTCAAGCTTAAAACAAGAATTGACGAAAAAGGTATTTATTATCAATATTTACCTTTTCATTTCTCTTATAGATTTTTGCCATGGGATTCAATTGCAAAGTGTTATGTTAGAAATTATAATGCCATTTTTGAATATGGCGGCTGGGGATTGAAATTCAGTTTTAGAAAAAATCGAGGAAAATCATTTACGGTAAAAGGAAACATCGGACTTCAGATAGCATTGCTTAACGGAAATAAAATATTAATTGGAACACAAAAAAAGAAAGAAATTCAAAGAACAATTGAAAACTATCAACATAAAATTATAACTAATGAAAATTAAATTTATACCATTATTAATTGCGTTCATTTCAACTTTTTCATTCGCACAGGAAAAAAATTATTCCGAAACTGAAATAGCAATTTCAACCAATTCCGTGACCATCAACGGAACCCTTTTATCTCCAAATTCAACAGAAATGATTCCGTTGGTAATACTAATACCAGGATCTGGACCTACTGACCGTGATGGAAATAATATTTCAATGAAAAATAATTCATTGAGGTTTTTAGCTGAAGACTTGGTCAAAGAAAATATTGCTGTTTACCGTTATGATAAAAGCGTTCTTTCGTTTACGAAAGAAGATAAGGAAAAAATTGATTCCTTGACTTTTGAAACTTTTATCCATGAAGCCCAATCTGTAATTTCTTATTTCAAAAACACAAATAAATATTCAAAAATAATTGTGGCAGGCCATAGTCAAGGAAGTTTGGTGGGTATGATTGCCGCGCAAAATAATGCCGATGCATTTATTTCATTGGAAGGAGCCGGAAGGCCAATTGATGAAATTTTAGTGGAGCAAATTGGTTTACAAGCACCATTTTTAAAAGAAGAAACACAACGGGTTTTAACTGAATTAAAAGCAGGAAAAACAGTTGAGGAATTCAATCCAATGCTAAATTCTTTATTTAACAAATCTGTTCAGCCATTTCTAATTTCTTGGATAAAATACAATCCGCAAATTGAAATTAAAAAATTAACGATGCCTGTATTAATTATCAATGGTTTAAAAGACATTCAAGTAAATATTTCAGATGCCGAATTATTACACGAAGCAAGCAAAAATTCCAATATGGAAATTATTGAAGTCATGAACCATATTTTTAAAGAAATAAAAGGTGATATGAACGAAAATATACTTTCCTATAACAACCCGGATTTATCAATAATGAAAGAATTGACAGAAATAATTTCAACTTTTATTAAAAAACAGAACGATTAATATGGCAAAGAAAAAAGCATTTGCATTACGTATAGATGAAGATCTACTTAAAGCAATTGAAACATGGGCTGTTGATGAGTTCCGTTCAACAAACGGGCAATTGGAATGGATGCTCAATAAAAGCTTGAAAGATGCTAAGCGCTTGCCTAAAAATATAAATCCTGAAGAATAAATGATGTGAGTTTTTAGTTTTCTGGAATTATTACTGAATTAGTTCAATTAAAAAGTTGGTGCATGAGAGAAGCGCGACGAATAAAAATAATAAAGCAATGAACGTAAAAAAAGCCTATAATATTTGGGCAGAACAATATGACACAAATATGAATAAAACGAGAGATCTTGAAGCGATTGCTTTAAGGGAAAATTTAATTTCCGTTCCGTTTGATTCTTGTTTGGAAATTGGCTGCGGAACCGGCAAAAATACCGAATGGTTAATTACAAAATCTAAAGAAATAGTTGCCGTTGATCTTTCAGAAGAAATGCTTAAAAAAGCAAAAAAGAAAATAAATTCAGATAAAGTGAAATTTATTAAGGCAGACATCCATCAAAATTGGACGTTTGTTAAAGAGCAAGCAGACCTAATTTGTTTTAGCCTCGTGCTTGAACATATTGAAAATCTGGACGCTGTATTTAGCCAAGCTGCAAATTCAATCAAAAAAGACGGCTACATTTATATTGGGGAGCTTCATCCATTTAAACAATATTCCGGCACAAAAGCCAGATTTGAAACTAATGAGGGGCTTCAAACAGTGACTTGTTATAACCATCACATTTCCGATTTCACAAATTCCGCCAAAAAATATGGTTTTGATATTATAAGCATCCAAGAGTACTTTGATGATGGTGACAAAAAAGAAATTCCCAGAATTTTAACCCTCCTATTAAAAAAATCAAACTAAGTTTTCAAAAAAAACTCCAAATTTTCATTTGGAGTTTTTTTTGATAAATAGGTTCTATCTTTATTTTTTTGGATGCACCAAGGTCATTTCATCAATTAAATTTTTAGCGCCTGCATATTTATCAATGATAAAAAGCACATAGCGGATATCTACCATAATGTTTCTGCAAATATCAGGATCGTAATTCATATCGCTCATTGTACCTTCCCAAACCCTGTCAAAGTTTAATCCAATTAAATTTCCATGGGCATCAATAGCCGGACTTCCTGAGTTTCCTCCAGTAGTGTGGTTTGTGCCAATAAAATTAACAGGCATTTTTCCTTTTTCTCCATATTGTCCGTAATCTTTGGTATTGTATAAATCCAACAATTTTTTCGGCACATCAAACTCATAATCACCTGGAACATATTTTTCTATTACGCCTTCTAAATATGTAGACGGCTTATAATAAATACCGTCTTTTGGTTCATATCCTTTAACTTGTCCGTATGTAACACGAAGCGTGCTATTTGCATCAGGAAAAAACCGTTTGTTTGGAAACACTTCCATCAGCGCTTTCATATATTGTTTCTGCACAACTTCAATTTGTAAATTTAATTCTTGAAATTTAGGTTCCAGTTTATTGTAAAAAACAGTGTGCAACTCTTTTCCAAATATGTATGCCTTGTCTTCATTTAACTTTTTAATCACTTCTTCCGGAGTTCCTGTGAGCAATTTTTCCGCGCCCTCTATAGTTGTCAGATTTGAATTTGCATAAATATTGTTGGTGATTTCCGCAAAATTCACTCCTTTCATATTTTCCGGCAAATATTCTTTAGGTGATTTTTCTGCATATAAACTCACTAGCTTTTCAAATACAGGCTTATCAACCTTTGGACTATAATTTTTATAAATGCCTTTAAATGCATTCAAAGCAGATTCTTTAGCCTTATTAAAAGCAGGTTCACCACCTTTTGTGTAAGCTTGTTCTATTTGATAAGCCCTAAAAGTAATTCCCAATAACTCCACATTTCTGTAGGCAACTTCTATCCAGTAATCACGAGCCAATGAAACACTTTCTATTTCTTTATACAAACGCTCAAAATCCGACAATAATGTTTTGTAGCCTTCTAAATCTTTTTCTTCCACGATATTGGCAAATTCCCTTTCCATTTCACGTTTCTTTTCAATGGCATTCGATTTGTGAATTCCCTGATTCTCCCCGATCCATTTTTTCCAATAGTTGGCAATTGAGGCATATTTTGAAGCATATTTTAATTTTATATCCGCATCTTTACGCATATAAGAATCCTCTATTTTTAACGCATTTTCTCGAATTTCAATTTTAGCCGGATTCAGCACATTTACAATTTGATCTACAGCAACGGCTGGCAAGTATTCATTGGTGCGTCCCGGAAATCCAAATACCAAGGTAAAATCACCTTCTTCAACACCATCCAATGATATTGGTAAATAATGAATTGGTTTATAAGGCACATTATCTTTTGAATAACTTGCAGGCTTATTATCGGCACCCGCATAAATTCTGAACATAGAGAAATCTCCGGTATGCCGTGGCCACATCCAATTGTCAGTATCCGCACCAAATTTTCCTATTGCTGTTGGTGGTGCACCAACTAAACGAAGATCTTCAAAAGTTTCAGTAACAAATAACAAATATTGATTGCCGTTGTAAATCGATTTAATATTGGCATCTTGCCAGTCTTCCTTTTGGGCAGCTTTTGCCACTTTTTCAATATTTTGATTGATGATTTTCATTTTAGTGGCTTCATCCATAGTTTCGGTTATCCCTTTAAACACTTCAGAAGTGACGTCATCAATTCTTTTTATAAAAGTGACATCCATACTTGGGTTTGGTAATTCCTCTTGATAATTCTTCGCCCAAAAACCATCCTTTAAATAGTCATTTTCAACTGTTGAATGTGATTGGATAGCACCAAATCCGCAATGATGGTTAGTCAACAACAAACCGTTTGGCGAAATAATTTCGGAAGTACAGCCTCCATTAAAATGCACAATAGCATCTTTTAAACTAGAATTGTTGACATCATAAATGTCTTTTGCAGTCATTTTGCTTCCCAGCTGAAGCATTTCATTTTCATTCATTCCTTCCAACAAAGAGGGAATCCACATTCCGCCTTGTATTTCTCGAACATCTTGTATAGTTTGTTCAGGAGCTTTCACTACAGTTGTTTCCTGAATTGTTTTGCAGGAAAGCGCCAATAAGGCCACTAATAAATAAAGTTTTATATATCGCATATTTCAATCTTTTATCTTACAAAGATACACAACCAAAAACACTTTCTTTAGTCCGATATTCATATAAAAAAATAGTATTTTAGCCAAAATTCAAAAATACACATGGATACAACGCCAATTATTACACAAGACACCATTGCCTTCGGAATATTAATGCTGACGCTTGGATTCGTTTTTTATACTTCCTCCAGTGAAAATAAAACTTGGCAAAAATTTTATAAATTTGTGCCTGCACTATTGATGGCTTATATGTTACCTGCCATTTTCACTTCATTGGGAATAATTGCTCCGGAATGGACCTCCTTGAATGAAGCCGGAGAACTTGTTAAACACGAATCACAGTTATATTATGTGGCAAGTAGATTTCTATTGCCTGCCTCTTTGGTTTTATTAACCTTAAGCATTGATTTAAAAGCCGTTCTTAATTTAGGGCCAAAAGCATTGATTATGTTTTTAACTGGAACTGTCGGGATTATCATTGGTGGTCCTTTAGCCATTTTGTTAATTTCATTTATTTCTCCGGAAACAATGGGAGGCGTAGGTCCTGATGCTGTTTGGCGAGGTTTGGCAACCTTGGCAGGAAGTTGGATTGGCGGTGGCGCCAATCAAGCTGCAATGCTTGAAATTTATGGATACAATCCAAAACTATATGGTGGAATGGTATTGGTTGATATTGTTGTTGCAAATCTTTGGATGGCCATCATATTAATTGGTATCGGAAAATCTGAAAAAATTGATAAATGGTTAAAATCAGATACCTCAGCAATAGAAGCATTAAAAGAAAAAGTGACAACATTTAGCTCAAAAATAACAAAAAACCCATCACTCTCCGATTTAATTGTAATTCTCTCAATTGCGTTTACAATAGTAGGGATTTCACATTTTGGAGCGGATGCAATTTCTTCATTTTTAATAGAAAATGTCGCAGCTGTAAGTGATCAACGTTCTTCTTTATCATCGTTCGGGTCTCAATTCTTTTGGATGATTAGTATTTCAACTATTTTAGGAATTGTTTTGTCATTTACAAGGTTTAAAAAATATGAAGGTGCAGGAGCCAGCAAAGTTGGAAGTGTTTTTATTTACATTTTAGTGGCAACTATTGGAATGAAAATGGATTTAACCATGATTTTAGACAATCCTGGATTGATATTAATAGGAGTTGTTTGGATGACCATACATGCTGCTTTACTAATTATTGTAGCCAAATTAATTCGAGCGCCTTACTTTTTCTTGGCTGTTGGCAGCCAGGCAAATGTTGGCGGTGCAGCTTCAGCACCAGTTGTCGCTGCCGCTTTTCATCCGTCATTGGCTTCCGTAGGCGTTTTACTGGCTGTTTTTGGTTATGTTGTTGGAACATACGCCGCTATATTAACTGCCGAATTAATGCGAATTGTTGCACACTAAAACACTTTATTAAGTAAAATAAAAATGAGATATTTAGACGCTTAAATTTAAAAAATGAAAAAAATAATTGGCTTTGTTGTTATTGTTACCCTTTTAATTTCTTGTAATAAAAGCAAAAATGGAAACATGGTTGTTAAAGGAACCATTGACGGCTTAAAAAAAGGAACGGTTTATTTACAAAAAATTAAAGATACCGTGCTTGTTTCGGTTGATTCTGTCCAATTAAATGGAGAACTTACTTTTTTGCTATATGATGATGTTGAAAGCCCGGAAATTTATTTTTTGACATTGGATAAAAAGGTTGGGGAAAGAATATCCTTTTTTGGTGAAAAAGGAGAAATTTTAATTACTTCCAAACTTTCGAAGTTTTCAACTTCTGCCAAAATAAACGGTTCTGTTAATCAAGGTTTGTTGGATGAGCATAATACAATGGTTCAACAATTTAACGGGAAAAAATTAGACATGGTTGTTGAAAAGTTCGAAGCCCAAAAGATTAACGACACGGCGCTGGTTTCAAAAATTGACAAAGAAGAAAAAAGCTTAATCAGAAGAAAATACCTTTACACCACCAACTTTGCTGTTCTCAATGCAGCAAATGAAGTTGCGCCTTATTTGGCGTTAACAGATTTGTACAACGCCAATATAAAATTATTGGATACCATCAACAATTCGCTTTCCCAAAAAGTAAAAACCTCTAAATATGGTTTGAAACTGGACAAATATATTAAAGACATTAAAACTAAAGAAAACCAATAAATTGAAGTTTAAAGGAGAAAGTTTAACTGTTTAATCGTTTAACCGTTTAATTGTGTAATTTATAATTCGTAATTCAATTTGCGTTAGGTGTTGAACGGTGTGTTTGAGCTCTTTTAAATTTGCTTTTCGTAAATTTAAAAAGCGAGTAGTGAAAACCCGCCTGCTTTTTTAAGCAGGAACGCCCAAAGTATTATTTTTAGCGTTTAGGTGAATATTTTTATTTTTAAAATGCCTGTTTTTTATTTCTTTCGTAATCTTGTAACAAATTATATTAAACACAGACTTATTAATAGTTAAATAATTGGAACTTGTGGATAAAGAACTTGAGCATAAATTTATACTGGAATTTGAGCAGAATCAAAATATAGTTCATAAAGTATGCAGAATTTACACTTCTAATCAAGACGCTCACAACGATTTGTTTCAGGAAATTGCCATTCAGCTTTGGAAGGCTTATCCGAAATTTAGGGGAGAATCCAAACTTAGCACCTGGATGTATAGAATTGGGTTGAATACAGCCATTACTTTATACCGAAAATCGAAGCGGAGCATTGTTACACAAGACTTTGACTCGGTTTTATACAGGATTGAATCAACAAGTTACGACGATACCGAAGAAGAGCAATTAAAACTGATGTACAAAGCAATACATCAATTAACCGATGTTGACAAAGCATTAATTTTCCTGTATCTGGAAGAAATAAATTATAAAGAAATAGCCGAAACCATGGGTATTTCAGAAGTAAATGCACGTGTGCGAATGAATAGAATTAAAACGCGTTTAAAAACAATACTAAATCCTTAAATGATGGATGAATTAGAATTCTTAAAAAAGGATTGGAAGAAGCAGGAAGCCGGTTTTCCAAAATTATCGTATAACGAAATATATAAATTGATCCATAAAAAATCTTCTTCGATTGTAAAATGGATTTTTATTATTTGTATCGCTGAATTTTTGTTTTGGGGAATACTCAATTTATTTATACCTGAAAGTACCTTTGCCATTTACAAAAAATTTAATTTAAAAACGTTTCTGAATATAACTCAGATTTTGCACTATGGCGTGATTATTTTCTTTATCTACCTGTTTTATAAAAATTACAAAGCCATTTCAGTCATTGACAATACCAATTTACTGATGAAAAATATTTTAAAAACACGCAAAACAGTTAATTACTATGTTTATTACAATATTATTTTATACATATTATTATCAATTGTTTTGAATGCTGTTATGTTTTCACATTCTGATATTTTAATAGAAAATCTGATGCCCGAAAACACCAATTTCGATAGAGATAAATTTTTGAATATTATGATTTTTGTTCAAATTGCAACATTAATAGTAATGTGCGGACTTTTATGGGTTTACTACAGATTAATTTATGGAATTCTGTTGAAAAAATTAAATAAAAATTATAAAGAATTAAAGGCTTTAAAGGTTTAAATAAAAAATAGCGCTTTTAAAAAGCGCTATTTTTTTCTATTAATTTATGCTTTTTATTTATTTCTTCGATTTTAACTTTACACTCCATTCAAATTCATAGGCAGAAACCTGTTCGCCATTTTCGTTTATTCCAACAGATTTCATCAAAATGGTTTGTCCTTCTCCTGTTTCAATAGTTCTTTTTAAAGCTTCATCAAGCAAATAGCCATCTGTACAGGTAAAAGTAATTTTTCCAACCGCCTTTTTTGTGAAAGTCCCATGATGATTGGTGACCAACATAGAAATTTGCTTGCCGCTTTCTTTAATTTTCTTAATCACCAAAGCCCCTGTAGTAAGTTCTGCAGCCATAGACTGTACCGCAAAATACATAGAATTAAATGGATTTTGGTTGATCCATCGATGGGTCACTGTAACAATCGTTTTCGAATTTTCGAGTTCTTTCAACCGAACTCCACATAAAAAAGCCGATGGCAATTTAAAAATCAGAAAACGATTCATTTTTTTTGCGGTAACGCCCATAAAATTTAATTTTCGGCAATTTATGAAAAAAAGAGTGATATATATTTTATATGGAAAGTTTATTAATTAGGAAGAAGCTTCAACTGTAAAAATAAAACGGCTGCCAACATTTTGTTCGCTTTTCACTTTAATAGTGCCGTTATTTTTTTCGATAAATTCTTTACAAAGAATTAATCCCAATCCAGTTCCAGCTTCATTGTTTGTTCCTTTCGATCTATAGTTGTGTTCAATTTTGAAGAGTTTATTTACATTTACCTCGCTCATACCTATACCAGTATCTGTGATTGTTGTTTCTATAAATTTTTTGCCATTTAAATTAATTTCTTCGGAAGAAATGTTAATAGTTCCTCCTTTTGGGGTGAATTTAATGGCATTCGACAATAAATTCCTTATAACGGTAGAAATCATTTTTTTATCGGCACAAACACTTAAATTTTGCTGAAAATTTGATTTCAAAACAATTTCTTTTGAAGAAACTAGCGAACTTATTCCCGCAATATTATGCATCAACAAATCACTTAGCATAAAAATTTCTTTATCGGGTTTAATGCTGCCGACTTGAACTCTGGACCATTCCAATAAATCATGAAGCAAGGACAAGGTGAAATTAGCTGACTTATTAATAATGGTGGCAAAATCTTCAATTTTTTTGGGTTCTAAATCAGCAGAATTTTCCTTCAACAATTCCGAAAACCCAATGATTCCCGATAAAGGGTTTATTAAATCATGAGATATAATGGAAAAAAATTTATTTTTAGTGTCATTCTGAATCTTTAATTCTCCTGTTAATTTTTCCAATTGCAATTGAGTTTCTCTTCTTTCGGTGATATCCTCTGAAGTTCCTACTAAGCCAATCACTTCATTTTTTTCATTAAAAAAAGGAATTTTACTAGTTACATACGATAAAAGCTCTCCTTCTCTTAATTGCGTTTCTACATAATTTAATCTTGAATTACCACTTTGCATAATTTCAATTTCATCAGCACGGTATTTTGAAGCATGTTCAAAATCAAAATAATCAAAATCAGTTTTGCCAATCATTTCTTTTTCATCCTTAAAGTTTTGAGCTTTAAGAGAAACTGCATTCACTCCTAAATATTTAGAATCTTTATCTTTCCAAAAAACATTAATAGGAATATTGTCAAGAACTTTTCTTAAAATTTGTTTTGAAATGCGGGTTTCATTATTTATTTTTTTGCGTTGAATTGCCAAACTGATGTGTGAAGAAACAAATTCCAACAATTCAATATCACTTTGTTTAAATGCATTCTCATTGTCGTAACTTTGAACAACTATAGCGCCAATAACTTCTTCATCAACTCTTAAAGGAACACCTAGCCATACTTTTGCAGATTGTCCTATTTGTTTAATTATATTCTGCTTCAGTAACTTTTTAAGACCATTTGCATAAATAAGTATTGGCTTATTGGTATTTATCAAGTGTGCAGTCATTGATTTTTCAGCAGGAAATTCTTCATCAGATTCTTCCCCAATAATAAAGGGAATATTTATGGTTTGTTTTTCTTTGTTAATAAATGCGATATAAAAATTACTGGTATCTATAATGCGTCCTAATTCCAATTGAATATACTGGACAAATTCTCTTAAACTAGAAGTGGCATGACCTTTTTTAGAAATTTTAAGCAACACATCAAGAACATCATCATATTTCTTTTTTTCAGAAACATCTCTCAATATTCCTTCATAGTAAACAAGATTACCATTTATATCGAACACGTTTCTGCCGTGATCTTCCATCCAAACTTCAGAACCATCCTTTTTACGAAGTCTGAATGTGTCACTTTTTTTATAGGTTCTTTGTGTAATGCTCAATAGTTGGTCCCTTTCTGAAATATCAAAATAAAGCTGGGTTTTAATATCTATGTTTAACAATTCTTCCTTAGAATCATAGCCTAACATTTCAACCAACGAAGTATTTACCTCAATAAATTTGCCTTCCTCAGTACTTTTATAAATTCCATCTATAGAGTTGTTGCATAAGTCCAGGTATTTAATTTTTATTTCCTTAAGCGAATTAATAAGCTTATTTTGCTCATTTAATCGCCATTGTAATTTCTCAATATTATTGGAAGAGTATTCTTGACCCATTTCTTCTGGTGCAGAAAAAATTTTCATTTTATTATCTATTTAATGTATTTCATTAATGAAATAATACGGAATATACGAATAATTACGCAATAAACCATTCTTTTTCAACAACTTATTATTAGTGAACCTGAAATAATATTTGTTAATTTTATGTTAAAGTATAGTACTGTGCTTTGCATAATACTATATTAAATTCATATATTTGTATAAGAATTCAAAAATCATAAAATTATGGTCACTAAAAATGATAAAAATTACAGTTCCATTACTCACTTAAGCAGTTTTGCAGGATGGCTTTTTCCTTTCGGAAATATCATTGCGCCATTGATATTATGGTTGGCCAAAAAAGGTGAAAGCGCTTATATTGATATACACGGGAAAGCAGCCGTAAATTTTCAGTTGAGTTTAATGCTCTACTGCTTTTTATTGGCGTTGTTAATTATACCGCTCACCATTTTTACGCTTGGCCTAGGATTAATAGCCGTTATATTAGGAATTATTCCCGTATTTATTTTAATCATTGTTACCATTATTTCAGCAAGCATAAAAGCAAACAATGGGGAATATTACGAATATCCATTCACCATAGAATTTATTAAATAGTCACATTAAGATTTCAACTTATGAAGATAGAAAACACAAAAGCGCAAATGCGAAAAGGAGTTTTGGAATATTGCATACTTTCCATAATACAACGTGGTGATGCTTATACTTCTGAAATTTTATCGGAGCTAAAAGATGCAAAATTATTGGTGGTTGAAGGAACCGTTTATCCTTTATTAACAAGGTTAAAAAATGTTGGTTTACTCAGCTATCGCTGGGAAGAATCAACCTCCGGACCACCAAGAAAATATTATGCCTTAACTGAATCCGGTAAATTATTTTTAAATGAATTAAACACTACATGGAGTGAACTTGTAGAAGCAGTAAACTTAGTAACTACCCAAAAAACAACATAAAATGAATAAGACTATAAACATAAATTTAGGAGGCATCTTCTTTCATATTGATGAATTAGCCTATCAAAAACTAAAACTTTATTTAGATGCCATAAGAAGATCTTTAAGTGATGATCCACAAGGAAGAGACGAAATCTTAAATGATATTGAACTCAGAATTGGAGAATTACTGTCTGAAAGAATTAAGAATGAGCGCCAAGTTATCAATGACAATGACATTGATGAAATCACCAAAATAATGGGGAGACCTGAAGATTATTCTGTAGATGAAGAACTTTTTGAAGATAAACCAAAATATAGCCATAGCACCTCATCAAAAAAATTATTCAGAGACAGCGATGATAAATTTTTAGGAGGCGTTTGTTCGGGATTGGCACATTACTTTGGAATGGATGTCATTTGGATGCGGTTATTATGGTTGGTATTATTTTTCTTTTTCGGTACAGGATTTCTGATATATATTATTTTATGGATCTTAATTCCTCAAGCTGAAACTACCGCCGAAAAATTACAAATGAATGGCGAACCTGTAAATATCAGCAATATTGAACGTAAAATAAGAGAGGAGTTTCAAGATGTTTCTTCTCGTGTAAAAACAGGGGTAAATGAAGTTACTGATTCCGTTAGAAGCTCAGAATTTAAAAACAAAACAAGAACAGGCCTACAAGAGGTAATTGACACGCTTGGCAAAATTATTTTGGCCATATTTAAAGTGTTTGGAAAATTTATTGGCGCCTTATTGATTTTTATAGCCGCGGCAACATTAATAGCCCTAATAATTGGAGCATTTTCATGGAGCAGTTTTCACATGTTAGCATTTGACCATAATTTTATAAACTACCCTCCGTTCTTTTTTGATTCCGTATTTCCTATGTGGCTATTAATTTTATTCGGATTTTTAGCTATCGCAATTCCCTTTGTTGTATTGTTTATGCTTGGTTTAAAAATACTTTCAAGCAATGTAAAATCATTTAGCACCACCGCAAAATTATCGCTTTTAGGTGTTTGGATTATAGCCATTCTCGGCTTAAGTTTTGCTGGAATTAATTTTGCAACACAAAATGCTTATGATGGTGTTCACAATCAAACGGAAGATTTACCAATAGTTGCACTAGATACCTTAACCATTAAAATGATAGGCAATGATAACCTATCAAACAAAAAAGAGTTGAGAAGGAGATATAACTATGAATCCGTATATGATAATGATTTGGAGAAAATATATTCAACAAGAATTAACGTCGACCTAAAATCTACTGATAAAGAAAATGCATTCGTTAAAATCAGAAAGGAATCTAATGGGAATAATCGCTTAAATGCTAATAAAGATGCAGAATCCATTGAATATAAATTCAGTTTAACTGAGAAAAATCTCTTACTAAACGGCTACTTTTTATCCGATATGAAAAATAAATTCAAAGATCAGGTAATTGACATTACGGTTTATTTGCCAACAAATTCAGTAGTTTATCTAGACGCTTCAACGCAAACGTTTTTAAATGATGTGGATAATATGCAAAATATTTATGATGGAGATATGCCAAAACATTATTTCAAAATGACAGAAAACGGATTGGAATGTTTAGACTGCGATCCAAGTATCTTTGGTGATGAATTTAGAAATAACAAAGAACAATTTAACTTAAAAATTGATGAAAAAGGAGTTGAAGTAAAAGTAAATGATGGCAATAAAAATGCTGAAGTGACTATTGATGAAAATGGCGTTAAGATCAAATAATTACAGCTAAACATTAAAATTCAACAAGGCAACGTAAAAAAAGGAAAAAGAATCAATTTAAAATACTTTTGATATAAAAACAACCAAACAATGAGAACTTTAGTAAAAATTACCGTTTTAATTACAATTTATCTGGCACTGTTATTCAGCACAACATCCTGCGGCTTTGATCATATTATAGGGGTTAAAGGAAACAGAAATGTGGTTTCAGAAGACCGCTCAATTAGCGCTGATTTTGAAATAATTAATGTGAAACAGGGAATTAATTTATATTTAACACAAGGAAATCAAACGGATATAAACGTTGAAGCCGATGAAAATATCATGGATTTATTGATTACGGAAGTAAAAAATAATGAACTTAATATTTATTTTGAAAAAAATGTAAATCAAGCAAAAGCACGAAATGTATATTTAACAACTGAAAATATTTCAAAAATAAAAGCTTCCAGCGGTGCATCTGTAAAATCGGAAAATACCATACAGACAGCATCCTTAAATCTTGAATCAAGCAGCGGGAGTTCTATTAAAATTCGCACAAATGCGCGGGAAATTAATAGTGAATCATCAAGCGGTTCCACGATTACTGTTTTTGGGAAAAGCGAAACATTTTCAGCAAACGCAAGGAGTGGAAGTTCAATTAATGCCAATGAACTTAAAACCGTTAATGCAATAGCAAAAGTTAGCAGCGGAGCAAATATCGATGTACATGTTACCGATAAATTAACGGCTAAAGCCAGCAGTGGCGGAGCTGTTGATTATGAAGGAAACCCTAAAGACGTTGATAAAGAAGCTTCATCAGGGGGAAGTGTTTCTGGAAACTAATTCCAATTTAGCCTTTAAATTATAAAGCCGATTCAATATTTATGAGTCGGCTTTTTTAATTTTATTTGGCTAAGAAAACTGATCCAAAAAAAGCAAACCTATCCTTTCTTGGAATAGAATGCACTAAAAACTAATACTATAATCCCAAATTTCCACAAAAAAAAATACTATTTATAGAACATTTAACATATAATTACGGTGAGATGCCTACATTTGTAAATTAACTAATAATTATTTGTACAAAATAATTTAAGACCAAAAAGTATGCAGCAAAAAAACAACCCACATTCATTTCATGTTCCAGTAATGGGGATTGCTTTTACAATAGATACCCCTATTAAGATTGCAAAATATGGTATTTCTTCGGTTATTTCAATTGTAGATGACATCATCATTGAAAAAATGGATGAATATTATTCAGAAAAATTTAAAATCCCATATCAATCAATTTCAACAAAAGTAGAGGACTATAGAGCTAAAAGAATTACCTCCTATTTAAATACGGTGGATATTATCGTAAAACAAAAATTTGAAAATCTAAAGAAAAGTTTTGAACAGAAAAATAGTGACTTTGAAAAATATATGGAAATGCTTCCTGATTTTTCAGAATTAAAACAAAACTTCATTCAAACCTTTCAACACAATAAAGTAAAAGAAGATTTTAGTAATTGGATCCAAAACAACCTAAAACAAGGAAGTATTGACGTCAATATTATGACCAAATTGGATAAGCCCAATTATAGTAAAAAAGACTTATTGCCAATAGAATTTAATGACGCGCACGCAGCATTAAGGGGTTTTGCGAACAGTACTTTGGAATCATCTGTGGTACTTTCTGCCGGAATGAATCCGAGATTATACAGCTATTTTGAAAATTTCAGTGATTTTTTCCCATCCGAAAAAAATAAGTTGAAAAAGAAAATAATTCTAAAAGTGAGCGATTACAGATCTGCGATCATTCAAGGAAAATTTTTAGCTAAAAAAGGGCTTTGGGTTTCTGAATACAGAATTGAATCCGGTTTAAATTGTGGTGGTCATGCATTTGCCTCTGATGGCTATTTATTAGGTCCAATCCTAGAGGAATTTAAAAAAAACAAGACTGCTTTAATCGATGAAATTCACGGAATATTGGTTGAAGCCTTAAAAAATAAAGGAAAACACGTTCCTTCCGCACCCTTAAGTTTGGAGATTACAGTTCAGGGAGGTGTTGGAACCCACGAAGAACATGAATTTTTATTGGATAATTACAATATTGATTCTGTAGGTTGGGGCTCTCCTTTTTTATTGGTACCAGAAGTAACTACGGTTGATGAGGTTACCAGAAAAGCATTGCAGGTAGCTACAGAAAAGGATTTATTTTTAAGCAATATTTCTCCTTTGGGAGTTCCTTTTAACAGTTTAAGGGGAAATACCAATGAGATTATTAAAAATGAAAGAATTGCTGATGACAAAGCAGGAAGCGCCTGTACGAAAAAATTTCTGTCATCAAATACAGACTATACCGAAAAAGTAATCTGTACTGCTTCAAAAAAATATCAAACCATAAAATTAAATGAACTAAAACTTGAAAACTTAAGTTCAAGTGAGTATGCTGAAAAATCCAATCGAATTACTGAAAAAGCATGTTTGTGCGAAGGATTGGCGAATGCCGCATTTATTAACTATAATATAGAAAGAAAAGCTGAAAAACAAGGTGTTGCAATTTGTCCAGGTCCAAATATGGCTTATTTCACAAAAGACCTTTCGTTAAAAGAAATGGTAAGCCATATTTATGGCAGAACAAATGTGATTGAAACAAAAAATCGTCCACATATGTTTATAAAAGAATTGGCCATGTATGTTGATTACTTTTCAAAAAAAGTTGATGAGATCAGCGATTCTTTTAATGGAAAACAACAAAAATATTTAACCTCTTTTCAAAATAATTTAAATGATGGTATTGAATATTACCAACATTTATTTTCAAATTCAAAGATTTATTTTGAATCAAATCAAGAAACATTGTTAAGTGAGTTGGAAACTATAAAAACTGAATTGTTCGACATAAAAGTTCCGATTCTAGTTAAAGCATAATTATTGGTTAAAACATAATTACAAAAAAAAAGACTGTCTAAAAAGGCAGTCTTTTTTATTTATGGAATTTCGTTTCAATGATCGGTACCGCAATGAAAATTGGCAAGGGTCTTATTTTCGAGTATTTTTAAGGTGCTGTCGCGAACTTCCGCCATTAAAATATTAAGACTACAGCGCTCTTCACTGCTACAGTCTTCACATTTTTTATAGTAATTTAAACTTACGCAAGGCAACATCGCTATTGGACCTTCAAGCAATCTGATTATTGTCGAAATCTTTATTTCAGTAGGATTTTTAATTAAATAATAACCGCCTCCTTTACCCTTTTTAGAGGAAAGGATTCCGCTCTTCTTTAAAGTCAACAAAATACTTTCCAAAAACTTTTTTGAGATGTTCTCTGATTTGGAAATGTCTGAAATTAAAACGGGAACATTTGGCTCTTGCTTGGCCAAATAGCTCAACGCTTTAAGTCCGTATTTTGTTTTTTTAGAAAGCATTATTTAAAATTTGTGGTTCTGGAATTAAATTATTCGTCTTTAGGCAAAAAAACTTCTGCCATCATGCAACGCGCACTTCCGCCACCGCAGGCTTCAACAGTATCTAATGAACTGTAAAGTATTTTACCGTGCTTTTCAATTTGTTTAATTTGCTGATTTGTTAAACTTTCATAAGCTGAGTTTGACATGGCAATATAACGCTCATCATTACTTCCTAAAACCTGCAACATATTACCGGCAAAACTATTCACTTGTTCTTCTGAAATTGAGATAATTTCCTTACGGTCTTCTTTTAAATGTTTAATCACATTTTTTCGTTCTTTTTTATCATCAATACTGTCTAAACAAATTACTGAAAATTTTTCACCCAAACACATAATTACGTTGGTATGGTAAATTGGTAATCGTTTATCATTGACGGTTTGATAAGAAACGAAAGAAACGGGCGTAAACTCAAAATCTTCGCAAAATTCTATCAATAAATCTTCCTCTGCTCTAGGCGACAAAGCACAATAGGCTTTTCCATTTTCCCTGTCTAACAACAAACTTCCTGTTCCTTCTAAATATATTTTTTCTTCTTCTGCTGAAGTATAATCTACCACATTATTAATTTGATAATCCAAATCCTCCAATGTTTCCAATATATCCTCTCTCCTTTCCAACCGTCTGTTTTCTGCAAACATCGGATATAAAGCAACATCGCCGTTTTCGTGAAATGAGATCCAATTGTTTGGGAAAATGGAGTCTGGAGTATCTGTATTATTCGTGTCATTAATAACAATCACATTCACGCCAACGGCTCTTAATTTTTCCATAAAGTCATCAAACTCTTGTAATGCTTTAAATTGCACCGTTTCCGGCGTTAAACTTTCCAAAACTTTTTGATAGTAATTATTCACTGCAGTCTGCTCATTCATTCGAAATGAAACCGGGCGAATCATTAAAATTGTATTTGTAATTTGTTGCATAAAATTAATCTCTTATTAATGGTAATGTTGAACATCTTAATAAACCTTCTTGTTTAGATATTTGTGCATATGGAATTTCCTCAACAGTAAAACCTTGTTCTCTCAACCAATTGTTAAGCCTTGTAAAGTTTTTTTCTGAAACCACCACATCCTCTGAAATTGAAAATACATTAGAAAACATTTGATACATTTCATCTTTTGTGATAATAAACATATTTTCTTTTCCAAATAAATTCACCAGATAATTATAATCATTTTCGCCTCTAAACCCTTCTTTATGAATGATGGCTTTATTTTTACCAAGTGGCTGAAAACAGCAATCTAAATGAAGCGCATTTTCTCTGGCAATTGTATTTGATTTAACCAAATCAAACTCTTTTACTATTTTATTCGGAAATAAATTTTTGATAAAATTAACCCCTTTCATATTGGTTCTGGCCGTGATATAATCTTTGTAGTCATCACCTTTATAAGTGCCAATAAAAATATGATTGTTCCAAGGCATTACATCACCACCTTCAAAATGGACATCATCAGAGGCTGTAATAATATTATTGGGATCAATTTGATCTAACACGAATTGAATGGCTTCTATTTCCTTTTCCCTGTCGGGCAAAATATTCGATTTAATCAATTTATCTTCAATCACAAAAGCAATGTCTCTGGTAAATATTTGATTGTAATTTTCAATTACTTTTGGTCTGTAAACTTTTACATTGTATTTTTCAAACACCTTATTAAAAGCTTCCATTTCAATCACCATATCCTTTTCAAGAGGATAGGTTCCGTCTTTGATATGTTCCAATGATTTAGGATCATATGCCTCCTCTAATTTTGGTATGGGACCATTGCAGATTGCAGTACCCAAAACCACAGCTCTAAGTCGAGAGGTCTCATTAAGAACATTCAGTTTTATCATTTTATATTATTTTATTGTGTAAAAATAAAGAAACCCCATAACTTAATATGGGGTTTTATTTTAAATTTAAAAAAAAGATGCAATTACCTCTCTTCAATTGATTTATACTTACGAAATGTCTCACCAACATATAATTGACGTGGACGGCCTATTGGTTCTTTATTTTCGCGCATTTCCTTCCATTGTGCAATCCAACCAGGCAAACGGCCAACAGCAAACATAACAGTAAACATAGAAATCGGAATTCCTAATGCTCGGTAAATAATTCCTGAATAAAAATCTACATTAGGGTATAATTTACGCTCTGCAAAATATTCATCTTTTAAAGCAACTTCTTCTAAGTGTTTCGCAATTTTCAAAACAGGATCAGTCAAATTAAGATCTGCAAATAATTCATCAGCTGCTTTTTTTATAATTCGGGCTCTTGGGTCAAAGTTTTTGTAAACTCTATGTCCAAATCCCATTAAGCGGAAAGAATCATCTTTGTCTTTTGCCCTATTGATATATTTCTCAACATCTCCACCATCTTTTGCAATTTCTTCCAACATTTCCAATACAGCCTGATTTGCTCCTCCGTGAAGATGTCCCCATAATGCAGAAACTCCAGCAGAAACTGACGCAAACAACCCTGCCCCAGAGGAGCCAACCATTCGAACAGTTGATGTTGAACAGTTTTGTTCATGATCTTCATGTAAAATTAGCAATTCATCAAGTGCTTTAACTGCAATTGGGTTTATTTTATATGGTTCAGTAGGTATTTTAAACATCAGTTGCATAATGTTTGAGATGTAGTCTACAGAATTATCTGAATAGTTTAACGGCAATCCGTTATTTCTTCTATGGGCCCAAGTTGCCAATACCGGAAATTTCCCTAATAATTTCACTACTGCCTTGTATGTATCCTCTTCCGAACTAACATCTAAAGCGCCTGGATTAAAAGCTGTTAAAGCACTTGTTAAAGCTGACAACATCCCCATAGGGTGAGCCGAATTAGGAAAACCTTCAACAATGTTCATCATTTCTTCATTAACCATCCCCTGACATTTAACATCAGCCTCAAATTTAGTTAACTGTTGTTTTGTAGGTAATTCTCCAAATATGATTAGAAAAGCTACCTCTAAAAAATTGGCTTTTTTAGTTAAATCCTCAATGGCATAACCTCTATGTCTTAAAATTCCTTTTTCACCATCTAAAAAAGTTATTTTACTAGCACAGGAACCTGTATTCTTAAACCCTGAATCTAAGGTAATTAACCCTCCAGTTACAGGCCTTAATGTTGAAATATCCATTGCCATTTCATTTTCAGTTCCTGTTAAAACTGGAAACTCATATTTTTTACCGTTTACTTCTAAAATCGCTTTATTTGACATCGCTTATGTAGATATATTAATGTTATTAAATTATTTGATATTAATTCTCACGAATTTAATAAATTTTCTAGGAAATTAATATGATTTAAGTCAATGTTTTGCTTAATACATATACATTATTGTCTAATAAGTATACATTGTTACACAGCAAAAAAAAGGCCGAGAGAATTCCCGGCCTTTATTTTATATAAATTAAGATCCTTAAATCTTAAACGCTTTTTCTTGAGGATAATAAGCAGTACTTCCAAGTTCTTCTTCAATTCTCAACAATTGGTTGTATTT
>Ga0209414_1000351_pt1 | contig 21940 bp, 14 predicted proteins | sample LakVidmifraction_4_FD_181154 | JGI IMG/M metagenome (GOLD analysis project Ga0209414, IMG submission 181154) | Hypersaline microbial communities from Lake Vida, Antarctica - Brine Hole Two &gt;0.2 micron (SPAdes) (version 2) | ecosystem: Environmental > Aquatic > Non-marine Saline and Alkaline >...
CCGGCCGCACTCGCCTGCCGCAATTTGCTTTGCGCGAGGACGGTACACCTAAAGGATATAAGACAAGTGAATTGGGGCAGCTTCCAGAGGATTGGGGGATAGTTGAGCTTCGAGACGTTAGTCAATTCATTAACGGCAGAGCATTTTCGATTCACGAGTGGAGAGCGAGTGGAACACCGGTAATTAGGCTTCAAAACCTGACTGGTAGAGGTGAAGATTATTATTACTCCAATCTTCAATTGCCTGAAAAACAATATTGCCATAGAGGCGATTTGCTTTTTATGTGGTCGGCCACATTTGGACCAATAATTTGGAAAGGAGATAAGGCAATATTTCATTACCATATTTGGAAGATTGAATGTAAGTCCGGCTATATAGAGACTTTTTTCTATTACCTTCTAAGTGACATGACCGAGAAATTGAAGTCTGGGTCTTCGAGCGGAGGCACCATGCTTCATGTAACCAAAGGAGCGATGGAGTCAACATTGGCAGCGTTCCCCGTTTCTGCAGAGCAGAGAGCAATAGCAGAGGTCCTTTCTAGCATGGACGAAGAAATTAAGAGTTTAGAAGAGCGCTTGAGCAAAACTCGTGATATCAAACAAGGCATGATGCAGGAACTACTGACTGGGAAAACGCGCTTAATATGAAGTCAGCTTCGGAACACATCACTTGATGGAACGCTAAAAAACCACCAAAAAAGGACAGAGAATGCAGTCGGAAAACTTCCAGTCTCTGAAAGGCCGCTGGCCGGAACTCTACGAACACGCAAGCTTTGCCGAAGCGTATGTGTTGAGTGAGCCAACGATAGCAACCATTAAGTTGCGCTGCTTTGCAGAAACGCTGGTGGGCATACTTTACCGAGAGCTCAACCTGCCTAGCGAACCCGGTGAGGGCTTTTTCGAGAAGCTTAAGGCCGAGCACTTCGAAGGTATCGTCGAAAATCCCATCCGTCAAAAACTGCACGTTATTCGTTGTCTGGGCAATAAGGCCGCGCATGGGAGAGACATCAGTACCGAACAGGCAGGTCAGCTTTTAAAAGAATCCTATCTCCTCGGGCATTGGCTTTACAAAACCTACAGCGGGGAAGTGTACGAAGATTACCCGGAATTCTCAGTTCCTGAACCTCAAGCAGTTAGCGAGGATAAAGTTGGCGAGGCAAGTGAAGACCTGGCTCGCCAGTTGGAACAGGCAAAACAAGATCTTGCTGAGGTGCAGGCGGCTGAGCAGCTGGCCCAGCAAGAAAATTCCGTCCTGAACGCGTCTCTGGATGAGGTGCGGCTGGAAACCTTCCGGAACGCCTCGGCCCGTGCATCCAGTACCATGGATCTTGACGAGAAAAGTACGCGTCGCTTACTAAACATTGAGGATGCCTTTGCCGAATATTCCCTGAACGACGGCCAAACTGAGCTAGTAAAGCGTCTTGGTGAATTTCTATCCAGTAAAACAGATAGTGTTTTTTTACTACGCGGCTATGCAGGCACCGGAAAAACGTTTATCACCAAAGGGCTGACTGAATATTTCCGCTCTATCGGCCGCAATTACGTGCTCGCTGCGCCTACCGGAAAGGCGTCCAAGGTCATTGCCGCAAAAACCAGATCGCCAGCTTACACGCTCCACAAAACCATTTATTCCTTTAAAGACATTGCCGAGTACCGGGACGGCGATCTTGATGGGACGGAAACCTACAAGTTTTATGCTCAGCTTGCTGTGAATGAGATGTCCGCCGATACCGTGTTTATTGTGGACGAGGCGTCCATGGTGGCGGATGTGTATAACGAAGCAGAATTTTTCCGCTTTGGTTCCGGTTTCCTGCTGCAGGACTTTTTAAAGTTTGTGAATCTGGATCATAACGATCACCGGAAGAAGGTGATCTTTATCGGCGATGATGCTCAGCTACCACCTGTTGGCATGAGTTTTCCACCTGCCTTGGCCGCGGATTACCTCTTTCGCGAACACGGCGTTCGCTCGACGGGCTATGAATTAACGGAGGTGGTGCGGCAGAAGGCCGACAGTGGCGTGATGAAGAACTCCATTGCCCTTCGCAAGGCGTTGCACAGTGGAACGTTCAATCAGCTCGCGGTAGAGCTCGACTATCCGGATGTCGACAAGGTTGAGCATGGCGATTTGATGAGCCGATATCTGGAGTCCTGCGGGGGCAAGATCAACGGTGAATCCATTGTGATTGCCCATTCCAATGCAGACGTTGCAGGGTATAACCAGGGAATTCGCGAGCACTTTTTCCCGGGACGTTCGGAGGTCACCGAGGGCGACAAGGTGATGGCGATTAGCAACAGCAGTGCCCATGGATTCTTTATTTCCAATGGGGATTTCGGGCTGATCAAGCAGGTTCTGGGAGAATCCGAACGGCGCCCAGTCAGGCTGAAAAGAAAGAATTCAGACACCGGGGAGGTTGAGAGCATCGATATTGCCTTGGCGTTCCGGGATGTTCGCATCGGTTTTAAGAACCTTGAGGGAAACAACCGATTTTTCCACGCGAAGATTCTGGAAGATTTGCTCTATAGCGACAAACCGTCTTTGTCGTCCGATGAAAATAAGGCGTTGTATCTGGACTTCTGCATAAGGAATGGTCATCTAAAGCGCGGAAGTCTGGAGTTCAAGAATACGTTAATGTCCGACCTTTACTTCAATGCGATGAGGTTAAAGTTTGGCTATGCTATTACCTGTCACAAGGCTCAGGGCAGCGAATGGAATCATGTGTTTGTGAAGTGTAAAACCCACCAAAGCCAGCTGTCCGCCGACTATTTCCGTTGGTTCTATACAGCCATTACTCGTACCTCCCAGAACCTTTATCTGCTTGATCCTCCAAATCTGAAACTGGGTGGCGGTATTAAAGTCGTACAGCCGCCCGGCGTGGGGTTACCGCAGGGGATGACAAGCCCTGACGGATCTCCACGTGAAGAAGGCAGTGCTGAAAAGACGATTGATGCAGCTAAGAAAGCTGTCACCGACGAATCTTGTGAAGGCCCCCCCAAATCAGAACCCACTCAGGGTCAAAATGCCAATACGTTAGGGATCCCAGCCACGGCGCCTTTTTTACTGGCGCTGTTGGGGCGTGTTCAGGATTTGATTGCCGGCACTGATATCAGTATTGAGGGTGTTGGGCATAATCAGTATCAGGAGGCTTACACTTTCAGGCGTGGCGAGGATTTTGCGAGAGTCGATATTGGTTACAACGGGAAAGCAAAAATTTCCAGAGTGACCTCCCAACACCTTTCGGAATTTTCGTCTCAAGTTATTGGCTTGCTGGCGCCCTTGAAAGGTGCGCCTGTAGCCAGTGCGCCGACCGCTCCCGCGGACCGCTTTAACTTTGAAGAAGATTTTCTCAGCCAATTCCACCACCGCCTGATACCGCTGGCTGAAGAGCGAGGAATTGTAATTCAGAACGTGGTAAAGCATCCCTGGAGCCTGAGATATACCTTCAACCGTCAGAGCGAAGTGGCGGTATACGACATCTTCTTTGATGGTGGAAACCGGTTTACTAAATGCCAGGCTCTGATCACTGCCTGTTCACCTGGGAGTCTGGTTGGCGAGGTACAACTCATGCTGACAGAAGGTCTCAGCGCATGACAAGCAGTAAGGAGGTATTCGCCAAACGTCGGGAGGGACAGCTTGAAGAAGCGTACCAGATGGCTTTGCAGCTCATGAATTCGCCGAGCCCAGATGATTGGGATGCAAGAGCGTTTGGCTGGTGCCTGATTGACCTGATCAAGCGGGATGCGAAAGCGGAAAAAACTGAAAACCTGGACCATTACCGTCAGCAGCTTGAATCTATAGAGGTTCCTGTCATCGACGAAGTGCTCACCAAGCAACGTGAACAGGCGATCTCGCTTTGCAACCCTGGTGGTCGACTTGCCAGCAAAGCAAAACAGGTAAGTAAGTCCGGGCGAAACAGCGAGGCGGCAGAGATCTATCGTCAACTCTGTAGGTCAGGGGCAGGCGATGAAAGAGTTCAGACGTCCTTAGGCTGGGAGCTTTATAAGATCTCCAAAGAATTGATGGCTAAGGAGCCAATTGACGTTCTTGCAGTAAAGAGAAACCTGAATGAGTACCTTAAACTGAATGTGGAAAAGCCCTCGCTGTTGCACACTTGTGTTCTTCAGGTGGCGTCGAAATTCGCTGGCGCAGAACGGTTCAGCATGCTGGCGTTCTCACGTTTGTGGGGACTCGATTTCTTGCGCCCGGAGGATTGGGAGCGATTTGTTACCGATGACGGTAAAGAACTCCCGTCTCTTGCTGAGAAAGTTATCCGGCAGGCCAGTAAGGAAGCAGCGAAATCAAATGACAAGGAAAGCCTTTCCTACATTCTCCCCCACGTGGATAAAGCCATTTCCGAGTGCCCTGAAAATATCTGGCTAAGTCTGAATAAAGCAAAGGTTCTGTTGGGGCTTGGCAGAAATGATGACGCTCTGACCTTTGCGTTGGATGTGACCCGCGCGAATGTTAACGATTTTTGGACGTGGGGTTTGCTGGGCGATATCAGCGCTGGCTCTGAAAACGATGTGTCATTAAGTTGTTATTGCAAATCACTTCTGTGCTCTTCTAACGACAAATTCACCGGAAAGGTGCGGCTAAAGCTAGCGAAATTATTGATCGATGGTGGGAAGCTCGCTGAAGCCAAACATGAAATCAGTCGGGTTGTATCTCACAAAGAGCAGGAAGGACTGAAAGTTCCAGCGGACATCGAGCAGATTGTTGCACAATCCTGGTATGCCGAAGTTATGCAAGCCCCTTCTAATGATGATTATTACAGGGTGAATATCGGGGAGGCCGAAACACTCCTGTTTAGCCAGCTGCCATGGATTGCTGGCAACGTTGGGGGCGTGTTTTCGGTGCCCGGTAAGGAGGATAAGCCAAAACGGAAGCTGTTTCTTAAAACATCGTCCGACCCAATGGAAGTTGCGGTTCCGGAGAGTAAATTCGAGCTTTCTGATGTTAGTGCTGGGGATGCTATTCACATAAAAGGTGAGCGGGACGCTCAAGAGAGATTTCAGGTTCATGTCGTAGCGAAGAGGGAGTCGGGTGACCCTTGGGATGTATTTATCGAGCGCGTAGGCGTTGTAGATCACGTCAATAAACAGAAGCAGGTGATCCATTTCATCGTTGACCGAAAAGTGGACGGCGTCATTCCACTTTCTGACCTGGAAGCTACTTTTAAGGAGGGGGACGCGATAGGGGTTACGCTCTCAAGATATACCACCAAGCAGGGCATCCGTTTTCGGATTTTAAAAGCAGCTGCGACCAACAGTAAACCGAGCTCATCTATACGCCAGACTTTTCAGGACACTGTTCGAGTCAGCAACGGGCTGGGATTCACTACGACAGACGTTTTTATTCCTCCCCCTCTGATTGCCGGGAGCGGTATTCAAAACGACGACATAGTCAGTGGAGTCGCTGTCCTCAATTATGACAAAAAACGCGGCAGTTGGGGATGGAAAGCCATTTCAGTAGATCGCGAGGGATAAGTTACACATCTGGCCATGCGTTTTAGTCGGACCTGAAATAAAAATCAATCGGATTAGCAAGGGGACCGAAGTGTCTACAGTCGGACAGAAAGAACGAGCGACACAAAATCGTATAGTGTCACTCTTTCAAAAAGATCTTGGCTACCGGTATTTGGGCGATTGGCAGGATCGCGATGGAAACCGCAATGTTGAGGTGGAAATACTGGCCGACTGGTTGCGCGGGCGCGGGGTAAAAGAGGTACTCATCAACCGTGCGCTGCGGCAACTCGATACAGCGGCAGCTCTTGGCGAGGGCAAGAAACTCTACTATGCCAATAAGGATGTCTATCGCCTACTGCGTTACGGGATAAAGGACAGGGAAGGAGCGGGTGAACAGAAGCAGACCGTTTGGCTGATTGACTGGGAGAAACCCGAAGAGAACGACTTTGCCATTGCCGAAGAAGTATCCATCGCTGGTGAAAATAAGAAGCGTCCGGATATCGTTCTTTATGTGAACGGCATTGCACTGGGAGTACTTGAACTCAAACGCTCATCGGTGAGCGTTAACGAGGGTATTCACCAAAACCTGGATAATCAGAAAAAGGATTTTATCCGCAATTTCTTCACGACCATGCAACTGGTGATGGCCGGTAACGATACCCAGGGGTTACGTTACGGGGCTATCGAAACGCCGGAGCGGTTCTATATGGAGTGGAAAGAGAAACTGCCGCCCAAATATGAAGCGAGTGCGCCCAACCCTTACGAAAACCCACTCGATTACCACCTGGTCAATCTCTGCCGGAAAGAACGTTTCCTGGAAATAATCCACGACTTCATCGTGTTTGACGCCGGGGTTAAGAAAACTTGTAGGCACAATCAATTTTTCGGTATTCAGGCAGCAAAAGATAATCACGTTCTTCAGCGGAAGGACGGAATTATTTGGCACACTCAAGGCTCCGGCAAGAGCCTTACCATGGTTTGGCTGGCAAAATGGGTACGTGAGAATCAGAAGGACGCCCGGGTTCTGATTGTGACGGACCGCACGGAGCTGGACGATCAGATTGAGAAGGTATTCAAGGGGGTTGAAGAAGACATCTACCGCACGAAAAGCGGCGCGGATCTGGTAGCGACTCTCAATCAGCCAATGCCATGGCTAATGTGTTCTCTCGTGCACAAATTTGGTCGTCAGGGTGAAGATGAGAGCACCACCGATGATTTTATTGAAGAGTTGAAGAGTTCGTTACCAACGAATTTCAGTGCGAAGGGCAACCTTTTTGTCTTCGTTGACGAATGTCACCGGACTCAGTCCGGCAAACTCCACGATGCGATGAAAGCGATTGTGCCGGGCGCGATGTTTGTGGGTTTCACCGGTACACCGCTTCTTAATAAGGATAAGAAAAAGTCGATAGAAGTCTTCGGGCCTTATATTCACACCTATAAATTCGACGAAGCAGTGTCAGATCGTGTGGTTTTGGACCTGCGCTACGAAGCGAGGGATATCGACCAGCACATTACCTCCCCGAAGAAAATTGACGACTGGTTTCAGGCGAAAACCAGGGGGCTCTCCAACATTGCCCGAACCCAGCTTAAACAAAAGTGGGGAACCATGCAGAAGGTCCTGTCCAGTAAATCCCGGTTGGAGCAGATTGTTAGCGACATTCTAATGGACATGGAGACCAAACCACGCCTGATGGACGGTTATGGGAATGCGATGCTGGTCTGTGGCAGCGTCTATCAGGCTTGCAATGCTTACCAGCTTTTCAGCCAGACAGACCTGGCAGGCAAGATTGCAATCGTTACCAGTTATCAGCCTACGGTCGCCAGTATCAAGGGTGAGGAGACTGGTGAGGGTCTCACTGAAAGGCTATTTAAATACGATGTCTATCGAAAGATGCTGGCAGATTATTTTGAATCATCACCCGATGAGGCGGCCGGAAAAGTTGAAACCTTTGAGAAAGAGGTGAAGAAGCAGTTCATCAACGAACCGGGTCAAATGCGGCTATTAATCGTAGTGGACAAGCTGCTGACCGGTTTCGATGCTCCCTCGGCCACGTACCTTTACATTGATAAACAAATGTCCGATCACAACCTTTTTCAGGCGATCTGCCGTGTAAACCGTTTGGATGGTAACGACAAAGAGTACGGATACATCATCGACTACAAGGACCTGTTTAACTCGCTGGATAGGGCCATTAAGGACTTCACAGCAGAAGCCTTCTCGGGATATGACAAGGACGATGTAGCTGGGTTGCTTAAGGACCGTCTTGAACAGTCAAAATTGGATCTTGAGAATGCTTTGGAAATGGTTCGAAGCCTTTGCGAGCCCGTAAGGTACCCGTGTAATACATCAGACTATATTCATTACTTCTGTGGCGAATCTGGTAGCAATCAGAGTGAACTGCCCGAGAAAGAGTCGCTTCGTCTGACCTTGTACCAGAGCGTTGCCAAATTGCTCCGCGCGTTCGCCAACATTGCCAACGAACTCCCGGATGCCGGTTATAGCGCCAATGAGATCGAGCGAATCCGGACCGAAGTGTCGCACTTTGAGAAGGTTCGGGATGAAGTGAAGCTCGCCAGTGATGATCTAGTGGATATGAAGCGCTTTGAGCCCGCGATGCGCCATCTGCTCGATAAATACATCCGCGCTGATGACAGCGAAGTGTTAATGGATTTTGAGGAGCTAGGATTGATTGAACTGGTTGTTCAGAAAGGGGCGGATGCGGTTGAGGACATGCCCAAAAGCCTTCGGGATGATCCGAATGCGATGGCCGAAACCATTGAGAATAACGTGAGGAAAACAATTGTTGATGAGAACCCCGTCAATCCTAAGTATTACGAAAAAATGTCGGTTCTGCTGGATGAGCTAATTGAGCAGCGTCGGCAGAAAGCACTTGGTTACCAGGAATACCTGGAACGTGTTAAAGAACTCGCCAGAAAGGTTCTGCATCCGGAGGGTTCAGCACCCGATTATCCGAAGTCTATGGATACATCGGCTAAGCGGGCTCTATATGACAATTTGGGGGAGGACGAGTTACTGGTCACCAAAATCGATGCAGCAATTCGTTTCACCAAAAAAGCCGATTGGGTTGGCGATCGCTTCAAAGAGCGAGAGGTTGCCAATGCAGTCCGCCAAGAGGCGGAAGATTACGATGTGGATATTCAGCAAGTCATGAAATTAGCTCGAACACAAAAGGAATACCAGTAATGGGTGACCTGCGCATCGGTGACCTTGAGTTCCAGCTGAATTGGAAAGCAATCAAACATCTTCATATCAGTGTTCTTCCGCCCGATGGTAAAGTTCGCGTTTCTGCGCCCGAAAGGATGACTGAGAACGCGATTCGCATGGCCCTGATTGCCCGAATCCCATGGATTCGGACGCAACAGCGAGACTTTGCTGATCAGCCGCGACAGTCAGCGAGGTCCTTGGAAAGCGGAGAGTCGCATTACCTCTGGGGACGCCATTATCGACTCGATTTACGTGAACAGAGAGGCCAACATCACGCCAAACTCGCCGGGGGTGGCAAACTCCAGCTTACTGTTACACCTGGTGCGCCCCAAGAGAACAGACAGCGAGCGTTGAACAAGTTTTATCGCGACGAAATGAGAGCGCGGGTCACTGCATTAATCGAACACTGGCAACCGGTGGTCGGAGTGCAGGCGTCATTTTGGGGTATCAAAAAAATGAAAACTAAATGGGGAAGCTGTAACACCAGTACATCCCGTATTTGGCTGAACCTTGAGTTGGCGAAAAAGCCGCCTGAATGCTTAGAATACATCCTTGTCCACGAGCTTGCTCACCTGTTGGAACGTCATCACAACGAACGCTTCAAGGCACACCTCGATCGGCTGATGCCGGATTGGCGTGAGCGTCGGGATTTGCTTAATCAGTCGCCGCTTGCGTTTGAGGACTGGTCTTACTGAGTGCTCAGTATGAGGTTGGCTGTGATCTAGAAGCTGAAATGAAGCAATCTTGTTGCGTAGATTTTCAAAAAATGGCTCTTCCAAGTTTGTAAAACAGCTAGCCAATGCACCTGTGAAAGTCTAAGAATGGGGACTCATTATTAACAACAAAGGCCAATCACTCGAACTGTTCTTCATCGATGGCAAGCCAGACGGCATGCTGACTGCTGAGGTATTTAACTGGACCGGACACGTCTTGATGGCTCCACGAACTCGCTTAAGTGCCGCGCTCAAACGGCCTGAAGCCAGTTATACCGGGGTTTATCTGTTGTTCGGGGAGGACGACCATGGCCCCTTGGCTTACATCGGTGAGGGTGAAGACATCGGTGGTCGAATCAAAAGTCACGACACTAAGAAAGATTGGTGGACCACGGCGGTTCTGGTTACGACGGCGGGCAATAACCTGAACAAGGCACACGCCAAGTATCTCGAGTCCAGACTGGTCGAAGAGGCTCGTCGGGTTGGCAAGATCCGGCTGGATAACGGTAATACGCCACCTCGTTCATCGCTGAGTGAGGCCGCTCAAGCCAATATAGAAAGCTTCCTCGAATACATCATGATGGTGCTTCCGGCACTTCGAATAGACAGCTTCCTTGCACAAACACGACCTCAGCCTACCGCTGCTACCAACCCAACTGATTCCGCAGCCGAATCCGAGGCCGTGTTCGAGCTTCGCACTCCTAAGCACGGCATTGACGCCAGGGCTGTGCTAACCGACGGTGAGTTTGTCGTGCTTGCCGGTTCTAAAGCTAGCCCCAAGTGGCGAGGTAAAACCAGCCAACATACTGGTTATAGCAAGCTGCATGAGGAGTTGACGGCCAGTGGCGTGCTCGTGCCGGAAGGAGAGCTTTCGGTATTTGGGGAAAACTACGCGTTTAAGAGCCCAAGTGCAGCAGCTGCCGTTGTTAATGGAAGACCAACAAACGGAACTACTGAGTGGCGCTTGCCGGGCGGGAAGACCTACAAGCAGTGGGAAGCTGAAAAGCTCATGTAGTTGGGAGTTCGAGGTTATTCCAGCAAAAAGACTTTAGCTGAAAACTGGGTGCCGCCAATTACACATTGATAAAAATGGATACTTTGCGCATGGATATCGGGTTTCACTCATGGATACCTCCAGAGAATACTTGGTTAGAAACTGATCAGGTTTTTCTTGTAGAAATACCAGCTTCCGATCCGGACTTGGTTGAATTGATAGCTGAAGAAGAACTTGAAATTGAGTATTCGCTGGATCAGAGAATAAATAAGGTTGTGGCGCTCCTAGATAACAATAGGCCTTTGAAAGCGAAACTTTCAGTTGGGCTATGCAATCGATCGCAAAGTGGGCGCGTTGAGAACGATGAAGAGATCAGGATATCGGCGATTGTCTATCTGCATGCAGCTTATGTTCTTCCGGACGAGGGTATGGTTATCGTTGTGGCTGGTGTCCAAAAACCAAAAGGTAGTTGGCTCCAACCCTGTAGATCCTTGCAGAAAGAAGCAATGGATGTGTATAGCAAACATAAAGAGGAGTTAGCAGAATTCGAAAGGGAAGAAGCGGAGCAAAAGCAAAGGGATGAAGCATTGAAGTCCAAATTCCCAAGATACAGCGACTTTCCCACTCAGGCTCAACTCAGTCCTCGCGTATCTGCCGAGAACCTATTGCCCTCTTTCCCAAAAGCGGTTTTTCCCCCTTTGGGGCGTATGACGAGTCCTGATCGGATCTCAAAAGAAGCACTAAAACAGGCTGCCAATTCTGGCTGGCTGCCACCTCGTGAGGGCCATTACTCAGGGCTTCGATGTCTCAATGAAAATCTGCAGAAGTTCTGCCTCATGAGCTGGGTGCCTTACGATGGTTTGCCTGCTTATCCTGAGATTCGATGGGCGGTGCAAAAGGGTTTGCGCAGAGCTATGACAAACCCAAGGCTGAGTGGTTCTGACGCGCCGACCATTGAGCACTCTGAGCCAAAACGGCTTACAGTCAGCTTGGAGGATATTTCCACGCCCGGAGAAACCTTCACAGATATGGTACCTGATGATACGGCTTTTGATGAGCGGATTAGAGCGGTAAAGGAAGATCTTAGACAAAGTGGCTTTGAAGCGATTGCTTGGTATCAATCTTTTCATGTTTGGAATGAGGAGACTTGGGGTATTTATTTCAATGCAAAGAAGCTAGACGATCTGGCACTATTTCTATCCGACGAATTCAAAACCCAACGAGCGGGTTATTTGGACTATGGATTTTTTTGCCAGCTTGCAGTGGGCTTGGTTTTTAGCCATGAATTTTTCCACGGACGTGTCGAGTCGTGCCTTTCCTGGCTAGAACCGAATGTATCTGGTGCCAGATATCTCCGCTACAAAAAGGATGTCTACGACCAACTGAAAGAAACTGACGATTGGCTTGAAGAGGCTCTTGCTAACTGGGCCTCATGGGACTGGTGTCAGACATTTCTTGACAATAATTTGTCGCTGGATGTGAGGCAATCGGAGAAGCTTAATAAAGTCATCAAAGATGTTTTAGACCTCTCACCCCCTGGTTATAACAATTGGCGTATTGGTGAAAGTATAGGCAGTCAGCGATTGCTTGCGGCGCAGATGGCGAAAGGGAAGCCATCGTTATCTGCTAAAAATACGTTTCCGCTCGAAGGTATTTTTTCGGACCAACCTCCTTACGATTTGAGGACTACTGATATCCCAGCTTTCTTTATCGGCGAAGGCGCCATTCTGGACCGCTTAGAAATCCTCCCTAACGTCATAAACATACCCAGTCGAAAAGAGTTGATGAAGGCGTTAGAGTTCTTCAAATATCAGCGAAATAAGTCTGGAGGAAAGGGATCCCACGAAAAATGGACCGGGCGGGATAAACGCGCTTTTTCACTACCCAAAAAAGATCCAATTAGTAGGCGCGTTTTCCAAACGTTTCTCGATCATTTTTCGATCGATAAAAAGGAATACGCTCAAAACATCCGTCTGAAATTATGAACAGATTTGTAGGTGCTGCGATTAAAGAGATGAGACTCTATCTGTTAGTGCGTATCGGTTTCCTGGCATTGAGCTCAGTTCGGAGCGGATCATGAAATTCGATTCACTGATCACCGAATATGATGATTCCCTCTCAGGGGACTCTTATATAGACCCACTTGGCCAGCAGGTCATCTGGTCATCCTTCGGCCAAAAAATCTTCAACAGTCGGGTCAACTCCGTATCCAACGACGTCCGAAACTTCACGCTTAATTTGCTGCATCACGGTGTCATTCGTTCAATCCTGCAGGATGGGCTTGTCACGGTCTCGCCGGCGCTGGCAGAGGCAGTGGGAGATAAGGAGAGCCTGCCCTTTATTCATGCTTGTCTGATCTATCTGGAGAATGTTTTCACCTACTCCATGGTCGACAAGCCCGAGGAAGCCGATATTGATACGCTGGGTATACTCGGTGGCAGCAATGGCCGCACGAAAATGGAAGAGTCCGGCCAGAATCCTTCATTGTTATTCACGGATAAAAAAGAAGGGCATCTGCTTGTTCGGCAGCTGGGCCTGGGCGTCAGTGGGCGTTATAAAACGCCGTTTGTAGAGATGGGGTTTTTTGATCACAGCTACCGTTATTTTCACCAGAAGTCTGAGAAAAACTGGGGCGCCTTTAAAGCGCTTCTCGAGAATCATGGTGAGCTCCGCGACTGTTTTCATCAGGCAAAAAAACACCTCATCGAACTGGTGAATGACAGCTACTCTAAAAGCCAGGTTCCGCCCCAAAGGCAGTTCCGTGATATTCCGGTAGCACTGCGTGAAGCTTACAGAAAAGCCTTTGCGACACAGGGAAAGGTTGGGGCTGAAACCAAGGCGTTCTGGCTGGACGTCACCGGCCTGAATGAGGGCGCTGCCGGGGCTCTGTTGGAAACTCTGGAAGACTATCATTCGACAGCGACCAATGAAAAACTGGCCCCAAAGGAAGTTTTTGGTAGGGCTGAAGAGCGGTGTGAGCCGCCTGGTGAACGTCGAAAAATCCAACATATTCAGATTGTTGAGCCTCTGCTTGCCGAACTTGATTTGCTATTCAGGCTTGCCCGACACAAGAAAGTGCAGTCGGTGTCTGACGTCCGTGGTTCCTGGAAAGATCTAGGGCGCACCGATCACACATTGCAAGATGCTGCTGGTCGCATTTGGGATACCAGTGATTTGCTACCAACTCTTCAGGGTACTGCCCGGCGTAGACTGCAAAAACTGCTGAATGTGGCGACAAATGAAAGTCTCGAAGAGCAGTTGAAGGGACTACTAAAATACCATTCCCAGGTAATGAGGGAGCGTGGCCAATTTCGCTGGGTAGAAGCAGTACATGATGTCGAGATTCGGGTATATGGGCGAACTGAGCCATTGCCTAAAGCTGAGAAACGCCCTATCGGGGCCTGGGTGAACGGCTACTATGTTCACCAATTCTACAACTTGGTAGCTGGGTATCAGGGAGGTACCCAGTGAAACTCCTCAAAACCTTTACCGATCAGCTAGAGGCTCTTGGAGAAATCCGTAAGGTCTGGTTGACCAGCTTCGTTATCGATATCGAATTCATCGAAACCTATCTGCTTCCCGCCATTCTGAAAATGGACTCTCCAAAAACCCGTATGGACTACGAGGCCATGCAGCAGGAACTAAGTAGCCAGGGAATTGATGTTCAGGTGTTCTGCGATAAACGGTTTATCGAGCCGGAACAAAATAAACGTACGGCAATTCCAGTGCACGGAGTTTCCCCGGAACGTTTGCCTGCAAATGGTGATGTTCGTTTTTCTGAAACCAGCCTGTTCCATCCTAAAGTCATTTATGTGCAGGGTGATAAGGGCGCGATCCTTGGGTCTGGTAGCGCAAACCTTACGATGAGTGGCTGGGGGCGTAACCGGGAGGTCTTTCACTTCGTGCCGGTTGAGAATGACCCCTTGGCGGATTCTGTTGCCGCATTTTTCAAGCCTGTTTTTGAAAATGTTCAGCAGCGCTTTGATTGGGATCTGGACGTAACGGGAAAGAAAGGCGACCAGCAAGACGTCGTGTTTTGTAACAGTCTGGTGGGGTCGTTGTTCCTGACGCAGCTGTTTGGCAACCATAAATCGGAAGAGCTTGCTGTTTGGTCCCCTTATTTCTCTGGTGATCTCGCGGGCCTCGTGAAGTCTCTGCAGGCGTTTATTAAAAACCACTCAATGAGCGTTAAGGTAGTACCAGACCGGGTGGAAAATGAGTATCTGCGTACGTGCTGGAATGATGGTCTGAAAGAGTTGCACGAAGCTGGCTTTCTGTCTCTTCATTCAAGTCCGTTTAAAGCTGACGACCGACTTAATATGACCCATGCGAAGCTCTGGAAAACGCCATCGGCTTTGGCGATTGGATCCTGGAATTTCACCCAGCCCGGTGCCAACCTGCCAACGGATGTCGGAGGTAAAACCTTCAACGTTGAAGCCGGCTTTATCGTTCCAGACACGGTTCCCGTTTCCGTCTACCTCGGAATGCAGCTTGAGTTCGGACCGGAAATGTTCGCCACACCGGATCAGTTGAAGCAGGAGAGTCTGAGTGTTCCTGCGGCGCTGCCGTTTGACTTGCGCGTGGTTTTTGACTGGCAGGCGGAGCGATACGTTGTTTCCGGGGCATGGGTTAAAAAGGGGGCCATGGCTGATAGCTATCTGCTTAAACTGCCGGGCGTGGATGCACCTGAACAGTTGCTATGGGATTCCGATAGCGGAAGTCTGCAAACGCTTCGCCCGCGAGTGCCCGAAACCAAGCATTTATTGGCCAATCATCGTTATGAGGTTCTGTTCGATGGTGTCACAGCGGGGGCTGGGCTCATCATTGAGCAGCGAGCCGACTATCGTCGCGCGCAGCAGTATGATGACCTTAGAGGGCTCTTTGATGATCTGATCATCTCGGCGGGTGCGCCTTCCTCGGATGATGTGAATTATCGCGTTCGAGAGACTGAGGATGGTGAGGTGCTGGTTGATTCGTTGTCCACAGAAGAGGATAGCTTTAGCGATGGCAGGCAAACGGAGGTGCCCGACATCAGTTACTTTCGTTTGTTTTCAGCCTGTCATCACTACGTGGAGATTGTCGAAAATTGTTCGACTCTGAAGGAGCTGGAACATTGGGCGTTCACCCGTCCAGGCTGCCTGCGGGAGCTTGTCGAGAAGACAAAAGTGCGCATTAGTTCAATGCCAGAGGGCCTGTTCAACTGGTTTCTGGCGCAAGAAGTCAATGAACTCTGTGCCTCAGCCAAGAAGCGGCTTGGTCAGTTTGGTGGCACTGATAATGAGGCAGTGATGCGGCGCTGTGACGAGTTGAGTGTTGCTGTTCCGAAGTTGCCGCGAAATCTTGCCAAAGACTATCGCCAGTGGCTGAACCGCGAGTACAAACGCATGAAACGTAATCGGGGCGCCGTATGACTGAGACTCGCTGGGGAAAGTTGCGCCCGGAAGCGGTAACAGATTGGATCAACTTCAATCGTAGTGAGCATGATTGGCATTACCAGCCGGATAATCGGGAGTCAATGGCGGCCAAGCAAACCGAGGGTGTTGCGTACCTCTGGAATCTGCTGTCCGAGCACGGTGTGGCGCTGCTCGCCGATGAAGTTGGCATGGGCAAGACGTTCCAGGCGCTTGGGGTGGCAATGCTTTTATGGAAGATGAAGCCCGATGCCAAAATTCTGGTGATGGCGCCTAATCGTGATATCTGCCTGCACTGGCGCCGGGAATTTGAAACCCTGGTGCGCTGGCATTATAGGCCTGTTGACCATACGGTTAAAAATGCCGTTGATGGAAGGCCGGTGCCCAGTGTGGAGATGTGCAAATCTCTTGAAGGTCTGGATGTCGCGGTTAATCACGGTGTGGGCCATTTCTATCTCACCACCATTCACTCTCTGAGTGGTTTGTTACGGGGCGCCGACATGGAGGTTGATCCGAATAAACCGGCGGCGGTGAAAGCCGCAGAAAAAGCTACGGAGATTCGTAAAAGCCTTAAAAGCGAAAATGGATTAGGTGCTGCCGGGTTTGATCTTATTGTTGTCGATGAGGCCCATTATCTCAGAAACATCGGCGGGGGCTCCCAGCGTGTGGCAGCAGCCAGAGCCTTCTTCGGGCCTGGGGATGACAAACTTGCCAGTAAGGTGCTTCTGCTCACCGCTACACCGAGCCACACTAGGCTCTCCGATATTGACAGTATTTTTAGTTATTTTCTGGAGGATCGAGGACACTGGAATAGCCCAGCTGAAAGAGCGACTGAGCTATTACAAAAGTATGCCTTGCGACGTATGCGGCTGATGGAAGGGCGGGGCAAGCTTCACAGTAAGCGCCATTATCGCCATGAAAAAGGCATGGCAGCCACTTTTGAGGGGCAGCCGGAGGCTGAAGGCTTTTTTGCTCTGTACCAAAAAGGCTTGGTGACGGAGCTCAATAAGAAGAAAGAAGGCAAAAGCCTGATGTATGGGTATTTGGAAGGCTTTGAGTCTGTAGGTCGGAAAACGATTCCAGAAGGCAACACCACATCGGAAGAGTATGGGGACTCCGATGGCAATGACAAAGGCAAAGGAGATTACTCGTCAGCACCGGATACCAATTTGTTGATGGCATTGACGGATAGCTACTATCAAGCAAATAAAGAATTTCCGGATCACCCCAAGTATGGTCGACTGATCAGTGAATGTGTTCCGACAAATGAGCAATTGTTCAATGCTGACCTTAATGACCTCAAACATCTGGTTTTTGTACGGCGTATACCATCGGTACGAGAACTGACTCAAAGATTGAATGAGCGATATGACCAGCTGCTGGGCAGGATGCTATTGAAAGCGTTGGATAGTTCGCTTTCGGACAAAAATGCCGAAGCATTTCTGAAAGATTTTTCGAGACAAGAGTTTGACCGATTTGTAAGCGAGCTGGGTAGTGACACTGATCCTGATCTTGATGGCGATGAAGATGAATTGCCATCCGATGAGGATGATCTTGATGCCGAGGGGGAGGATTATCTTGCCTCCCGCGTAGCGCAGTTATTCGTCGTGAAAAAGGGTGCGGGCGGGCAGACAGATTGCGCAAATGTGCGCCTGCGCTTCACCAAGCCGGAAAGTCTGTTTTCATTATTCCTGGAACCAGCCAGTGACTATCTTGAGGGCGGATACACTCATTTCTACGGTGACCTGAGCCGTGGTCGGGCTAACTACGGTGTTGCCGCTCGCTATGAGCGGTTTGATCGCTGGGAGAGCGAAGGAGATCGTCGCGAGGCCTTGGGGGGCAGTGACCAGCCGGAAACACCCTACAGGGAGCCCTTGTATAGTTTCTGGCCATTGGTTTACCGCGAGCTACCTGAGCATTTACGTACAAAGCTTCAAGAGTGGTCCGGAAATCGAAAAAGTGCCGCCGAGAATTTTGCCAATTACGTTAAGGCCGGTTTTCTCTACGCTAGTCCAGTCATTGTTGAACTCTACGGATGGTTTGTCGAGTTCCGGAACCGGGGCAAAAAGCAGGATGTTCAGCAGTGGTATAGGGAGTTTTATTACTTCGTAAAACCAAAAATAAAAGGCTCTTTGATGCTCCGTTATTTTGTGGCGGCTCTTGAGACTTTCGAGTCGTTGTGCGGAAAAATCATTGATCACAAACTGGACGACTGGCGCAGCAGGTGGCGAAGCCTAACGAGATTAACTAGCCCGGCCTGGTACGCCAGTGGTGAGAATAATAATGCGCGTCAGCGACTGATATTGGGCTTCAATAGCCCCTTTTATCCCAACGTTCTGGTATCAACCTCCGTGTTTCAGGAGGGGGTTAACCTACACATGAATTGTCATCAGGTTCACCACTACGGCATAGCTGGCTCCCCTGGGGATAATGAGCAGCGGGTAGGGCGGATTGACCGCTTATTCGGGTGTGTGAACAAGCGGCTTGAGAAGCAGGGTGCGGGAGAACTCAGCATTCACTACCCGTATCTGAAGGGATCGGTAGATGAAGACCAGGTTGCGTCTTTTTTAGAGCGCAAACACCGGGTAGAGGAGCGCATGGATGCCTGCCTGCAGGAGAAGTTTGATTCCGAATACAAGCCGGGCGCCAGTATCGACTGGAGTGTGTTCCTGAGGAAGCCGGCATCTCATACTGATGAGCCAATGAAAGATCCTTACAGTGCTGTTTTTCCGGAGGTGGTTTCAGAAGCAGAAAAGTATTTGCCCCATGAAACGCATTCCTTTGAGGATATTGAACAGGCTTTACATCAGCATTTAGAGCAGGTCTGTGATCCAGAGGAGAATGAGATCACCGAAGCCCAGTCTAGCCAGAGTTCTCCCAGGCCGTTGTTTATTATTGATCCTGTGATCAAAAGAGGGGAAACGAAGCGGCACCAGCCGGTGTTCATGACCCTGGGCTTTTCGCCTAGGTTTTCAGCTCTGGTTCCGGAAACGGCTTACATCGTGAGCTTCGCTTCACCGATTGCCAATCGAGAAAGTTTGAAAAATGTGCCCCGGGATAAACTTTTAGAACTGATCAACCAATTGAGCGTTCGCTATCCATTGGTGCGTGTGGCGATTGATGAGAATGCTGGCAACAGTTATTTCTATCTCAGCACCCGCGTGAATTTTCCGTTGTTCGTGAAGCACGGAAAGCTGCAGTGGCTATCTGCTTATGAGATTGAAATGGGGCTGGCTGATATCAAACAATTTTCGGACGAGTTCGAGGCGGCCCTGTTCCATGAGGCTCAGGACCTTAGACGTGATGATGTCACGAGGTACGCTGTAGCTGGCCCAAGACCTTTGCCAGAAGGGTTCAATCGGCGCAGAGATAGAGTTACTTCCCTGGAATGGGAAGCAGTATCCGGTGTTAATGGTCGAGTGGACAGGTTGGCAGCTACACTCACTCAGAGTGTGACACAGGCGCTTATTCAGGACGCTGGTCATGAAGGTAGATCACTCAGTACGGCTGACAAGATCCTCCAACTCAACAATCGGTTTCCGTTCGTGAATTTTCGCTCCCCGACCGAAGACATCATTGAAGCCCAGCTTAACTTTCCTGAAGGAGATTTCCAGGATGAGGAGCGGGCACTGCTGGAGGCTTGGTTCCGTTATGTAGTGGTCTCGGGCGACTAAATTTCGATCATAGTTCAAAGATAAAATAAAGGAGTCGGCATCCATGACTTTACAAAACCGAGTAAGCCCAACCGGTGCTATTGAAAGCATTCCCGCCCGGGGTACTTTTATGGGCAACAGAGGCGTGCTGCACAATTCAAAAAAAGACGTGCAGCACCGGTTTAAAAACAAAGCCTGGATTACCTGCCTCTTGGAGTTCAAAGGCAGACAGCGAGAACTGATGTCCCCCGGCCTTTACACAGAGCTGTTCTTTTTCGATGAGGTGACGGCCTTTGCTGCAGGGCACAGACCTTGCGCAGAGTGCAGGCGCGCTCGTTATAACGAATTTCGCGATGCCTGGAGTGGTGCCAACAACCGGGAGGGTGATGCCGTTGTTCGGGCGCCTCAAATGGATGGCATTCTTCACGTTGAGCGAATAGGCGATGGTCAGAAAGTCACTTGGCTTCATTCCCTAGCGGATCTGCCCCATGGAACGATGTTTAAGGTTGGCAATGAGAGCTATGCCGTGTGTGAACAGAAAGTGGTGAAATGGAGTTTTAAGGGCTATTCAGCCGCGGAAAGGGAAGACTTGCCGGAAACAGTTGATGTTTTGACTCCGCGTTCCGTGGTGAATGTCTTTGCCAGTGGCTTCAGGCCTGTGTTTCATCCAAGTGCGATTTCGTGAGTGAGGGCGGTTAGTCAAAGGAGATAGTATGTATTATCAGCAGCTAAAACGTCGCCACAGAGCCGAGCGAGGAAAATACCATCCAAACCTCAGCCTTCGCGTGCATCGTTCGTTAAGCTGGCTTCAACGCGCTGAGCAGGCCGAGGATCCAGACGGCCAATTCATCTTTCTCTGGATTGATTTCAACTCTGCTTATGCCACGGAGATAGTCGAGCAATACCGCTCCTCCGAACAATCGTCGTTCCGAAGCTTTCTCGAAAAGCTGTCAGTTTTGGATACGAGCCGTCATCTCCAAGAATTGACCTGGACAGAGTTCCCCAAAAGCATCCGGGTGTTATTGAACAACCGCTATGTTTTTCAGAGTTTTTGGGATTTTCAAAACGATAAACTCACCCGGGAAGAATGGGAGGGCCAGTTCGAAAGAGTGAAAATTGCAGCCCGGACTGCCTTGGGCAAGCAGGATACTCCGACGGTATTAGGCATCGCCCTGAGCCGGATTTATACCCTCCGCAACCAGTTGATCCATGGGGGTGCTACCTGGAACAGTTCAGTAAATCGGGATCAGTTGAGAGATTGCGTAGCGCTGATGGGAAAGCTGGTGCCGGCTATCCTCACGATCATGATGGATAACTCCCAGGCGCTTTGGGGCGATGCCTGTTATCCGGTCGTTCAGGAATAGTGGAGGGTGCTTGGCCGACATAACAATGCCAGTATGTTGCCGAAGATCCTTTTGTGGATGTGTTGGATTGCACGCGCGGGTTAGCAAACCTTGATCAGCCTTTGCCGCTGTATTTTTTGCCCCGTGTTTTCACTGGCACTCCGTACCTTGCGCTTCAGCAGGAACGCTCAACCCAGCGCCGGACAACATCCAGTGCCCCCGGTGAAGGGTTGGCGTTGCAATACCCCCGCACTTCGCCAACAACCCACCGGTTATTCCGATACTCCAGTGAAATGGTCAAGCGTTCCGGATGCGTCATCCGGTAAATAAATGCCTCATTGTTGGCAATAGAAATATGGTAAGCGCCCACGCAGTGGTGCATCGAGGCACCTTCTTCCAATAGTGCCAGCCAGGACATTAGAGGTTCTATGCCCTCAATGGCAGGGATAGGCGGCGCCGGGTAGTTGCCATGCTCCTGTGCCAGCTTGGCACCAACAGCAACGCGTTCAGCTGAAGAATTCCTGCCGTGGCTCCTGTTGAAACGTAAGCGCCAATAAATCAGCACCTACATTCCCGTTCGCCGATTGCACACACTGACTCCTCACCCATTCCATGAGGAATCTGCATGACCCCAACCGAACGATCACACGTCTGGCAGCAGCACATCACTGACTGGGAAGCCTCGGGCGTGTCCGGCAGCGCTTACTGCAAGAAACAGTCACTGGTTTACCATCAATTTGTTTACTGGCGCCAGAAGTTAACCCCGACTGAAGACTCTCCAAAGCAGGCGCAAGCAACCACTGGGTTCGCGCGGGTCGTTTCTGCTCCTGGCGCTGGCATCGGCGGAGCCGATGGCCTGACCGTATCGCTGCCTGGTGGTGTTTCGATCACCGGTTTGCACGCCGGCAACATCGAGTTGCTCGGTGCTGTTTTGAGACAGCTGTGATGCGCCACCGATCTTTACGCCCGTCCTTGTCGTTGCCAGAGATTTATCTGTACCGGGCGCCCGTTGATTTTCGCAAACAGGCCCAGGGCTTGGCGGTCTTGGTTGAACAGGAACTGGGCCATAATCCGTTTACCGGAGCGCTTTACGCCTTCACCAACCGGCATCGAAACAAGATCAAGTGCCTGATGTGGG
>Ga0209414_1000353_pt1 | contig 21909 bp, 12 predicted proteins | sample LakVidmifraction_4_FD_181154 | JGI IMG/M metagenome (GOLD analysis project Ga0209414, IMG submission 181154) | Hypersaline microbial communities from Lake Vida, Antarctica - Brine Hole Two &gt;0.2 micron (SPAdes) (version 2) | ecosystem: Environmental > Aquatic > Non-marine Saline and Alkaline >...
ATGTAACTTTTTACGACGATGCAAATAGTGCTTATGTACTTTTAATTGCGGATGCTATCAATGTGATTTTATTAGTGGCAAATGAAGCTAGCGTGGCATTGGGTCAGAAAAACGCCCTGTATGATGACGTTATAGCAGCAACAACTTTAGATGAAGTAGCAGCTGTTGAGTCGCCGTGGACGATACCAGAAGAGGGCGTAATTTAATGATCGGCTTTTATTGGCTCAACCGTGAACGCGGTAAAGATAACGACTTCGCAAAAATAAACGGCCTATTGTTCGGCTTTGCTTGGGCAATGATCATTAACGATTCTTACATTGGGTTTTCAATGGCCTTGCTTTATTGGTTCGGTGAATCAATGGGATGGGGCGATTGGGTAGGCCAACTGCTTACCGGTACACATCATTGCGGTGATGAAGGTGAAAAGAACGGTATTAAGTGGTTGTCATCGTTATTCTTTAAATGCGGCTCTACTAACTACAATATGTTGTCGTTAACTTTACGCGGTATGTTGTGGTGGGGATTAACTTTATCGCCATTATGCCTAGTCATGAATGCTTGGTATATCGTCACCGCTACTGTTTTAATGGGTATCGGTTTTACAGCTAGTGTACTCATTGTAAAAGATTGGAACGGTGCTGAGACTTGGTATGGAGGTTGGCAAGATATTGTCTGCTTGGGATTAGTAATAGCTTATTATTTAGGCTAACAAATACAAAACGAGATACAGTCCGCGAAAGCGGTTTTTTTACGTCCGGAGATTATATATGGATTGGCTCAACAAACTAAAACAATACGCGCCGGATATAGCAGCAGCGGTTCTTTCTGGTGGCGCTACACTTCCACAGTTAGCTGTTAAAGCCATTGCTGATGCCGTTGGTGACGACAGCGTAAAAGATACCAATACCCTAGCAAGCTTTGTTGAGACTGCAGATCCTGAAATGATGCTCAAGGTCAAGCAGGCCAACAACACATTCTTGATTGAAATGAAGCGGCTAGAAACTGATCTGGAAAAGGCCAGGCTAAAAGATAGCCAAGTAAGTCACGCCACAACACAGAAAACAATCGTCAACGGCGATAACTCAACAGATAAAGATATTCGGATGACCAGGCCAACTATGGCGAAGCAAAGCTGGACAGCAACAATCGCTTATTGCATTGGCTGTTTCGGTGTACTGGCCATCACAAGTAATGACTTGTTCGATACTTATATTGCTGCGTTTTTATCTGCTCCGGCCTTTGCATATCTTGGGTTAAGAACGGGCGATAAGTTTGCAGAAGCACTTAAAATCAGAAAGGGCCAAAAGTAATGGGTGATCTAAGAAAAAATACTTCTCGATATGAAGTGGCGTGTCATTGTGGCTGCGGTTTAGATTCGATGGATAGTGAAACGCTCGATGTTGTTCAAGATGTATGTGATCACTTTGCCTTTGAAAAGGACATTGATCGCGTAATTCTCAACGTAACTAGTGGCGCTCGATGCTTAGAGCATAATAATAAACCCGTATCGCAAGGCGGTGCCGGAAGCTCAAGCGGTTCTCAGCACCCTAAATGCCGAGCAATGGATATTCAGATCCATGATGTTGCCATTAAAGACATTCATACTTACTTGGTAGATAAGTATCAAGGCAAGCATGGTATAGGTCTATATAAAACATTTATTCACATTGATACCCGTACTAACGGCCCTGCTCGGTGGGGTATTTAATGTCGGGCTTTTACTTTAAATCATTTACTGGTGAAGTGCCTAAGCTATCCAATAGACTGTTGCAGCCTGGACAAGCACAAAAGGCCAGTAACTTTTATATTAGCAGTGGTGAGATCAAGCCCTTAACGGAGTCGGTTACAGATAACACGCCATCTAAAACCGGTACCAAAAACAGCATTTATCTATTTGCTGATCAATATTGGTTCCATTGGCTTGAATTTGTTGATGCGGCTAAAGGTGTTATTGCTGGCGATGTGACTGAACGCACTTACTTTACCGGTGCCAATGAGCCTAGAGTCACAGATAACAGTATTGCTATTCAAGGCGGCACTGAATATCCAGAAAGTTCTTATGCGCTTGGTGTACCTGCTCCAGACGCGGCACCGATTGTAAACGCAAGCGGGACTTTAACCGGTGACGAACAATCTATTAATACACGGTCTTATGTTTACACCTATGTTTCGGTATGGGGTGAAGAAGGGCCGCCAAGCCCACCATCTGCACTTGTTGATATTGGCGGTGGTCAAACCGGTTTAATTACTAGTATGGCTGGCGCTCCATCTGGCAGTTATAACATTCAGACAAAGCGTATTTACCGAACAAATACCGGCAATCAAGTAAACGGTTTCCAGTATGTTACTGAAATTCCTGTAGCAACTGCGTCACATGATGATGGCATTGCTGATACTGCTTTAGGTGAGTCACTTCCAAGCACGTTATGGGACCCGCCATCGAGTGACATGATCGGGTTAACCTTCATGCCTAATGGTATTGGCTGCGGATTTGCTGGTAATGAGCTGATGTTTTCAGTACCTTTTATTACTCACGCATGGCCTACCAGCTATAGATTAACGACTGATTATCTCATAGTGGCCATTGCTGCAACGGGCAGTAGTTTAGTTGTGGCGACAGAGGGTATGCCTTATCTGGTAACCGGTACCGATCCACAAAGCATGTCGATGATTAAAATGGAAAGTATGCAGGCGTGCGTATCTAAGCGATCTATGGTCGATATGGGTAGCTATGCTATCTATGCTTCACCTGATGGCTTGGTGAGTATTGGCGATAATGGTGTTCGCTTGGTGACAGATCAAATCATTGATAAGCGTCAATGGGATGAATTTGAACCATCAACTATTCACGCTCACTACTTTGATGGTAAGTACATTGCCTTTTATGATGACGGTGATACTAAAGCTGGCTTTGTATTTGACCCTAAAAGACCAGAAAACGGGTTTATTTATTTAGATTTTCATGCAACAGCAGGTCACAGCGATTTACTTAGAGACAAGCTTTATTTGCAAATCGGTGATGATATCAAACAATTTGATGCAGGCGTGACCGACTTAACAGCAGTATGGAAGTCAGGCATACAACGCACGGCAAGCCCTGTTAATGTCGGTGCGGCTCAAGTTATCGCTCGTGGTTATCCTGTCACATTCAAATTATATGCAGATGGCGTGCTTAAACATACTAAGTCTGTTGCCAATAAAGAACCGTTTAGATTGCCTGCCGGTTACACGTCCCAATCATGGGAAGTCGAGATCAATACAGCCAATACTGTCAGTGATGTCTTTGTAGCAGAAACGATGGGCGATTTAAGGCGCATATCATGAGTACTAAAAAACCATCTTTGCCAGCGGTACCTAATGACGTATCGCCATCAACCAAAACATTTCTACAGGCCGTTAAGGAAACGGTTGAAGTATTTGATGGTAAGCGAGGCGATAACCTTGATCGTGCCGTAACCTTTCGTGATCTAATTGATTCAGGACTTGCCCAGGTAAAAGTGTCATCATCAGGGATCAAAGATCCAGCAGCAGAAATAGAAGGCACAGTGAGTATTGATTATTCAATACCGGCATCTATTACTGGCTTAAATGCGGTGGGCGCGTTTACATCGGTCATTCTTTCGTGGGATCAGGTTGCGTATAAAAACTTGTCTCATGTAGAGATATGGAGATCGACTACTGACGATATTGGCACCGCTACGATTGCCGGTTCAGCAAGCTCTAATGTATTTATGGATTATGTCGGTACGAGTGATAACTACTTCTATTGGGTAAAGCCTGTATCAACGTCTAACGTGCCTGGTTCTTTTAATGCTACAGCAGGGACGGAGGCACACACGGAAGATGACGCAGCTTACTTGATGGGGATTTTATCAGGTGATCCAGATAGCCAACTCGCTATGGTTGGACAAGATGATCTCCCATTCGTATTTAAAGGTGGCAAGGTTTACTTAAATGCCGTTGCCATTAAAGACGCGTCGATCCTTAATGCAAAAATACGAAACATTGCAGCAGAAAAGATATCAGCAGGGATCGTTAACGTGGCTCTAACGCTTAACGCGGCAGATATTAACGGTGGCTCACTGAATATCAACAATAGATTTACGGTAGATAGTCAGGGTAATACTACCATTAGAAGCGGTACTACCGGTGCCAGGCTTGAGTTGGTCAATAATGTTATTCGTGTTTACGACGCAGGTAATGTACTTCGCGTGAAAATAGGGAACCTAGCATGAGCTTTGGATTTGAAGTTAAAAGCGCTAACGGTGTTACTCAGTTAGATACGACAACATGGGGGTGGCAGTTTATCCGTGCAATAGCTATTAAATATACTGGGCGAGATCGCGGCAGCATAGTCTTTGATGGTACAGGTGGCAAGCCAGAGGTTCCGGCATCAGCAGATCTTTATGCAATGAATGTTCTTAATCAAAACAGCCGGCCTCACATGATGGTTCAGACCTTTAGCTATGGTTCTCAAGGTGGCTTTAAAAAGCTTACCTATAGCGATGTAACCATAACTTATTACACCGGAGACACTCAATATTACGATCCGGCTCGATGGTATCGCACCACTATTTACGTGTTCACACGATGACTTACGGGGCAAGGTTTGAAAATGATCTGGGATTACTTGTCATTAGTGATGAACGGCTTATTGAAACATTTATAGGCAAAGCGGCTTACTCAAGCACGGCACCTAGGAAAATGGGCCGTGTTTTTAGATATTACATCGCATCGTCATTGCGTCCTATGGTGTTTCTACACTCACTTAACTATTGCTCGGTATTGTCTATTGTTAGATCTGGGTCGGGCTGGCTAATCGAGGTAGTAACTAATGGATCGGCAGGAAGCATAACGGTTTATTGTTTTGCGAGTAAGGCCCAGGCAGGTTATGACAGTGGTTATGGCATGAACATTTATGATCCAAGTGGCAATGTTGTATTTAGCTCTAACTGGAAAATATTGAATGTTAGAGGAATATCTCAGCCACCGCAGAATGGAGGCTCTAGCTCTCACGGCGTATCTGGATTGGTAAAGCCTGCTTCAATGTGTCCGTGCAATTCAGGTGTATCAGCAATAACATCATCAGGCACGTCTTATGCTGAATGGGACGACCGCGATGTTTTCCTTGTTACTCAATCGTCAATCACTACAGCACGGGTAAGAATACACGTCTATACAGATAGTTATTCTGGTTACGGTAGCGATCCGTATGACTATGGCGATCGGCAGTCAGTTAACAATGTTTCAGCCTCACCTTTTCCTATTATTGATGCAGCTCAATATGACTAAAACCCTTTATTTATCAACAACTTTCGCGTATAATGTAAGCCTAAATATAGCGTTAAAATGGAGCGTAAAATGTTTCTAAACTACATGGCCTTTGCTAGAAAAATAGTCGCACCACATGAATTGTTTGTCTTTAATTTCTGGAAAGAGATAATTGGTGTGGGTGCCTCTCTTTTGGGCGGCGTTTCAGCCGGTGGATGGGGTAGTGCTATCGGCGCTGGCGCTAGTCTCTTGGCTTCTAAGTCGGCATCAGATGATGCTAGTGATGCAGCTGATAGGCAAGGCGCTGCAACCGACAAGCAATCACGGATAGCACAAGAACAATGGGATATGTATAAGCAGACCTACGCCCCATTAGAAAAGGAATTTGTTGATAAATCTCGACAAGGTATTACGCCTGACATTGACGGTGTTACTGGTCGCGCTTCTGCTGACGTTGTTCAAAGCTTTGATAAAACACGAGAAAGCACTAATAGAACAATGGGCCGTTATGGTATCAATCCAAACTCAGGCCGGTTTACCAGTTCAAATCGTGATTTAGATATTGCTCAGGCAGGTAATGAAGCAGGTGCAGTTAATCGCGCTCGAACCAATGAAATAAACCGTGCTGATGATGTTGGTTATTCCCGTATTCAATCAGCGGTCAATGCCGGTAAAGGTATTCCATCAAGCGTTAACTCTCAACTAGGCAATGTTTCGCGTCAACGTGGAAACCAGTCTGACAATTATGGGCAGTCAGCAAGTAGCACGGCTAACTTTGTTTCCGGCCTGCCGTGGAATGATTTATTCAGCGGTGGTGGTAGTAAAAATTCAATAAAACCGGCACCAGCAGCACCATCAACGTCAGGCGGCGGTGGATGGGGAATAACACCAAACTCAATCGGGGGGGTAACGCCATGAGCATAGGTATAGGTTACGTAGCAGATGGTATGAATAGAGGTATGGAGCGTAGACGCGGTATTGATATTCAAGAAGATAATATAGCGATGGCAAAAGAGGACCGTAAACGCAAGATTGCCAACGAAACGCAAGACCGAGGAATAAGCGTTCCCTTAGCCAGAAGCAATGCAGATACGTCTATTGCTAAAAATGAAGCCAGCAATAAATTACGCCCAGGCGAAACAGAAAATACAGCTAAGAAGCAGGTCGTTAACGGCAGAGTAATTGATCATGCCGCTAAAACATTAGCTGAAAAACAGGCGTTAGCGGATAGCAAGGTAGCCTTAGATGCTGAGCAGACTAAGGTTACGCGTACCGCTATTCCTAAAAATGAAAAGCTAACTGATTCTCAACGCAAGGTTAAGCAAAAGAAAGCCGATCACGAAGTAAAAACCGTTGATAAGAAACTGATGCAGCAAGATGAAGTTGACGACATGGCGTATGAAACAAAGCAAATGGAATTTGAGATAGCCAAGACACTACAGGGGCCAAGATCAGCAGAAGCCGAAGCAAAGATCGCGGAAACACAGCATAAAATTTACGGCAATGTTTATACGATAGCTAAATCCGATCCAGCGCGTGCGGCACAGATGGTTAACGATGTTAAATCTAACGGCATCACTACTGCGGCTGACATTACCTTTGAAGATGGCATGATGCGAATTGTCGATGCCCAGGGCCAAGTATTAGAAGATCCTAAATACGGCCTTGCTGAATTTAACATTAATGACATGGAAGCGGCCTTTGGATCTACTGATAACAAAGATGATCCATCAATAGTACGCGTAGCAAACTGGCTTGTTAAAAATGACATAGCAAAAGATGAATCCGCTGCTTGGGATATGGCTAATAAAGCTAAAAGCAATCCAGAAGATATGGCGATGGATATAGCTAAATCAATGAAGAAGTTTGATAGGGATTCTTACAGACGACCATTAGCCGATCTTTATAAAGAAGCACTTGCAGTCCTTACTGATTCAGGGCAGGAAGAAACAGGCGGAGATCAATATACCGAAGGGCAGCAAGCCCAAGATGCTGATGGAAATATAGTGACACTTACTAACGGGCAATGGGTGAGCAAATAATGAGTAGCCAACTTCCTAAAGGATTTGAACTAATTAAAGAGCCTGCCAAAGCTCCTGCTAATAAAAGCAGTCAATCATTACCTGCTGGATTTAAGTTAATGGATGCTAGCAACTCGATAGATCCTGAGATAACAGCATTAAATGAACAGGACCGGAAGCCCGAAGGACAAATAGATGCTTTTGTTCAAGGTGCTAAGTCAACAGCAAATAGAATAGGCGCAAGCGTAGATACTATTCAGGGTGATAAAAAAGAACTAATCGAGGGCAAGGAAGATGCTGCGAAAATCGAGAAAACAGAAGCTCAAGAGGATTTCAGTAGTAGCTATAAAACGCTAACAGATGGTGAGCACGGTAACTTTGTTGGCGAACTTACAAATGCTGTTAAATCAGCTGGCGTAGCTGCTTGGGAGAACCCCGAAGGTGCGGCTGATGAATTTGCAGCGCAAGCGCCTAACTCGGCGGTCGTGATGGGCAGTGGTTTTGCCGGTGCGAAACTTGGCGCTATGGCGGGAACCACTCTAGGTCCGGCTGGTACAGTTGTCGGCGCTCTAGTTGGTGGTGTGGTCGGCATGTATGCCGGTAACGCTATGGTTGAAACAGGATCTATCGCTCAAGAAAAGATTGTTGACGGTTCCATCTCTGACGAAGATATGGACGAAGCGTTAAGGCAGGGACTTGTTAAGTCCGGCGTTATAACAGGCGCTGATACTGCTACGCTTGGCTTGAACAGGCTCATTATGGGTGCGCCTAGTCGTGCTGTAGAAAGCGCTGTTAAAAAATCATTGCTTGATAATGGTGTAGATATTGCTCAAGAATCTTCACTGAAAGCAGCGCTTGCAAGCAAAGACGTTATGAAAGCAGCTGCTGATGCCGGTGCTGACGCGTTTATCAAAACAACTGGAATAAAGAAAAGAGCAGGCAGGGGATTAACGGCCTTTGGTCTTGAAATGAGCGGTGAAGGCGTTGGCGAATATACCGGTAGCTCTGCTGCTGGATTAGATGCCTCTGTATCTGATGCGGTACTAGAGTCCATCATGTCTATGCCTATGAGCGTGTCTGAGCTATTTGTAGCGAAAGAACTTGGTAGAAAGCCAGGGAAGCTTACTGATGAAGTAAATAACGCTGTACCTATGAATGATGGCCCAATGCCACCAGACGATACGGTTTACAGTGAATTTGATGATAATGAAACGGTCTTTGATGCCGCTGACGCAAATGACGATGCCATTATTGATACTGCCGAGGACGCAGCTTATACAGTCGGTGACAATGAAAACGTAGATATTTTTGAACCTGAAACACTGCAAGATGCTGAACCGGTTAAAGCGACAGGTATACCGGTTGAGGATAATGCAGTATTGCAAGATCCTATCATTCAGAATGAAGATGCTGGTGCCCTCGTTGATGAAGGCACCATAAGACAAGTACCTGAAAATTCTGAATTTACACCTACACATGAAATGCCAAGCGGCGAACAAGTGCAAGCCGTTGACGGTGAAGATGGAGTCTATATAGATGCAGAAGGCTTTGAATGGGATGAACCCAATGCCACAGCAATACAGGATAGTACTGCCGATGCAGGAACAACTCCTGCAAATGACCGTGGAATACCTGAACAACCACAATCACAACCTGTCGAGCAACCTAGTAGTGACAGTGCCGTACCAAACGTACCGGCATTAGTAGGTGCTACAGATAAGGTTTACACACCTGACAATCAAGAAGTTGAAGTGCAGTATGAAATACTCGATGCTGCAGACTTAATTTCTTCTAATGACGAAGCAGGCAATCTAAACCCTGACTTCCCGATGTATCTACAGCCGCGTGATCGTACCGGTAAAAAATCACAGGCACAGATCAATAAACTTGCAGCTGATATCAACCCTGAACGACTAGGCGTAACTAATAGCGTTACTGATGGCGCTCCGATTATTGGTAACGGTAACATTGTTGAATCGGGTAACGGTCGCGTGCTGGCCTTACGTAAAGCGTATAAGGGCAAAGGTGGAGCCAAGTACAAGCAATGGCTACAAGACAATGCTGATGGCTTTGGCGTAGGCGCTAATGATATAAAATCTATGCAAAGCCCAGTACTGGTACGCAGACGCACTACACCAATGAATGAGCAAGAGCGTACTCAGTTTGCCATTGATGCTAATAAGCCAACGGTTGCCGGTATGTCTCCGCTTGAATCTGCTAAGACAGATGCCGGTTTAATCAGTGATGAATTGCTTGATAGCTATATCCCTAGTCAAGATGGCAACGTACTAGCCGCCTCTAATAGCGCGTTCTTACGGTCGTTTTCTCAGGCCATTGGTGGCAACGATACATCAAGCTTAATGTCCGGCTCTGGTGAATGGACCCGTCAGATGGCAGATCGTGTTCAAGCTGCCGTATTCCATAAAGCATATTCCAACGACTCATTAACTAACTTACTGGCTCAAGAAGCCGATCCCGATATTAAAAATGTGATCAATGCGTTAAATGTTGCGGCCCCGTATTTTGCCAAGGTAAAAACACAAGCTAAAGCGATTGGATTAGACTTGCCTGGTATCATTTCAGATGCAGCAGCAATACTTGTCCAGGCTAAAAATAGTAAAGTATCGGTAAGCGATCTGGTTAAACAAGCCGGTTGGTTTGGTGATATAGATCCGGACACGGCTAATATGGCTGAGTTTTTAGACTCATACAGCCGCAGCTCTAAAAAACTTGCTACATTCTTTGTGAGCGTAGCAAAGGGTATTGAGCAAGAAATAGCACAACAAAGTAATGGCGATATGTTTGAACGACAGCCAGCGAGCATTAATGATATTCTTTCACGAGCAGCAGAATCAGTAGAGGCCAACAATGAAAGACAACAAGAAACAACCGACCTATTCTCCGAAGCAGAAAAGCCAAGCAATGAACCGGATAATGCAACAAGCAGTGACGGAAGCGAACAAGCAGCATCCGGACGAGCAGCCGATGAAGTGGACACCGACACAGCCAAACAGCCAGAAGTAAAAGCGGATAAACCAAAGCCATTAAGCAAGCTAGATGTAGCGACTAAGTTCATTACAGTAAGCAAGGGTGAGAAAGTAACCTTTAGTGGTGATGTTGGTTCTGCGTCTACAGGCAAAGAATACACCGTTAATAAAATCAATAAAGATGGCTCTATTGATGTTTCAAGCGACACGGGTTCAACCATTATTAGCCTTGCTGAAATACGTCGAGCTAAAAATAGCGGTGTAACAGTAACTAAGGCCGAAGCAGAAAGAAAAACCAAGCCATCTAAACCAGCTAAAGACCGTTTTGCTAAGAACAAAATATTTACAAATGACAAAGTAGAAGCAGCTAAGGCCCGTATGCGTGCTAAGTTGGGACAGTTAAATAGCGGTATTGATCCTGAGCTAATGCTTGACGGCCTTACTATTACCGGCGCTTATGTTGAGTCTGGTTTGCGTGATTTTGTCGAGTATGCAGATTTAATGGTCAGTGACTTTGGTAACGGAATTAAGCCTTACCTTGTGTCGTTTTGGGAAAGCACGCGATATCATCCTTCTATGCAAGATCAAAGCGAGGGCATGACTGACGCAGCAACCGCTAAAGCCTACGTTGATGAAATTAGTGATACACTTTTAGATAATGACAAGGGAGCCGATAATGCAGACGGAACAACAAAACTACCTAGCGGAGAAGCTAGCGGATCGTCTAACGAATCTGGAATATCAAATAGCGAATCCGGATCAAATGACAACAGTGGAACTGAAAAAGGCGGTCAAGGATTACGAAACGGACCGCGAGATACTAGTGCAACTGATACTAGCGAAGGGCAAGGAAATGGATTACGAGGCGACAATGCGTCAGTGGTCGGATACGAGTCCAATGAGCAAGTTGAACAGAATGTCCAGCTACAAGCTGGCGAAAACGGACGCTTACCAAGAAATAATGGGCCAACTAATTACGACCTAAGAGATAAATCTAATATTGCTTTAACGCCTGCTAAACGTGAAAAGGTCAACAAAGCCGTACTTGATATCCTTAAAAAGCCGGTTAATGATGTAACCGAAGCGGATAAGGAAATGCTACGCCAGTACACCGGCAACGGCGGCTTAAGTAATAAGTATTCAGAGGACAAGGGTGCGGCTATATTTAACCAGCACTACACTGATTACACTACCATTAAAGAAATGTACCGCGCGATAGAAGCTGCCGGTATCAAGCCTAAGAAAATATTAGAGCCATCGGTTGGTAGTGGTAATTTTATTGGCCTATTCCCTGATGCTAATTGGACAGCCGTTGATATTGATGCTGATAACACTGATGTAGTTAAGCGTTTATATCCTAAAGCTAAAGTATCGACTGAAAGCTATGAAACATTTCGTGGCCAAGGTTTTGATTTAATCATATCTAATGTGCCGTTTGCTTCTGCCGTATCTTTACCGCGTGAATACATGAACTCGGTACAGCCTGCATTTAAAGCTATTCATAACTTCTTCTTTGCTCAATCAATAGATAAAGTGAAAGACGGTGGCATTATTGCCTTTATGACTTCAACCGGTACGATGGATGGAAGTACTGAGGCCGCCAAGCTACGCAAGCACTTAATGTCTAAGATGGATGTCATCGGTGCGTTTAGATTGCCACAAGGCACGCAGAAGGCCAATGCAAGCACAGAGGTAATGATTGACGTTATCTATTTGCAAAAGCGACCTGATGGCGTTGAAACAAAGCAGCCTGAAAAAAATCAATCTTTCACACGTACCGGTTTTAAACTGGGCCATAAGATCAATCAATACTTTATTGATTACCCTATGTCGGTACTGGGCGATATCGCTGCCGGTGTTGATAAAACCAAGATGGGCAGAGAGGGCTTAATCGTAACCGGTGAAGCACGCTATCAGGACATGGTGCTTGAGCCGGTTGATTACACCACCGAGGACGAGTCAACCGAGCGTGGCGATGGTCGTACCGTTTTCCTAGACCAGAAAGCCGCACAGGAATACGCTGATGCTAACGGTTTACTGTTTGTCGATACTAAGAAAACACCCTTCTTTAAAGATGGTGAAGTCTACGATACTAAGATCTCGTTTGTTGATGTATCTGGTAACGGCATGTTTGGTCATAAGGTCACAGGCGTTCAGGCTGATAAATTAGCCGAATTAAAAGTGATTGATGAAACGCATGATGAAAAACTTGTTGAAGCGTATAAGGCTAAGCATGAAAACTCACCACATAAGGATCGTGGTCTAAAGGCATGGGCCAAAACCAATCATGCAACCGCACAGCTTAATTCATTACTCGCCTTGTTCGATGAAAACTATAACTTAAGCGAAATATTTTCAGAGCAAGTACGGTTTGAGGACAGTGGAAAACTTGAAGTAACAAGCAAGTCGTCACTTAAAGATCGCGCTGAATCATTAGAAGATCCAGATGGTATCATTAAAGGTGACAGTGACTTACTTAGTAATGATGAAATTCAATCATTATTAGATACCGGTAAGTATGCACGAGTGGGTAGCACGACAATTCAGAACGCACGCCTTTACTATGCTGGCAATATCTATAAAAAGGTTGATGAATTATCACGCGTTAAACCGGCACAGCAGCGAGACAAACAGCTTGCTAAGTTAAACAGTGTCATGCCAAAGCCTACGCCAATCAGACGGATCACGATAAAAGGTAATGAATCATGGCTGCCTGCTAGTGCGAAAGCATCATTAGGCACTCGCGATCACTATGACGGCACTAGCTTCTTTGGTACTAATGTCTTTGATGATAACGCCATGCTTAACCTTTATAACAAGTACATTGCTGGCAACCCGATAATTACCAAGGGCAAGGAAGAATTGCAGGACGAGTATAACGCTCGGCTAAGGGATGCCCAAAGCACGCTAACTGATGATGTACTGCCTATGGTTAGACAGCATTTAATAGACGACGGCTTAAGCGCTGAGCTTGAGGACCAATATAACCGAAGTAAAAACTTTTTTGCTGTTCCAGTTTTTGACGGTTCATCACTGAAGAACCTGCCTAAGACTTTTAGAGGCAAGCCGTTCAGTTTGATGGCACATCAACAAGAAGGTGCAGAACGGGCCATTTACAATAAGAAAGGCGTGATTGCCTTCTCCCCTGGCCTTGGTAAAACACCAACAGCGATTGTTGTTGCTGATCAGTTACTACAAAAGGGCGTTATTAAAAAGCCTATATTTATCGTGCCTGCTAATACTATCCCCCAATGGGAAGAAAGCGCACGCGAGTTATACCCGAATGCCAAAATTTTCGAGTTTCCAAAATTCAAGACCGGTATAAATAAAGGAAAGGTTAAGGATTGGCCTGCTATGTCGGCGCAAGATAAAGAAAAAATGGTCAATGATTTAACTAATAACCGTTATGACTACACCTTTATCAGCTCTAACATGGCCCAAAAATTTACTATCCCTGCTAGAAAGTATAGTGAATATGTTGATCGCCTAGTCGAAAGCATTAACGGAATGGAAAGACCTGATAGTGAATTGACTAAAAGCCAGATCAAGGCGAAAGCTTCACGTATAGCTAAAATGGAAGTGCTTAAACGCACCATGATGAACGCAAGACGCGAGGAAGCAAGCAGCGGTTTTGACATGCAGACACTCGGTTTTGATGCTTTGTTTGCAGATGAAGTGCAAAATTATAAAAACATCGGCATGCAATCAGGTGATGCAAAAGGTGGCATAGGTGCGGATGTTGCATTAACGTCTAAATTCCCTATTGGTAGAGATGGAAAGCCAGATAAAACGGCTAATCCTACATCGGTAACATTGGGTAGTTCACGGTCATACGATTTTAGATTTAAGACTATGTACATATCTGAAATGAACAACGGTAATAACGTGTTCTTACTAACCGGCACACCTACGCCTAATAAGCCGCTTGAGCTTATGACACTGCTGCATCATCTTGATACGCATATATTGGATGAATACGGCATTGAAAACGTGGGTGATTTTGTTGATATGTTCTTTACGATATCTGAGGAATCCGGCACGAGCGTGTCAGGTGAGGCGCGTATGCAGCCTGAGCTTACCGAAATTAAAAATATTGATGCGCTTAACAGCATCATTACTCGGTATGTTGATTATCGCTCACCTGAATCAGCAAAAGATTTAACGCGACCAAAACAGATTGACGTTGTTCACAGTATTTTGCGTAGTGATGATGCCATTTCAGTATTTGAAGATGTTCAGGCTCGATTGCTTACCGCGATTGAAGATGCCAAAGCTAAACGTACCGGTGAAATTGTTGATGATGCTGAAACGGTCATTCAAATGTATAGCGCCGGTCGTGATGCCAGTATTGATTTACGCTTATACCGGCCTACTGATAAAAGCACAGTAGTGCCAAGAGGCACTATCTTTGAAGATGAAACAAGAGCGGATTATTCTAAGATAGCCAAAACAGTAGAATTGGTCACAGCAAAAGTTAAGTCCAATGCTAAAGCAGGTCAGATCATATTCTTAGACAGATTAAAGTTTGCAGGCAAAGGCTCAACTCACAGTGATATCAGAAACAAAGTTATTGCTGCTACCGGACTGAAACCGACAGAAGTTTCTTATGTGAGCGGTAGCGCACACGTTAACCCTAAAACGGGCGAGGAAGTAACGAGTGGACCCAAGACTGAACGCCTGCAAGATATCATTGACGCTTATAATCGAGGAGAGATAAAAGTAATTATCGGTAATACGGCTAAGCTTGGCGTGGGCGTTGATCTTCAAAAGTACACTACAGATATTTATCAAGTTGATAAGCCTTACCGACCTGATGAAGTTGAACAGCGTAACAATCGTGGCGTTCGTCAGGGTAATGAAAATTCAGAAGTAACCGTTCACACGTTCACCCAAGTTGGTACCTTTGACGAAATGAGCGAGCGTATTCTTGCCAGCAAGCAAGGGTTCAACGACATCTACTGGAAGAATCAGGAAAGTGATACGGCTGAAATTGCTAATGAAGGCATACCCGATGCTTACGCAGCAGCGATTGAGCTTGAATCAAATCCCTATAAGAAGAAAAAACTTATGGTGGAGCGTGATTTAGCCGGTGCAAGAAAAAAACAAGAGGCTATTGAAAAGCAGATATCGGGTATTGCCAAACGCATTCGTACAGCAAAAGCAAATACCACAGACTTAATCAATGTTAATAGAGGTATTGATACTAGACCTGTTCCTGCTTATGAGGGCAAGACTGATGCCGAGAAAAAACCTTTAATCGCTGCCTTTAAAAAGCGTATGACTGAGCAGAAGGCTAATAACATCGCTCGTATTGCTGAATTAGAAGCAAGCATTACAGCGCTTAATCAAGATCATGAACAACGCAAGCAAGACTTGGCAAGCCATGTCGATACCATAAGCACCATGAGAGAGACTTATGTTGTTAATGGCCAGGTGAGCTTGTCGGCTATCGAGGCTAGTGACTTGGTTGATGACAGTCAAGTTAGCGAAGGTGTACCATACAGCTATGAGCGAAAAGAAACCGGCATACAACAAGATAGTAGTGATTACGCAGCCGCTACAGACCTACTCGTCACCGCAGAGCTATCAGGTAGCCAAGCCCAAGCCAGCGATAATTTTAGACTTCAATACAAGCAGGTTGAAGCCGGAACAATAAGCTCAGGCTTAGATACGGTTAATACTGCCGAAGATGCCGCGCATGTAATAGCGTCAATCAGAAAGCACGCACAGGAAACAATGTTAGCTATTGTTACCGATAGCAAGGGCAAGATCATTAATGTTATTCGTCACTCAAAAGGCGATAAAAGCTCATCTATTGTTGCCGTATCAGAACTGGTTGGTGCGGTAGCTGCTACTGATAACGCCGCTAATGTGTGGTTTGCTCACAATCATCCTTCTGGAAATACGGCCCCATCACGATCTGACGCAATGATAACTGACAGGCTCAATGAAGCCATGTCAGGACTGAATGTAACATTGCGTAACCATGTCGTTGTAACACCTGACGGCTTATTTAGCGTGGTTAGCGATACCAGTCAAAACAGGATCGGCAAAAAAATAACCCCATTAGTTAGAGATAAAACAATATCACTCACTGAGCGAGTTATCAGAAAGAACAGATCAATGACTGATGTTCAAGCGCTAACTGACGCGGTAAGTGCGGCTGACTATGTTGAAAGGCTAGAGGCCAACTCAGGACTGTTACTGCTTAATACGTCTAATAAACCAATTGGCGTTATCGGTCTGACTAATGATGAACTTGGCAGCTTACGATCAGGTGGGAGCATTAAGCGGATATTGACAGCAATTAGCGAGACTAACGCTTCCGCAGTTATGGCTATAGCAGGGGATAGAAAGACCGCATTTAACATTGGCAACTATCTTGCTCGTGTATCTGGATCTGACTTTAGGCACCTTGATACGTTTATAAAGACAGATAATCACACGCAGTCATTAAGTGCCAAAGGCGACCCGCTAGGCGATAAAGAGTCGCCGTTCTACTCAAGAGGTGCCGACAATAAAGCGAAAGGGATTAGTGAGCAGCAGGCGAAAGATACCGTTAATGGGTTTATCGATTCGTTTAATGGTAATGTTCCACTAAATATAAGAATCGCTGAAACTCAGGAGTCTATCTACGGTGAACAAGGTTCAAAAGAAAATGCTGGCACGATCAAGGGTGCGTACCATGCGAGAAGGGGAGCGCTGGTCTTTATCAGAGGCAACGCACATTCAGTATCAGACGCAATCAGAACATTGCGGCACGAAGTCCTCGGTCACTACGGCCTTAACACGTTTAAGCCAGCAGATAAAAAGGCTATTCTTGAAAAAATAATTGCATCTAAAAACCATTGGTCACTTAAAAAAGAATGGGCCAGAGTTGAAGATCTGTATAGCGATAAGTCAGAAATGGAACAGGCCGAGGAAGTATTCGCCTTCACTATCGAGAACGAGGCAACCGTATCAAGCAGGCTCATTGATGCCATACTTGAGTTAATTCGTAAGGCACTGAAAGCGGTAGGCATTGGCAAAGGCATTATTACTAAAAGCGAAATAAGAACGCTTGCTAAAGCTATGGCAAGCCAGATCCGTAGTGGTGAACGCACGCAACAAACTTTTCCTGATAGTGACCAAGATCAGTTTAGTCGTAATGAGGAAAATGAATGGTTGATCGCTAAAGAAAAAGGATTGTCTATGTCAAAAGCTGCTCGCATGAGTCGTGCCAAGGACATGGGCTTTGATGTTGATACTGTTTATTATCATGGTACTGCTAATTCATTTAAAGGCTTTAAGACCAATTTAGGCTATGACAATAGAAGCTTTATGTTTGTATCTGCTGATCCCGAAACGGCTAGTGACTTTGGTATTTACAAAGCCAGTGATCTTGGTTTTCAGAAAAAGTTTGATGCTGAAACTGAGGTAGAAAGAAGCGATGCCGAGGAAGCCATAGACGGTTCGTCAGGAGCAAATGTTTTGCCAGTAATGATCCGCCTTAAAAGCACATTTGATTATGAAAATAAATCACACGTTGAGTCAATAAGTGAAGCGTTAAATAAGGGTCAAATTATTGATGTTAGCAATGGTCTATGGGACGTAATAGAAAACATTAGGGTACAGCGAGCTATTAGAAATGCCGGTTTTGATTCGTTTTATGTCAGAGAAGCAGGAGAAAAAAACTTAGCTATCTATGATCCAAGAAACATACGGTCAATTAACGCAGCTTTTGATCCTGACTACATGGACACATCTGACTTACTCGCTAGACGTGATGATGGTGATATAAACGAGCCAATGCAATTCAGCGATGATGACAGCACAGGCTTTGCTATACCTGATGAAACGATGGTCACGGTGGTTATTCGTAAACTGCAAGATAAACATAAAGTATTAAAAGACCTGCAGTCTAATATCGTTGATGTGAACGGGATCTTGACCGAAGAAAATAATGCTTACTTAGCAGAAGAAGCCTTTCACGGTAAGGCTGAAAATGATCTTGATATTTTACGAACGGAATATGTTGAGCCATTAGCGAACAAGCTGGCTAAGTCCGGAATTAGCCAGTCACAGCTAGATCAATACCTTATTGCTAATCATGCTAAGGAACGTAATGACTATATTGCCTCAATAAATCCAGAAATGCCTGATGGTGGCTCTGGTATGAGTGATGCAGAGGCAGACGGTATTTTAAATAATATTGCCGCATCTGAAATGCAGCCCGAGTATGATGAATTAGCTAGTATCATCTATGACATGCTGGCTGATGTGCGTGATCTTATTCGTGACAGCGGCTTAGAGTCGAATGGTGTTATTGATGCCTGGGAGGAATCGTATCAGCACTACGTACCATTGAAGGGCCATGCTTCTGATGATATTCAAGAAGGCGGCCCTCGAACTGGTAGAGGTTTCACCATTGGCGGCAAAGAATCTAAACGTGCATTAGGCCGTAAGACGGAAGCGGCAAGCCCATCGACGCAAACCATTATTGATATGACAGAAAAGCTTATCCGTAAACGAAAGAATGAAGTTGGTAACGCCTTTCTAAAGCTTATCGAGGACAATCCTAACGAAGAGTACTGGCAGATCTTTACCAGTGACCGGCCTGAAATGACCAAAGGCATTAAGAAGTTAGCCGATGGTGACGTGGTTACCGATATTCCTGTTCCTATGGCTATGATGTCTGATCGTTACTTCACAACTAAGCGTGATGGTGAAACTTATTATATTAAGTTAGAAGATGAACGCTTAATGAAAGCGATGAAAAATCTTGGGGTGGAAAATAATAATACATTGGTGCGAGCATTAGGCGCTATCAACCGCGTTTTATCATCATTGAATACAAGTTATTCACCTGAATTTGTCATCTCTAACTTTTCTCGCGATATTCAAACTGCGATATTGAATCTTAGTGCTGAGCAAACGATTGATGATGGTAAGGCGAAAGGTGCCGAGATCGTATTAGACGTAGTAAGGGACTCGCCTAAATCAATGAAGGCTATTTATGCCAGCCTGAACGGGAGAGTACTGACCGGCGAAAATGCAGAATGGCAGCAGTACTTTGAAGAGTTTAAACAAGCCGGTGCTAAAACGGGTTGGTTTGATATGAAAGATCTTGCCGGTCAACGTGCTGAACTTGAAGGCTTGATCGCAATGGCCAATGGAACAGTTAAGGGTAACGTCATAAAATATGGTCGTAGCGTTGCTAAGTTTGTTGAGAACATAAATAGTGCTGTAGAGAACAGCGTAAGACTATCGGCATTTGTTAATGCTCGACGGGCCGGCATTAGTGAAAAACAAGCAGCTACCCTGGCTAAGAATATGACCGTTAACTTTAACCGTAAAGGTGAAGCTGGCGTATTAATGAACTCACTTTATATGTTTGCTAACGCATCCGTTCAAGGTACGGCTAACTTTGTTAGAACAATGGGGACCATGAAAGGCGATAAAACGCTCAAATGGAAAAATCTAAATAACGCGCAGCGTGTCGCTGTTGGCATTACAGCCGGTGCATTTTTTATAGCAATGGCTAATCGTATGGGTGCGGGTGATGATGATGACGGTGAGAACTGGTATGACAAAGTTGCTGACTACGAAAAAGAACGAAACATCATTATTATGAAGTCGTTATTAGGTGGCAAGCAAGACGGCACTTACTGGAAAATACCGCTGCCTTATGGCTATAACTCATTCTATGTATTAGGTGATTCTATGGAATCTGCTGTAACCGGAAATAAGTCAGCAGCGGAAACGGCATCACGCATAGCCCTTGCTACTCTAGGTTCATTCTCGCCTATTGGTTTTCAAATCTCGGAATCATTACAGGGTACGCTGCTAAAAAATGGCTCTCCTACTATTCTCAAGCCACTAGTTGAGATTGGGTTGAACGAGAACTTCATGGGTAGCACTATTTATAATGAGAACTTCCCATTTGGAACGCCTAAGCCAGACGCATCATTAGGACGCAGGCATACGCCAGAGCATTACAAGAAAGCGGCGCAATGGTTAAATGAAATGTCAGGTGGATCGGATTATAGATCAGGTGCCATTGATGTTAATCCTGACACGATGGAGTACATTACCGGTTACTTTGGTGGCGCTGCTTATTCATTCTTTGGCACTAAGGTGCCTAATTATCTTTATCGCACTGCTAAAGGACTTGATACTGAGCCAAGCCGCACGCCATTTCTTGGACGTATATCTGGAAGGGTCCTGCCGTATGATGATGCGGGTAACTTCTTTGACCGTAGGGACGAGATCAATCAGCTTAAAGATGAAGCTGAAAACCTACGCGGCGAAGAACGTAGTGACTTCTTAAAAGAGTACATGCCTAAAATACGTTTGAAGCCGATGCTCAAGGTCAGTGAGAGACAGTTAAAGTCGTTACGTAAAAGAAGGGACCACTTTTATGAGAGCGATCTCGGCATTGTTGAGCGAGATAAGAATCTAAAGGAAGTAGAAGGTAAGATGAAGAGAATCTATGACAGATTTAATAAGTCTTATGCTAACGCGGAAAAAACTCAATGATCTGGTAGATGAATGACAGGGCGACAGCTATAAAAAAGGGCAGTATGCAAAGCGCACCAAGAAGCCCTATAGCTGGAACTCCTGTTATAAATGATAGCAGGAAGAACACAGGTGATAAGGCGAACAGCTTCCCGCCATGTTTGTATAAATTCATAGCCTCTGATTATATACCATACCGCTACCATAATTCTTATATATTTAAAACGGTACAAAAGGGTAAATTTAAAGGGGTAAAAATTACCCTTATTAATTTAAGAGCCGTTAGTGACGATTAAGGTCAATTAGTGTTAATTAGTATTAATTAGCAGGCACATTCAATACTGCGTATAATCTAATCATTGAACGCTACACACCGATAAACTCAGATAGAGGCACCAAACTTATCTTGTACAAATTCTTGTACAAATTCTATACTCAGTAAAAGCAATTACATTTTGTACAACCATAGAGGTTAAATCGTGGCTATTACTGATGCCTGGTTAAAAGCTAATAATAAAAGAGAAGTTGATCGCGAGTATACAAAAATAGATCGCGACGGCCTTAGCGTGCGTGTATCTCCCAAAGGAAAGCTAACCTTTCAGATCCGGTACCAGTTTGAGCTTAAAGGTAAGCGGCTTGATATTTAATCTTTTCATTTCTTCATTAGTCCTTTTACAGTGCGATAGTGCGATCGACCTAAATCCTGCTGTTCTTTTGTCTTAGTCGCCATGTAGCTTTTCAGTGTGTCGGGATTTCCGACTAGCCTTGTTATCTCGGCATTAATAACGCCTTGGCTGTTTGGGAATTTAGTCATTTGCCTTCTTGTGCTGCTAATATGCTGGCTATTGTTACTGCTCTTAGCGGGGACTTATCTTCCAATGTGAATCCAGACTCACCATCATCATCATCAATAACTTCGCCACAATAATCGCCCGCTACTAGCGTGACTGTTTCATCAATACTTACAAGAAGCCCATACTTAACCATTAAATCAACCATCTGCTCTTTGTTTGTTGTTGGGGTGTAGTTTGGTAAGTCAAAGTTATGGTCGTTCCAACCTTGTGCCAAAAAAGCAATTAAGTTTAGCTCTGCATCGGTTTTATCTTTTAATTGTTCTATTGTGTATTTCATAA
>Ga0209414_1000354_pt1 | contig 21900 bp, 20 predicted proteins | sample LakVidmifraction_4_FD_181154 | JGI IMG/M metagenome (GOLD analysis project Ga0209414, IMG submission 181154) | Hypersaline microbial communities from Lake Vida, Antarctica - Brine Hole Two &gt;0.2 micron (SPAdes) (version 2) | ecosystem: Environmental > Aquatic > Non-marine Saline and Alkaline >...
AAAAAATTACCAATAGTGATCCATTGCAGAGATGCATTTGATGAGGTTTTTGAAGTGTTGGAATCTGAAAAGGACGAAAATCTCTTCGGAATTTTCCATTGTTTTACCGGAAATTACGAGCAGGCCAGAAGAGCCCTTTCTTATAATATGAAATTGGGCATTGGGGGAGTAGTTACTTTTAAAAATGGGGGTATCGATAAATTTTTAAATGAAATTCCGCTGGAACATATTGTTTTGGAAACCGATGCTCCATATTTGGCACCTTCGCCTTATAGAGGAAAGCGAAATGAAAGTGCATATATTAAATTAATCGCTCAAAAAGTTGCCCAAATTTATGGAGTGGGGTTAGAAGATGTGGCTGCAATTACCACACAAAACTCTAAAAATATATTTGGCGGGTAATACAAAGATTTAATTTTTAATTTTGTTCATTTGCTTTGCGAACTAAAAAATCTACGTGACAAACTTTGAAGAAATAAGATTTTTCCATGATAATGAAGTCCAACCTGCGCTTCATAAGTATGTTAATCATCCTATGATCAAAGCTTTGCTTCAATTTACCTTTCCTGAAAAATCGTTTGAAGAAATTGAACAGGTGGTAGCATCATGCCATTCCATCCATGATTTTCAAGCTAAGGTGATTTCTTTTTCAGTAAAAAAAGTATTGGAAAAAAGCTCTGAAGGATTAACCTATAGTGGATTTGAGAGATTAAAAAGTGACGAGTCCTATTTATTTATATCCAATCACCGGGATATAATTATGGATACGGGATTGATTAACTACGCTTTGTTAGAACAGGGTTTGGTCATGACCGCTTCGGCAATTGGGGATAATCTTGTTAAAAAACCTTTTTTATTGCTGTTGTCCAGGTTGAACCGGAATTTTTTGGTGCAACGTGGTCTTGGTCCTCGTGAAATGTTAAAAAGCTCGCAAAACCTTTCAGAATATATAAGACATTTGTCGCTGGAAGAAAACAGGTCTGTTTGGCTCGCACAACGTGAAGGACGTACAAAGGATGGTAATGATATCACTCAGCAAGGGGTGTTAAAAATGCTTGCGATGGCTAAAGGAGATTTGAGTATTTCCGAATATTTTTCCAAAATTAAGATAGTGCCGGTTGCAATTTCTTACGAATTTGATCCTACCGATGTGCTTAAAATGCCTGAAATAATGGCAAAGAGGATGGATGAGGAATACACCAAAACGGCTCATGAAGATTTTAATTCTATTCTAAAAGGAGCATTGGGCAAGAAAGGGCGTATTCATTTAGAAGCTGGGAAGGTTTTGAATGAGGATTGGTTTAACAATGTTGTAAAAGAGGAGAGCTCGGTAAACGAACAGTTAAAATCAATCGCATCAGGAGTAGATCAAAAAATTCATAAAAATTATAAATTATGGCCATCCAATTACATAGCCTGTGATTTGTTGAACAATAATGAAGAGTATAAGTCATATTATACCGAAAAGGAAAAAAGGCAATTTGAGAGGCGCTTAACCCGAAGGATTGATCTTAAAAATTCCCTGGAGGTAAACAGTTATTTGTTGATGTACGCAAACCCCGTAATTAATAAAGAAAGTTTAGATGAAAGTCAACTCTAACATCTTATTGATATATACCGGTGGTACTATTGGGATGATCAAAGATTTTGAAACCGGCGCCTTAAAAGCTTTCAATTTTAGTGAACTTCTTCAAAATATTCCCGAGTTAAATCTTTTGGAACATAATATTGATACTATCAGTTTTAAAGAGCCTATAGATTCTTCAAATATGAATCCAAAATATTGGTATCAGATTGCACAGATTATAGAAGACAGGTTTGAAGATTACGATGGGTTTGTAGTGTTGCATGGCAGTGATACTATGTCTTACAGTGCTTCAGCATTGAGTTTTATGTTTGAAAATTTGACCAAACCTATTATTTTTACAGGCTCGCAATTGCCAATTGGAGATTTGAGGACCGATGCCAAAGAAAATTTGATCACCAGCATTCAAATAGCTGGTTTGCAAAAACAAGGACGGCCTGAGATTTCTGAAGTGGGGTTGTATTTTGAGTATAAATTATACAGGGGTAACAGGACAACAAAAGTTAATGCCGAGCATTTTCAGGCATTTTCTTCCTTAAATTATCCGGCTCTGGCAGAATCAGGGGTTCATTTATCTGTAAATCACAATGCGCTTTGGAAAATAAATAGGAGAAAGCGCACAAAATTGCACACCTATTTTAACGATGATGTATTGATTTTAAAAATGTTTCCCGGGATAAGTGAAAGTACGGTAGATCATATTTTATCGAAGAAAGATCTCAAAGGAGTTGTGCTTGAAACTTATGGCAGTGGGAATGCGCCAACCGATAGTTGGTTTATAAATTTATTGAAAAAGCATATTTCCAAAGGCTTAAAGGTGGTAAATGTGACCCAATGTATTGCGGGAAGTGTCGCCATGGGACAATATGAAACCAGCACACAATTAAAAAAAATAGGGGTAGTTTCCGGAAAAGACATCACAACAGAGGCAGCTGTAGTCAAATTAATGTACCTTTTGGGGAAGGAATTGTCTCCAAAAGTGTTTAAAACGATCTTTGAAACCTCGCTGCGGGGGGAAATGCTATAAAATTAACGATTCTTATTTGATGTTAAACTTTTTTTTTTGTTATTTGGCATCCCAATAAATTACTAAATAGAGAGGTGGCCGAGTGGTCGAAGGCGCACGCCTGGAAAGTGTGTATACGTCACAAGCGTATCGAGGGTTCGAATCCCTTCCTCTCTGCAAAGTATTTTTATTTTAAAAAAATATTTTTTATATCTTTAACCCTTTAATTAATCAATTAAGACAAACAGTAATGAAAAGATTATTTTCAACTTTGGTAATCGCTTCGATTATGTTATTTGGAGCCGCAAATGTAAATGCGACAAATTATGTTAACATAATGCCGGATAACATCGTGAATTTTGTTCAGGATGAAGAAGCCGCAATCGATGTGCAAGAGGAAGAATCCTTAGGTTTTCATCAGGAACTTAAAAAACGTTTTATAGAAGGTGGTCCCGGTTTTATGGGGATCGTTCTTTTGACCTTAATTCTTGGTTTGGCCGTAGCCATCGAGAGAATTATCTTTTTAAATCTGTCTACCACCAATTCTAAGAAATTGGCACAGGAAGTAGAAGAAGCTTTGAACAGTGGTGGAATTGAAGCTGCGAAAGAAGTTTGCAGAAACACAAGAGGTCCTGTTGCTTCCATTTATTATCAGGGGTTAGATCGTCATGACGAAAGCATTGAAGCGGCTGAGAAAGCTGTAGTTGCTTACGGTGGTGTGCAAATGGGACAATTGGAGAAAAATGTATCATGGGTATCTCTGTTTATCGCATTGGCACCGATGCTTGGGTTCATGGGAACTGTAATAGGGATGATCCAGGCTTTTGATAAAATTGAAGCTGCAGGAGATATGCAACCATCATTGGTAGCTGGAGGTATTAAAGTAGCACTTCTTACAACCGTATTTGGTTTAGTGGTAGCTATTATTCTACAAATCTTTTATAATTACATCATCGCTAAAATTGATAGTATTGTAAATGATATGGAAGATGCTTCTATCGTATTAATCGATATGCTTGTTGATTACAAAAACAAAAAAAGAATCTAAGAGAATAATATTATGATCTTACATAAAATTTTAAAATACGTAGCCTTGGTCCTTGGTATAATAGGTATTGTCTTTTTGGCGAGGATCCTATTAGCAGACGATGGTTATATAGTAGCCTCTGCAGATGCACAGCAAAGCCTTATAACTCCATTTTTATGGTTGGCATATATTATTTTGGCCCTAATATTGGTTATGGTAGTATTCTTTGTCATAAAAGGTTTGTTTAGAGGAAATATAAAAACGACCCTTATCCCCATTGGAGCATTTGTGCTGGTTATTGGATTAGCCTATGTTTTAACCGATGGAAATGAAGTACAACTTAAAGATGGAGGAACCTTATCTGCAAGTGGATCTCACTGGATAAGTGCCGGATTGGAAATGTTCTACATTTTAGGAACAATTGCAGTTGCATCGATGTTTATTTCCGGAGTGAAAAAATTAATAAAATAAATTATTATGGCTAAAAGATCAGCACCAGAAGTAAATGCCGGTTCAATGGCCGACATTGCATTCCTGCTTTTAATTTTCTTTCTGGTAACCACCACCATTGAAACCGACCGGGGTATAAGTCGTAAATTACCTCCAATTCCGGTTGAGGATATAGTGCCTCCGGTAATTAAGCAAAAAAATATCTTCACTGTTATTGTTAACAGGAACAATGATTTATTGGTGGAAGATCAGCTTATGGATTTAAAGGACTTGCGCGAGGCTGCGGTCGAATTTTTGGATAACGGCGGTGGAGTAGGAGAAGAGGCCTGTAATTACTGTCAGGGAGTTAAAAATCCTTCATCCTCCGATAATCCGGATAAAGCTATTATCTCATTGGTGAACGATAGACAAACGAAATATGGAACCTATATTTCTGTTCAAAATGAATTGGTTGGTGCCTACAGTTTCTTAAGAAACAGGGAGGCTCAACGACTTTATGGTATGGATTATTCCGAAATGGAAAAGAATTTTAACGATCCAAATTACAATGGGAATAAAGAGGTTTTGGGGAAACGTGTGGATGAGATTCAAAATATGTATCCGCAAAAATTATCTGAAGCCGAGCCAAAGAGTTTGTAGCGTTAATAATATAAAATTAAATAAGATATGGCTAAATTCACAAAGAAAATGGGTGGGGAGTTGCCTGCAGTAAATACGGCATCTTTACCGGATATAGTTTTTATGTTACTCTTCTTTTTTATGGTTGCTACGGTGATGCGTCAAAACACTTTGATGATTCAAAACAAGTTGCCATTTGCAAACCAGGTAGAAAAGTTGGATAAGAAGGATTTGGTAATGTATATCTATGCCGGAAAACCGAGCCCGCGGTACCAACAAAAATATGGTAGTGAGGCCCGAATTCAATTAAATGATAAGTTCGCTGAGGTTAGTGAAGTGCAACAGTTCATTTATGCTGAAAGAGAAGGAAAGCGTGAAGAATTAATTCCATATTTAACCACTGCATTAAAAGTAGATGTTGAAACCAATATGGGATTGGTATCCGATATTAAACAAGAATTGAGAAAAGCTGAAGCCCTAAAAATTAATTACACCACCCGAATTGGTGAAGTAAGTAAGAATTTAGAATAAATTAAAGTTACTGTTTTTAAAAACATCCCACCCGACAATTTGCGGATCTGGGATGTTTTTTTTATATAATATTGTTGGGGATTGCAAGGCAAAACTAATTGCTTGAATAATGAAACAGGTATTTTTTATTATAATCGGACTTTTTATGTCCCTTCCTTCTTTAGCACAAGATAGCAATAGCCCAGTTACAAAGGTGATAGACAGCCTTTACAGGGAAGACCAGTTTTATATTGGGTTAACCTTTCATTTGCTTCGGGATCTTCCGGAATCGGTTTCCCAGTCCGGATTTTCCGGAGGATTGCATTTGGGGTTTATACGTGATTTTCCGCTCAATAAAAGACGCAATATCGGCTTCGGTGCCGGTTTGGGTTGGTCTGGTAATTCTTTTGGTCAGGAGCTGTTTATAGGTGAGGATTCCAATAACAATACTGTTTTCAGAAACCTGAATTCTGAAGGTATCGATTATAATTCCAACAGATTTACCACTCAATTAATAGAAGTTCCAATAGAATTCAGGTGGCGAACCTCTACGCCCGATTCTCATAAGTTCTGGCGGGTTTATACAGGGTTGCGTTTGGGATATGTCTATTATTTTCAATCTACCTTTAAACAGGGGGGGAATCAGGTTATTCAAACCGATGTGCCGGAGTTGAACAGGTTCCGGATTGGTACAACTTTAAGCTTTGGTTATAATACCTTTAACCTTCACCTTTATTACAGCCTGAATCCTTTCTTTAAGGATGCAAAATTGGGAAATTCTGATATAGGGATTACCACCTTTAAAGTTGGCTTGATGTTTTATATTTTATAACCAGAAATTCAAAACAATTATTTGCGGAAGAAGTCCAATAAAAAATCCGAGGATTAATTCTATCCAGTTATGGGCTTTTTCCTGAAGTCTTGAAGTGGCTGTTAAACCCAATGCGAAGATCAGGAAAGCGATGCTGTATATAAGGTTGAGGTGATAATAGATACTCAGGGATAATACAAACATAAAAATCCCGGAGAGCCCAACCATATGCAGGCTGATCTTCACTTTAAGCCAGGCCAGAATAAAGCCGGTTAAGATGGAACACAAGATCCCCACAAAAAAGTAATACAGCGCAGGATAGTTATAAATGTTCAGGATCTCGTATAAATTCAAACCGAGCAATAAAATATAAAAAAACAACGGCCATCTTCTCTCTTTCACATCATTTAAAAGAGCAGATTCGGCTTTCCCCAAATTTTTGAGCAAAAAATAAAAAACAATTGGAATGAACATGGTGGTTATGGCCACTGCAAGAAGTTTTGCTTGAATAAGGGGGAGAGGAAAATACCGGGGAGAAACAGCAAAATAAAATAAGGTCCCCAAAAATGGCATCCAAATAGGATGAAAAATATAGGAAGCACTTTTTATTAAGGCCCTCATTATATTTCTTTTCTCATTCTGGCCACAGGAATATCCAGTTGCTCCCTGTATTTTGCTACCGTTCGGCGAGCGATGGGATACCCTTTTTCCTTTAATAGTTTTGCCAGTTTTTCATCTGTAAGCGGTTTGCGTTTATTTTCATCTTCAATAGACATTTCTAGGATTTTCTTGATCTCCCGGGTAGAAACATCTTCTCCCTGATCGTTTTTCATCGATTCAGAAAAGAATACTTTTATCAATTTGGTACCGTAGGGAGTATCCACATATTTGCTGTTGGCAACTCTGGAAACCGTTGAAACATCCATTCCTATTTCATCTGCAATATCTTTCAGGATCATTGGGCGTAAATTGCGCTCATCCCCAGTCAGAAAATATTCTTTTTGATAATGCATGATCGAGCTCATGGTGATCATCAGGGTTTGTTGCCTTTGCTTGATTGCTTCAATAAACCATTTAGCGGAATCCAGCTTTTGCTTAATGAACATTACCGCGTCTTTCTGGGCCTTGCTCTTTTCCTTCGCTTCTTTGTAGCCCTTAAGCATATTGTTGTAATCGTTTGAGATATGCATTTCCGGGGCATTTCTTCCATTCAGGGTCAGTTCCAATTCCGCGTCTACAATTTTAATGGTAAAATCGGGGATCACATGTTCTGCCATTCGGGTGTTTCCAGAGAAGTGACCTCCGGGTTTAGGGTTTAAATGCCCAATAACATCAATGGCGTCGCGAAGTTCATCTTCTGTGATATCGTGTTTGCTCAGTAGTTTATTGTAGTGTTTCTTGCTGAAGTGATCAAAGGATTTTTCAAGGAGTTCAATGGCAAGGGAAACATTTTTATTGGATTCCTTCCTACGAAGTTGGATCAACAGACTTTCCTGAAGCGATCTTGCCCCAACACCTGCAGGATCCAATTTCTGCACCAATTTTAAAACCCTTTCTACCGTGGCTTCATCTGTATAAATATTTTGTGTAAAAGCCAGATCATCTACAATGTCCTGTATAGTACGGCGTATATAGCCACTTTCATCCACACTACCAACCAGGAAATCTGCGATTTCTTTTTCAATATCAGTAAGACGAAATGTGCTTAACTGAGATTGCAAATATTGTGAGAACGAGGTGCCTGCAGCATATGGGACATGTTTTTCCTCATCATCTGCACTGTAATTATTTGCCTGAAGCCTGTAATTCGGGATTTCATCGTCACTCAAATAATCATCAACATTAATTTCAATATCAGCGTCTGTAGATTCGGTTCCATCATTATCGTATTCATCATCATTGGAAAACTCATCGTCAAAATCTTTTTCCAAATCCTCTTTTCCATCTTCCAGTGCCGGATTTTCCTCCAATTCCTGTTTAATGCGCTGTTCAAAAGCCTGGGTAGGCAATTGAATAAGCTTCATCAACTGGATTTGTTGTGGAGAGAGCTTTTGGGATAGTCTAAAATTTAGTTGTTGCTTTAACATCTGTGCTCAATTTCAATTTGTTTTTACAAAAATAAGCAAAAAAATGAATGATTTAGCAACTTTGGCATTAAAAGTGATGTGCTAAAATTTTGTTAAGATTTGCCACCCCATATTTTAGTCCCCTGATATCTCAAATCTGCGGGGAATTTTCATTTTAAATTCCAGAGGTTCATCCGTAATAGGATGTGTCAATCGCAGGCCAATAGCTGCCAGGTACAATCCTTTTTTAGTAAAAGGTTCAGAACTTGACCCGTGTTCTTTATCTCCAACAATCGGGAAACCGTGTTGTGAAAGGTGGATTCTTATTTGGTGTGTTCGCCCTGTATCCGGATTAACTTCTACCAATGAAAAATTTTTATTTTTAAAACTGAAAGTGCTCAGGGTTTGTATTTTTGTGTAAGCCGATTTTTGATCAATTTCTTCCTGAAATATTGCGGTTTCAGGAGTTGTTCCGTGAACTAACGCTGTGTAGGTTTTTTCTATTTCCTTAGTTTCAAAAGACCGGTATAATTTTGTTTGGGCAAACCTGGTTTTGGCGATCAACAACAATCCTCCGGTTGGATTGTCCAGCCTATGCACCGGAAGGGGATAGGGAAGGGCGTCCGGTTCTTCTGAAATTTTTAAATTGAAAGGCAGTGCGTTTTCTATGGTCTTAAAATAATTGCCACTGGTAGGATAACCGGGCAATTTGTTAACTACTGCAAAATAATCATCCTCAAAAATTACGTTCAGTTTAAGCCTAAATATTTTTTTTGGTTTAATTTCCTGCTGAAGAAGTTCAATTTTTTGATCTTCCTTAATCCAATCTGAAGTTTTGGCGATCTGGCCATCAATTAAAATTTCCTCTCTTTTAATTGCTTTTTTAATTCCGCTCCGGCTGGTTATAGATTTAAATATATCAACCGCGTACTCCTGTAACCGGATTTTCTCCTTAAGGGTAGGGACAATATGGGTTTCCAGGATTTTCAATGCGCTTGTATTTATTGAAAGAAATCGGAGATATTTTTCTTGTTTAAATCTTATTATTACCTAAAATTCTGCATTCTGTGGGGTTCTTGGGAATGGGATCACATCCCTTATATTGGTCATTCCGGTAACAAATTGTACTAGGCGTTCAAAGCCCAAACCAAAGCCGCTGTGAACACAAGTTCCGAATCTGCGGGTGTCCAGATACCACCAAAGTTCATTCTCGTCTATGTCCAGTGCTTTCATTTTTTCTTTTAAGACCTCCAGGCGTTCTTCCCGTTGCGATCCTCCTGCTATTTCCCCAATTCCGGGGAAAAGGATATCCATTGCGCGTACGGTTTTGCCATCATCATTTAAACGCATATAGAAAGCTTTTATATTCGCCGGATAATCATATAAAATCACCGGACATTTAAAGTGTTTTTCCACTAAAAACCGTTCGTGCTCGCTTTGCAGATCGACTCCCCAGGCATCAATTGGATATTGGAATTTCCTCTTTTTGTTGGGTTTTGAATTCTTTAATATTTCAATAGCTTCAGTATAGGTTACGCGTTTAAAATTATTGTCGGTGACAAGTTTTAATTTTTTGAGCAAACTAAGTTCGCCGCGTTCGCTCTGAGGTTTTGATTTTTCTTCTTCTTCCAATCGGTTTTCAAGAAATGCCAGATCGTCTTTACAATGCTCCAAAACGTATTTCACCACGTATTTTATAAAATCCTCGGCAAGGTCCATATTTCCGTCAAGATCACAAAAAGCCACTTCTGGCTCGATCATCCAGAATTCGGCCAGATGGCGGGAAGTATTTGAATTTTCTGCCCTAAATGTTGGTCCAAAGGTATAAACCTGTCCTAAGGCAAGTGCATAAGTTTCTGCTTCCAACTGGCCTGAAACAGTTAAGTTGGTCTCTTTTCCGAAGAAATCTTTTTTATAATCTATTTCCCCGGCTTCATTTTTAGGCGAATTTTTCAGATCGAAGGCGGTAACTTTAAACATTTCTCCGGCGCCTTCGGCATCGCTTCCGGTAATTATGGGAGTGTTAACGTAATGGAAATTGTTTTGCTGAAAATAACTGTGCACTGCAAAAGAAAGTTTGCTGCGCACGCGCATTACTGCTCCAAAAGTGTTGGTCCTGATCCTTAAATGTGCCTGTTCCCGCAATTTTTCCAGGCTGTGTCGCTTTGGCGATAAAATGGTCAATTTCACTTCTTCCGGATTGGCATCCCCCAGAATTTCAATTGATTTCACTTCAACTTCCACACTTTGCTGGCTGCCTAAACTTTCTTTCAGAATTCCTTTCACGTGAATGGCGGCTCCAACTGTAATTCGTTTTAAAATTTCCTCTTTAGTATTCTCAAAATCTATAACGCATTGTATGTTATTGATGGTAGAACCATCATTTAATGCTATAAAACGATTGCTTCTAAACGAGCGAACCCAGCCTTTAACTTCAACTTCCTGCAAATATTGATCGCTGTTTAACAATTCAGCAATTTTTAATTTTATCATTTTAATTGGATTTTTTTCAGAAATCAAAGATAAATCTTCCTCACTAGCTTAGCAAGTGCATATTTTTGATTTTTAATTGATTTTATTTTTCGTCTAAAAGTTCTTCTTCTTCATCTTCATCCGTAATTATTTGTATTGCCGGTTCTTTCAGGGTTTCTTTATTGGCAATATTTTTTTCCAGCGAAAGTAATAAAGAGGGCAACAACAATAGATTTGCAAGCATAGCGAAAAGCAAGGTGGCCGAAACCAAGCCTCCCAGAGCCACGGTACCGCCAAAACTGCTTATCATAAATACCGAAAACCCGAAGAAAAGTACGATGGAAGTGTAAAACATGCTCACTCCGGTTTCCCTCAAAGCAGCGTACACCGAACGTTTTATTTTCCAGTCATTGGCTTTTAACTCCTGCCTGTATTTTGCCAGAAAGTGAATGGTGTCATCTACTGAGATCCCAAAGGCAATGCTAAATACTAGTATGGTTGATGGTTTTATAGGAATTCCAAGAAAGCCCATCATTCCTGCCGTGACCAATAATGGAAGTAAATTTGGAATAAGCGACACTAAGATCATTCTGAAGGAGCGAAACATCCAGGCCATCAGTAAGGCTATTAGAAGTATAGCCAGGGAGAGCGAAATAATTAAATTATTTACCAGATAAGAGGTTCCTTTTTGAAAAATAAGCGCTTTCCCTGTCATAGTAACTTCAAAACGTTCTTTAGGGAATATTTTATCAATTTGGGGCGATAAGTTGTCCTCGATCCGTTTCATTTCATCGGTTCCAATATCTTTCATAAAAGTGGTCATCCTCGCATATCTTCCGGTAGAATCTATATACGCATTCAGCAAATTTCCTTCAGAAGAAATTCCTTTTAAATAGGGGGCGATAAAATTTTGCTCTTGTGAAGTTGGCAGTTGATAATATTTAGGATTTCCGTTGTAATATGCCTGTTTGGAATATTTGGCCAATCTAACTATTGAAAGCGGGGAGGAAAGCTGAGGCACTTCTGAAATTGCCGTTTCAAGAGCTTCCATCCTTTTTAGGTTAGCCAGTTTTAAAGCTCCTTTGGGTTGTTTTGTATCTATTACGATTTCCAATGGTAAAACCCCATTGAATTCTTTTTCAAAAAACCGGATGTCCTTAAAGAAATCGGCTTGCTGAGGCATATCCTCCAATAAACTTCCCGAAATTTTGATGCTATAGATCCCAATAATACTGGCGACTAATAAAACTATGGAAGAGATATAGATTGTGATTCTGCGATTTTTTACCATTTTTACCGTCCAATCCACAAAATTCCCTATCCAGAGCTTGTTCAGGTGTTTTAAATGCTTGTCTTTCGGGATTGGCATGTAGCTGTAAATGATGGGAATTATCACCAGGCTTAACAGAAAGAGCGCAAGAATATTTATGGAAGCTACGATCCCAAATTCTTTTAACAGCGTGCTGTCTGTTAAGATAAAAGCTGCAAATCCTGATGCTGTGGTTACATTGGTGAGTAAAGTGGCATTCCCTACTTTTGAAATTACCCGCTGTAAGGACTTTGCCTGGTTTCCATGTATCTTGATTTCCTGTTGATATTTATTGATCAGGAAAATGCAGTTGGGGATCCCAATAACAATTATTAGAGGCGGGATTAATGCCGTGAGCACTGTTATTTCATAATGCAAAAGCCCGATAATTCCAAAAGCCCACATAACTCCAATTAACACCGTAATCATGGAAATAAGTGTTGCTCTAAAGGAGCGGAAGAAAAAGAAAAAGATCAGGGAGGTTACAAAAAGCGCGGCTAAAATAAAAAGGCCTATTTCGTCTATGATATTTTGGGAATTAAGCGTCCTTATATAGGGCATTCCGGAGACGTACACCTCCAGGCTATAATCCTTTTCAAATTGTTCTATAAGAGGACGCAATTTTTCCAGAACAAAAACCTTGCGCTCTTCTGAATTTACGATCCCTTCATTGATATACAACGCGGTTTGAACGGTATTGGAAGAACCGCTAACTACTAGGTTTTCATAAAAAGGCAGTCGGTTAAAAAGTTCGTCCCTATAATTGGCAACTCCTGTGCTATCCCATTTCACCTGTGTTTTCAGGGGGATCATTTCAAATCGACTGGGATTTTCAAATTTTTGCAATTTTTTGAGGTTTCCCACCCCAACTATCTGGTCTACTTCCTTATAAGCTTTTAAGGTTTCTGTTAACTTGTTCCAGGCTGTAAATTTTTCGGGGGTGAAAAGTGCGGGATCTTTTACCGCTAGTACTATCAGGTTGCCTTCTTCCCCAAATTTGTCCAAAAAGTCGTTATATTCCAGGTTTATTTCATCATCATCCGGCAATAAATTGGCTTCGGTATAGGAGAATTTCATGTTTTGCCATTGTGTGGCAAGAAAGATGGTGATACCTATAATAATGACTATTATAGTGATTCGGTTTCGAAGAATTACACGGGCGATGGAATTCCAAAATCCAAAGCTGAATATTTTTGACATGGCTGGTTTTTAAACGACTGCAAAGGTATAAAAAGCCTTGGTGTTAATTGATCTTAAGAGAATTAATCTGTTAAAATTAGATTTCCATTTTAAAGGTAAATTTAAAAGAAAAATTTTTCCCGAATGTTGGCAAATGATAAGCTCCATAACGATAGGCAAAACTTAATCCAAAACCAAAGAGGATTTTATTAATTTCGAATCCAGATTCGGAATATCCTTCTTTTAAGGAACTGAATGCTATGTTTTGATGCTTCTCAATATTACTTATATCACCTATGGCATGCCTTGTGATTAGCACAAGTTCAGGTTGAATTCTCTCTGAAATTACAAAAGGTTTTAAATGATGCTTAATTTGGATACTGGCGATTTTATCTGAAAAAAACTCATTAAAAAACATCGTTTCAAAACTTCGAATCCCGGCAACCGAAAATCTTTGCCCAATGCTTTCTTTATTTGGACTGTTGGGGTAGGCATGATATAAGTGGGTTAAAGGAATGTCTCCCAAACCTAAATTGCCTTCCAAAACCACTTCGGTTAAAGATTTGTCAATATATTCCTGTTCGTGAACCAGTTTCAAATCCAATTTGGTGTAATTAAAATTCCCATCAAAAACTCCCTTAAAACTTTGGGTTATTTGCGCGGATATTTTAGGAAATCCGGGTTCAAATTCGGAAATCGCATAGGGGGTTTTAATGAATTTGCTAAAAGGGGTCCATATAACGGATATTTTTGCCTCAGATAACGTGTAGTTGGAAAACAACTCGCCATTATCTCTAAAAGCATAGGTGCTGGTTTGTTCGATTTCGCTTCTTGAAAGCTGCAATTCTGATTGAACTTTTGGACCTACCTGATGTTGTAAACTGGTTTGCCAGGAGTTATATTTATAAAACTGGGTGATGTTCACTAATCTAGGCTCAAATAAGGAATAGGTCCTGCTATCGGTTAAATAAAGATTGCTGCCCACCTCATTAATGTCTTTGGTATAGTTAAAGCCTAAAATAGAATTAGTGGATTCTGCGATCAAAAAATTGACCCCAATCTGATATTTTGTTTCATTATCCTTAAATCCTCTTGCTACATAGCCGCCTAATTTAAAATATCGAGAAAATTTATAGTTGGTAAAACCTCCAACTCCCAGGCGAAAGCCTTCATAATCATTGTATTTGACCAGATATTTCAGGTCGAAGTCAAAAAGACTTATTCGATAATAACCATTATTGAAATTTGCATTGCGTTCCAATTGCCCCCGGATATTATTCCTTCTTGCTATACTGTCGGCATAAGCCATAAGATGGTATTCGGTTGAATCAAGAGATTGTTTTCTATATTGTTCCCAGAAAACTTCGGTCGGATTATTTTTTTTTATTAAGGCTTCAATGTCAATATTTTTTCCTTCTATTTTTGGAATATTTTTTAGCCGAATATCAAAATAGGAGGAAGTTTGTGTTAGACTGCTGCTTATGTTTTCCTCTCTGTGAACAGTCACTTTTCCCAAAAAGATATTTCTCCCGAACAAATTGATGGGCTCAATGTTGTTTATAAGGTTTGCCACTATTTTCGTTTCGGACGGAAACCAAATGGAATCTTCTTCAAAAAATGTGTACAGATGAGTAATCTTCGCGTTGATGTTCATGCGATGATTCACAGTAGCTTCCTGCACAGCAAAACTCTTTGTATTAATATGAAGTTCCCCCTGAAGTTGCGTTGCTTCTGAATCATCTTTCGGTGAAAAAAAAATCACGTAATAGGGATTTAGAGTGTCAGATAAAGTTTCTATTAATTGAAAATTATAGTGCTCTAAACTATTTTCAGAAAGAGGTCCAAAGAATTTTTTGTTAAAAATGTCATATTCTTTTTCATAAATAGAATTGGAATGGAGGCTTTTTTCAAAAACATCGTAAACAGGTTCATAAAACCCCGGCATATTTGAAGCTATAACAGTCTCTTTTTTTGTTTTTTTTTGCGAAACCTGATGCAGGGAAAGCTTTTCAAAGATGTAATTGTTTACTGATGGTTCAATAAAATGGGTAGTTGTATCTTCCCTTTTAATTACAGTTTTTGAATAGGTCTGATATTGAAAGGCAGGTAATGCAATTTCCGGAGAGTTGTTAGGAATATTATCAATTGCATTTTTAATGATACGAATGGCGGTAGTATCAGAAAAGGATCCGGAAGTGGAGTTTTCATGAAACGGAATTGTTTTTTGACCAAATGCTAGAACCGACGTAAAAAGACAGCAAAGAAGGATTTTTATAGGCATATTCTTTTTTACATACAATTTAGCATAAATGTATAATAAAGCAATTTTAGGTTTCCGGTTTAAGGAAAGTTTGGATTAGATGGTCATTATATCTCTTTCCTTAACCTCTAATATTGCCTCTACTTTTTTTATGTGCCTGTTTGTGAGTTCCTGAATATTCTCTTCAGCAATTTTAATTTCATCTTCAGAAACTTCCACTTTTTTAATTTCGTTATTAGCCATTTTCCGATCGTTCCTGATGCCTATTTTTGCTTCTTCGGCTTCATGTTTTGCCATTTTCACCAGTTCCTTGCGGCGTTCCTCGGTTAAAGGCGGAACGTTAATTATAACGCTTTCCCCGTTATTCATGGGGTTAAAGCCCAGATTGGCCATCATTATTCCCTTCTCAATATTTGGGATAAGTTTTCTTTCAAAGGGTTGTATAGTTATTGTCCTGGCATCGGGGGTATTTACATTTGCGACTTGGTTAAGTGGGGTCATATTATCGTAATAATCTACCATTACTCCTCCCAGCATGGCAGGGCTTGCTTTTCCGGCACGAATATTAAGAAGTTGCTTTTCCAAATGCTTAATGGTGTTACGCATATTTTCTTCGGTGCTTTCAAATATAAAATCTATTTCGTCATTCATTTTTTTAAACTTAAAGTTGAAAAAAGGTTTTAATTATTTTTGTTATCTGATTATAAATTCACTTTGGTCCCTATTTTTTCACCTGTAACTACTTTTAACAGGTTTCCGGGAGTATTCATATCAAATATAATAATAGGTAATTCATTTTCCTGGCTAAGTGTAAAAGCGGTGGTATCCATCACTTTTAAACCTTTTTTGAGCACATCGTCAAAAGTAATATGGTCAAATTTTGTTGCCTCTTTGTCTTTTTCAGGATCTGCCGTATAAATTCCATCTACTCTGGTACCTTTTAAAATCACATCTGCCTTTATTTCTATAGCTCTTAAAACAGCGGCAGAATCGGTAGTGAAATATGGATTTCCTGTACCGCCACCAAAAATTACCACTCTGCCTTTTTCTAAATGTCTCAAGGCTCTTCGGCGAATAAAGGGCTCGGCCACTTCATTTATGTGGATGGCAGTTTGCAGTCTGGTTTGCACATTGGCAACTTCTAAAGCGCTTTGTAATGCCAGGCCATTGATAACTGTGGCCAGCATTCCCATATTATCTGCCTGCACCCGGTCCATTCCTTTGCTTGCACCGGCAACACCTCTAAAAATATTTCCTCCGCCAATTACAATAGCGATCTGAACTCCTTCTTCTATAACCGATTTTATTTCCTGAGCGTATTCTGCAAGTCGCTCCGGATCAATTCCATATTGTCGTTTTCCCATTAAGGCTTCCCCGGATAATTTTAGAAGTATTCTTTTGTAAGGCATATAGATTTTTTAGATGAGTTGTGCAAATATAGACAATATCTTAATTTGTAAAGAATCTCTTGCTACCGATTCTTTTTAAAATTGTGGTTTAGTAAAACTTTAACCATATAGAACCTGGAATATTATGTAATATGACAAAAATTCAGAAGAATAAATTGGCTGGATTTTTGTTATACTTGAAATAATAAAACAAAAAATAACAACCAAATGATTGGATATTATATCATCGCAGGCCTCATATTTATTTTGAGTTGGTATGTTAGCAACAAGCTAAAAAGCAAGTTTAAAACATATTCAAAAGTTTATCTCCAAAACGGGATGAGCGGAAAGGAAATCGCTGAAAAAATGTTGCACGATAATGGTGTTTTTGATGTAAAGGTTATTTCAACCCCGGGAATGTTAACCGACCATTACAACCCTCAAAAAAAGACGGTTAATTTAAGCGAATCGGTTTATTCACAACGAAATGCTGCTTCCGCCGCAGTAGCAGCCCACGAATGTGGACATGCCGTGCAACACGCGCAAGCTTACAGCTGGTTGGAATTGCGAAGCCAATTGGTTCCTGTGGTAAGTGTGGCTTCAAGATATTCACAATGGGTGATCATGGGAGGTCTTTTACTTATGGCTTTTACAGCTATGGGGAGCACTGTTTTACTGATAGGAATAATATTTTTTGGGATGGGAACTTTGTTCAGTTTTATAACCCTACCGGTAGAATATGATGCCAGTAAAAGGGCTTTGGTATGGTTGGAAACTGAAAACATGCTTAGTCCGCAAGAACACGATGCTGCCGAAGATTCCTTAAAATGGGCCGCCAGGACTTATGTGGTTGCTGCAGTAGGATCACTCGCTACCTTAATGTACTTTGTCAGTATATATTTGGGAAGGAACTAATTCAGAAATTTATAAAAACAAAAAAGGATTCACAATTTGTGAATCCTTTTTTGTTTTACAGATTTGCTAACAGCTTTAAACTTTGATCTGTCTTTTTATTTGCTGATTTAAAGAAATAAATGTTTCTGTACGGGAAACGCCATCTATGGACTGAATGTTTTTGTTTAAAACATTCATTAAATGTTCGTTGTCCCTACACAATATTTTTATAAAGATAGACCAATTTCCAGTGGTAAAGTGACATTCAATTACCTCGGGAATTTCCATTAGGCGTTTTACCGCCTGGGGATTGCTCACCGCTTTGTCCAGATAAACCCCAACAAAGGCTAAGGTTGTATATCCTAAAACCTTCGGATTGATCATGAGCTTGGAGCCTTCAATTAATCCTGATTTTTCAAGTTTCCTCAATCGTTGATGAATCGCAGCCCCACTTATTCCTATGCTCCTTGCAATCTCCAGGATAGGCTTTCGGGCATCTTCCATTAGGCTATTTAATATGATTTTGTCAATTCCATCAATAGTTACTTTTTCATCTACTACTTTCATACACTTTGTATTTTTTGAGATTGGGAGCTTTAAATTTGAGGTTTTTTTAGTTAATTTCCAACTTCCCCAAAAGGATTATAACCTAAATAATCAGTTTCTTTTTCAGTAAAGACAATGCCATGTAATTCCAATTCTTTTAAAATAGGCTCATACACTTCTTTTGAAATTGGAACTTGCACTCCGGGAGTGTTTATTTTTCCGTTTAAAATAGCAAGGGTTGCAATAGCCACGGGTAACCCAACAGTTTTGGCCATAGCAGTTTGGTTTTGATCTTTCCCTATATGTACCATGGTCGATTCAATTTGCTTTTTTTCGCCCTTGAGCTCATAACCAAATTTGTGATGCATCACGATCATGTCCTTATCATCTTCTGCCAGGGTCCATTTGTCAGATAAGATCTTTTGTAGCGCCTGTGCCGGAGTAGCGTTTTCTATTCCTATTTTCTTTTCATCATTGAACAGGTCTAATTCTACTATTTTATCCCACATAATGTCATCCTGGTCAATTTTAAGGTTGAGCCTGAACTTTAATTCAACCGTAGCCGTAGGAGAATAGGGAAGAAAAGAATTGATAAAATCCCGGTAGCTCATGTTTTTAGAATCTTGTAATACGTAGGTGTCATCTGTCACCCCAAGTTGAACAAACATATTCCAGGCCCTGCTAAAACCAACCCTTCTAATGGTTCCCCTGTAAAGGGTTAAAATATCTTCCAATCCATAAATGCTTCGGTAGTCTAATGAATTTCTGTTAGCGTAACCTTCAAATTTCCCGTAACCATCTATGTGCATAAATTCGGTTCTCCTAAATAATCTGTGATAAGGGATATATTTATATTTTCCTTCCTGGAGAAATTCGGCAACGCCACCCTGGCCGGCAACAACTACATTTCTGGGGTTCCAGGTAAATTTATAATTCCAGAGATTGTTATCGCTCTCCGGCGCTACCAGACCACCAGTAAAGGATTCAAACAACAACATTTTGCCTCCCTTGTCCCGAATACTGTCTATGACCCGCATTGCGCTCATGTGGTCTATTCCCGGATCCACGCCTATTTCATTCATAAAAACAAGGCCATTTTCCTTTACCTCCTTGTCTAAAGCTTTCATTTCTTTGCTTACATAGGAAGCTGTAACCAGGGACTTTTTGAATTTAACACAATCCTTTGCGGCTTCAAGATGAAATCTTGCGGGGAGCATGGATATTACGATATCTGCTTTCTTGATGGCCGATTCCCGGCTGGCTTTGTCAGAAACATTTAGCTTAATTGCCTTACATCTTGGATGGTTATTACAAAGTTTATTGGCTTGATCTATTTCGATATCGCCAATTGTGAGGAATAAATTTTCTTTTTCAGATTTTTCTAATAGATAGGCTATTAATACCGAGGTAGATTTTCCGGCGCCAATCACTAATATTTGTCTCATATTCAAATTTCTTAATTAGTTTTGTAGTCTTAGCGCCACGAATGTACTTAATAGTTTACACCCTAAAAAATTAATCTATGGTTAGAAGATTTTATATTGCAGGTTTCCTTTTCGGACTTATTGGAATAATTCTGGGGGCCTTCGCCACTCATGGGTTAAAGCCGATGCTTACTCTTGAAGCAGTTAATTCGTTTGAAACAGGAGTAAAATATCAAATATATCATGCCCTGTTGTTTCTCATTTTGGGAAATATGAAAGAATTGGGGCAAAAGATATCAAATTGGGTATTTTACATGGTAATGTGCGGGGTGTTGTTGTTTTCAGGATCCATATATTTACTATCGACAAATGCACTGACAAGTTTTGATTTTAGTGTTATTGCCCTAATAACCCCATTGGGGGGAAGTTTGTTGATCCTGGCCTGGATAATTCTCCTAATCCATTTTGTAAAGTTAAAAAAGAAATAAAAAAGAAGGCTTTTAAACTGCTAACCGTTTAAGATTATTTACTTTTACAAGCCTAAACAAACACTCAACTTATAGTATTATGTTGGAAAGCAAACAATTTACGAAATCGATTTCGCTAGAAAAATACGGAATTAAAAACCCGAATGTTCACTATCAGCTTTCTCCGGAAGAACTTCACCAGACCACTTTACAAAAAGGCCAGGGGGTAGAAGCTAGCTCCGGTGCTTTGGCAGTAAATACCGGGAAATTTACCGGACGTTCCCCAAAGGACCGATTTATTGTAAAAGATGATATAACAAAAGATGAAATTTGGTGGGGAGATATCAACATCCCATTTGACCCTAAAAAATTTGATTCATTATATAACAAAGTAGTAGATTATCTTTCTGAAAAGGAGTTATACGTTCGGGATTCCTATGTTTGTGCAGATGAAAATTACCGGCTTAATCTTCGTTCAGTTAACGAATATTCCTGGTGTAATTTATTTGCTTTCAATATGTTTTTAAGACCGGAAGCATCTGAACTTAAAAATTTCGATGAAGACTGGGTCATTATTAATGCTCCGGGTTTTGAAGCCAATCCCGCGGTGGACGGTACCAGACAAGGTAACTTTACTATCATTAACTTCAGTAAAAAAGTCATATTAATTGGAGGAAGCGGATATACCGGAGAGATTAAAAAAGGCGTTTTTTCGTCTTTGAATTTTATACTTCCCGTATTAAAGAATGCTTTTCCAATGCATAGTTCCGCCAATATTGGGGATAATGATGATACCGCTATTTTCTTTGGACTTTCAGGAACCGGGAAAACCACCTTGTCTGCAGATCCTAAAAGGAAATTGATAGGAGATGATGAGCATTGCTGGACCAAAGAAAATACTATTTTTAACATTGAAGGTGGCTGTTATGCCAAAGTAATTAATCTTTCAGCGGAAAATGAACCTGATATTTACAATGCCATTAAGCCGGGTGCTTTATTGGAAAATGTAATCTTGGATAAAGATGGGAATGTAGATTTTGGAGACACCAGCATTACTCAAAACACACGGGTTAGTTATCCTATTGATCATATAAATAATATAGCCACACCCTCTATTGGTAAAAATCCTAAAAACATATTTTTTCTTACCGCCGATGCTTTTGGGGTATTGCCTCCTATTAGCAAACTTACACCTGGGCAAGCAGCCTATCACTTTATAAGTGGCTATACTGCTAAGGTTGCAGGAACTGAAGATGGAATAAATGAGCCAACACCAAGTTTCTCCGCTTGTTTTGGGGCACCTTTTATGCCATTGCACCCAACCAGATATGCAGAGATGTTGAGTGAAAAAATGCAAGGTGCCAAAGTGAATGTATGGTTGGTAAATACCGGTTGGACCGGTGGCCCTTACGGTACAGGAAGCAGAATGAAGTTGAAATATACCAGGGCAATGATAGACGCTGCTTTGGAAGGTAAATTAGATGATGTAGCCTTTACCCTACACCCGGTTTTTGGTTTACAAATGCCTGCAGAATGTGAAAATGTACCAGGTAAAATCTTAAACCCGGTAAACACTTGGGAAAATAAAGATAATTACGATGCGAAAGCCAAAGAATTGGCGAATTCTTTTAAAGCAAACTTCAAGAAATTTGAAGAATATGCCAATAAGGAAATCCTTTCCGGGGGTCCGTTGATTTAAGTAAAACATCTTTTTGAATAAAAAAGGCCGATAATTATTAAAATAATTATCGGCCTTTTTATTTTCGATGAGTTGATCTTTATTTCTTATTAGCTTCTTTAATGTATTTTTGAAGTGCCATAGTCATGGATGGAGTATCCGGGGTTGGGGCCATAATGTTTACTGTAAGACCATGATCTTTGGCGGCTT
>Ga0209414_1000355_pt1 | contig 21884 bp, 20 predicted proteins | sample LakVidmifraction_4_FD_181154 | JGI IMG/M metagenome (GOLD analysis project Ga0209414, IMG submission 181154) | Hypersaline microbial communities from Lake Vida, Antarctica - Brine Hole Two &gt;0.2 micron (SPAdes) (version 2) | ecosystem: Environmental > Aquatic > Non-marine Saline and Alkaline >...
GTCTCGAGCTGATGCTTTAGTTGTAACAAGTTGACCCCTACTGTCCTCTTGATAAACTTCCCCTCCTCAGCATCACGTACCTTCTGATCTCTGATCCAAGTTTTCTCTTGTTTGATCTCCTTTTTAACCTCTCTCAGCGAGGACTTGGCATCTTTTAATGCCTCCTTCTTTGCGCTGATCAGGTCTATACCCAGCTCCTCTACTTGGTTGTAGTGGTTTTTAAATAGAGCCTTTGTGAAGGAGTCCCATTGCTTTTGAGTCAAACCCCTCATCTCTTTTCTAATCTTGTCGAGTTTATATCCTCGCTCCATTAGATCTCTGACTGATGCGATGGTCTCAGGGCTTGGTGTGTAGTTTCCAGCCTCGAGCTTTGCTAGCTCCTTTTCTGCGACAAGGCGAGGTAGCATTGCCCTACCCTCTACTGCAGCTTGCTTTCTCTCAGCTAGAGCCGCATCCCTACGCTCGTGCATCATTGCAAAGTGCCTCTTCTTGAACTCAGGATCAGCTCGCAACTTCTCGTGCCAACTGTTCTTCCCCCCAAAACCCTCTGCCCTTACAATACTCTTCTTAATCTTCTTAATTTTTTTAGTCTTTGCAGTCTTCTCTGTCTTCTCTGTCTTGTCTGTCATATCTCTACCCTAACCTTTATTGCTCTGTTAAAGCAAGTCTTCCTTTAGTATCTTTGCAATAGTCTTCAAGTCATGGCCATAGTATTTAAGCCACTCGACTATTGTAGGACCCGCTCCAACGGTAGATCCAATCATCCCCGACTTGTCTATCCATGCATTGCTAGGCTTCTCATTAATCATGATCCGTGTCCCGCTAGCATCCCCCTTAAAGCTATACCGCTCATACCCAACACACCCCTCACCAGACAAGGAGGCGAGCGCATCTTTAATCGGAATTAGCTTTGCCTGTGCCCACAAATCCCCATCCTTCTTTATTACGCTAGGCTTTGGCCTTGGATTAACCTTGAGCTTCGGACACTCTTGCATATCATCCCAACTATATTTTTTACTTGAGGCGTAGACCAGCTCAGTATGGATCTCAACATCATCATATTTCCTATCCTTTGAGTCATACCAATACCTCATCATCGGCGGCCGTAACAGTCGTGTTACATCCTTAACTTGGTTGTCTGCACCCAATGGAATGAGCCTCGTATCACAAAATTCTTTGAATGATGCATCTAGCTTTAAATCGTACTCGATGGGGATAAGCTCCCAATAGATATGGAAGCCAGAACGTGTCTTGATCACCATAGATGGGTCTAACAAGCCATTGATCTTACTCTTGAGTGTGGGTAGGTCGATATTGTCAAAGTCTGCAAACACCCATCTAAGTTCTGATACATTATCCTTCTTACGCTCTCCTGTTTCATTCTTAACATTCGGGCACCAGAATATATCAAAGCCAGCACTGTTCGCACGCATGGCCCTCTCCTCAGTCTCACAATAGATCATCTTGCTACTACCCCTAACGGGCCCCTTTGCGTAGAAGTTACAATCAATCACAATAGTTTACTTGAAGCCTTCGCGACTCTTTCAAGATCACTAGTCTTCACCCTCTTGTCACCCTCATAGGCGTAGGTATTAAAATTAAATTGAAGGTCGTATGAGAAGGCAATGTTCGGATAGCCTCGAGACTTTAGAATCCGTATGAAGGCGTGCTTTGCATCACCCTCACCCCTACCTGGAACAACAAACATATTGTACGCATAGAAGAAGTGGGCGGTGATTGAGATTTGAGTAGACCCCTTGACATCATCCTCCTTGAACCACTCATTATTCTTAATCCCCTTCTTAGCGTGGCAAATAATGAAGATGGCTACATCAAGCTCCTCGATCAACTCCTTGAGGCCTAGTATCATCTCTCTCTGTGCATCTACGGAATTGTAGACCGCGCTACTCGTGATGTTGTCTAAGAAGATGACCTTGGCACCACTATTCTTAACCTTGATCCTCAGATACCCAAGCCACTTTTCAACGCTATTTCTTAGCTCATATCCAACGTCTTTGCTCTCTTGAACAAGGAAGATGTTGTCTACCTGCCTTTGGCTAATCTCGTTATAGGCAAACTGTGTCTCGAGATCCTCCTTACTCTCCTCAGTGACATAGAAGAGTACGGGCTCCTTCTCTGCAATATCCAAGAGAATAGATCTAGCAAGCGTAGACTTGCCCTTTCCAGCCGCAGCAAGGAGCACGTGCATCTTACCAGGCCTGAGACCGTAGTGATCATTTATAAATTGGAACTTTGTGTGTGGCAGGAAGAAGGTCTTCAATTTCCTCTTAAGCCCTTCAGCGTTTGACATGTCGAGCTTATCATCACTGAACATTTACATACTCCCCGTCTATCCCGACTTCTGGTAGGAGGAATGGATTGGGGGTCTCCTCGAACTCATCCTCTAGATAGTCCTCCCAACAATTCATAAAGGTAGAGAAGTGTTTGATGTAATCCCCATCCTTAAACTCACAATCCTTTTTATAATTTTGGATTGCAAGCATGACAGCATCTGCTGCCTCCCTATTTACACCACCGTCTTTCATAAGGATGAGCTTCTTTAAAGTCTTCATCCCAGCGGTCTTACCCCTCTTACGTGGATACAGTTTATATATTTGATCTAATATTTCCATTCGCACCTCCCTGTGTTATAGACAAGGTATGAGTGATTTGGATAATGAGCAAGATAAAGTTTCGAAATCGTATGCCACGTTGCGTGAACGTGAATTGCTGATGAAGTTTGACACCCTATTCTACAGACTTGAGCTTGTCTGCAAAGATCTTGAGGGACACTCTCATAATCTAAGACACGCCTACAAATTTGCTGCGAACAAGTTTCGAGTAGAAATGAATGAGATTCGCAAGGAGGTTGACCAAATCAGATACATTCGTGTATCATAACCCTATAAGGTCTTTTAGCGAAGCCTTTCTTGTGTAGCCCTCTTAGTTTGCTTATTCATTCTAAGGGGGTTTTTTTTATTACATCTGATACTACATCTTTCGTTTCTTTCCAGCTCCAGACGCCTTTACAGGCTTTGAACCAGTTTTTTTGATTGCCTTTTTAACACACTTCATAATTGATCACCTCCTCTCGTTGTATTAGATATATCATATCATGAAGAGCTTTAAGAATAAATTCAAGTCACCATTCAAAGATCGTTGGAATAACCTGATCAGGGCAGGTGCCAATGAGGCGGCCTACGCTCTCTTCTTAGCCACGTACCCCTCATTCACACACATCCACTCCAAAGATAGGATCAAATACTACAAGGCAGCCCTTAAGGAGCTAGGTCTAATCTCTTAACAGCTCAAACCTAATTCGATCCTCGAAAGGTGATTCAGGTTTTCCCAGGCCGTTAAACTTATGTTTGAAAGTCTCGTTTCTAACGAGAGTCTTTGCTTCGGGGGCCTTAAAGTTTAATGGTATCTGTATGCCTAATTTGCACACCATTGCTACCTCGTAGTCATTAAGTTCCCATATCGCTGATCTTGTTGTCATCTTGTATATCCTTCTTGCGCATTAGGGCTAGGGCGCTCAGTGCGCTCTGCCTACATTTTATTTGATTCTTTTCTACCACTTGTTTCCTCAAAAACTCAACAGCCTGTTGGGGAGATAAATTCCGAGGCACAACAATATCACTCCCCTTAGGAGATACTGATTTTCTGTATTTAACTGGAAGTGTGTATAGCTCTCGATAGGCCCATGTTTTACGGCTCATAGCGTTATTCCCCTTGTGTATTGGTACGGACAATCAGGTCTTGATTCCAAGACATGGGTACCCTCTTAGCATTATTTTTAAACCACTTGTTTTAGTCGCTCTTAGCCGCGAGGGCCAAGATCGTCTGCTACCGCATCCGCTCGTGTTTGTTTTTTTATTTGTTGTAACAAGCAGGAGGTGTTGTTTAAACCTAATGTCCTTAGTCTCTTAAGTTCTTTTCCTCTGAAGTTTCTTTCTTTCGGAAGTTTCTTTAGACTTGTGCCAAGCAATAACATACTACAAAAAACTTAGGCAAGACAAAAATGAATATTTTTTATTATCTTTACACACTCCCTTGTTCACAGCTATGAGCTTGATATGCACAATAAAATAGACCCAAAAATTATTGAAGATAGAAAAAGAGAGCTTGCAGAGAGGAGGTCAGACTTCCTAAACCAAAGGTTGAATAGTGAAGCCTCCCTTGTCTACAAAAAAACGGCACCCAAAAGAAAGCCGTGCTTAGTTGTTCCAATTAAGGAACAAACTACCTATAAATATAAAGAAGCAAGGAAGGTGGAGACAGCAAAGCCTATAACTGAAAAGCAATTGTCTTTCTTAAATTCAAAGTTGGGGCACCTAAGCTGCAAACAGGCAACAGAGCTTATTAGGGTTGTTATAAACCTTGGAGTTTTTGACCCTGAAACGAAGTTTGAAGCTCCAAAAGATGGCTCATACTATGTAGCAATAATTGGAGGCAAGGTTAGGACCTATGCTAATTGGAGTGATTGTAAGAGTGAGGTTGATGGGCGCAGGTGCTTCTTTAAAAAGGTAGCATCCAAGGCGGAAGAGGACCAATGGGTGGGATCTAAAATTTATAACAATGAAGAAAACTAAGAAGCTAGGCTACACACCTGCAAAAAAAAGGGGTAGTATTGTACGTTATGGGAAGAAAAAGCAGCGTCCAAAAGGCAACTGAGGCTGAATTAGCCAAATTCAACAAGAACTATGCGGGAAAAGAGGACGTTGTAAAGCGTTTCTTAGAGCAAGTTAACGATCCTATGCGAGATGCTAGGAACAATAGGACCGATGTTGAGGATCAATGGATCGACGACACTAGGCAATGGTCCTGTGTTAAAGATGGTATGGGCTATCAAGGTAGAGCTAACCTCTTTGTCCCAGAGCTGAATAATCAGGTTGAGGAGACTGTTGAGAAGGCCCTTGCCACCATGTTCCCAGCATCCGACTTTCTACATACCGTGCCCATGGGCTCAACTAGTCCAGAGAAGGCAGATAAGATTAAAAAGGCAGTAGCCTACGAGCTTGAGCAAAAGAATGAGATCTTCCTAAGGTGGGAAGAGTTTGAGAGATCCAAAGTAATCTACGGAACTGGAGTCTGGAAGCAGGGCTTCAAAAAGGAGATGAACGAGGTCTTCTACAGGGATCAGGAAACTGGAAAGCCCAAAAAAGAGAGCGTTCCTATCTTCCATGGAGTTACTTGGACAGTTCTAGACATATTTAAATGGTACAAGTGGCCTGAGAAGGGTCCTCTAGAAGACTTTGCAGTAATATTTGAAGATGATCTACGACCCATTGATGAGATCGAAGACAACGAGGACTACGTTAACAATGAAGATATTCAGCCCAGAGATCAGAGATCTCAGCATAAATGGGTTGAGCTAGAGCAGTATGAGATTGTAAACCTCAATACAGCTATTAAAAGAAGACCTGATCACGCCCTTGTCACAGAGGTCTGGTGCCATTTCAAATTGGATGGCAAGAACAAGGTGTTATGCCGTGGTACGATCGTCAACGACACACACGTAGTCGAGCTGATCCGCTGCCCCTTCTGGCACCAAAAGGTTCCATACCTAGCCGATTTCTATAAAAACAGACCAGGTAAGATGTTCTATGGCTTCTCTATGTTCGATAAGCTGAGAGACCAGGGCTACTACATGAATGACCTGGCAAACCACACAGCAGACTCATTAAACTACAGCCTAAACCCAATTGCTAAGATTGACCCAGCCCTTGCTGGAGATGTTAACAGCTTCAAGGTATTCCCGGGAGCTAAGTGGCTAGGTGCTCCAGACGGTATCAAGTTTGAGGTATTCCCAGACGTATCAGGAGCTGGCCTACGAGCAATGCAGGAGACACGCGGGCAGATCGCTCAATTCTCAGATAACAGCCCTGGCCTTGCTCCACAGCTCGAGGGCAAAGCACGAAGCGCAACTCAGGCCTCTATCGTTCAAGGCAGCGTGACTCAACGGCAACGTATTCAGGCTATGGGCGAGGAGTTCCGAATTATCAAGCCAATGTGCTCGATGACCCATTCAGGTCTTGAACAGTTTATGGAAGACGAATGGACGGTCAAATATCAAGGCCCTGATGCTGGTGATTGGATCATGGAGAATATAAGCCCAGGTGATATTATCGGTAGGGTTGATTGGATTTGGCGTGGAGCTATCCAGCAAGAGAAGACAGCAGTTAGAGCGCAACAATTAATTGCCTTCTTCCAGTTAGCCCTTCAATACGCTCAAATGGACCCTAAATCAGTAAACATCCCAGAACTCTACAAACGAGTGGCAAAAGAGGGCTTTGATTTGAGGGATATGGACCAATATTTCACCGACCTTGTTAACAAGAAGACGGTAGATCCAGCGGCTGAAAATATTGCCCTAGAGCAAGGCCAAGAGGTCAATGTTAACCCAGGTGATGACGATGCTAAACATATCGAAGAGCATTTGATTCTAGCAGAGGACGAGAGTCAGACTAAAGAGGTTAGACTTGCAACCCTCCAGCACATCATGCAGCATGAGACCCAAGAGAAGGCGAAAAAAGAAGTTCAGGACTTCGAGAATAAGATGAAGGCTCAGCAAAAAGTGCAGGAGATGCAGGGCCCGCCACAAAAGCCAGGACAACAGGGTGGACAGCCTCAAGGCGGGGATGGTAGACAGGGACCACAGGTACCAGGAGTATCTGAGGGAAATAGAATGCAAGCCTCGACTAACCCCGCTAGCATTATGAGCGGGACCAAGGGATCACAGAATCTATAACACACAAGGAGCAGTATGATTGTAAACGAAGGCCCTCTAACCGAGGGTGAAGTAAAAGACATCGAGAATATGCGCAATACCGAACTCTTCAGAGTTGTCAGAAAGCTTTGTTCGCATGAGTATTCAAAGCTGTCAGAATATATGTCAGGCGAGCTAACCCCAAATGACATACAGGTTGTCAGAGGTATGATGAAAGGCATTAAGATGGTCTACGGCCTCTTGTTGGCTAACGCGAAGCTCAGTTACTATGACGGTAAATTACACGCAGAGAATGCGGACCCCTTGCCAGGTAGTAAAAAGTTGCGTAATATGAGGGAACAAGAAGAGATTCGCTAAGCCTCCTTAAATTCGTCCGCATGGGACGTTAAACGGTGTGCCCCTACTCACAGGGTTAAGGAGATAGTATGTCAGACGAAAACAACGGTGCATCAGCACCTGACGCTCAGAAGTCGTCCTCAGAGCAAATGATTCCAAAATCACGATTCGACGAAGTTATCAGACAAAAGCAAGAAGCTATGGCAAATGCTAGTGCATTTCAAACTATGGTTCAGCAGATGACTAATGCAAACAACCAACGTCCAAAGAAGGAAGATCCAACTCTACGAAAGTTGAGAGAAGAGAATCCAGAAATGTACACGTTGTATCAGAGGCAGCAGCAAGAATTGAGTACCGTTCGAGAGAGCGCCACGCAATTAGCAGAGCACCAAGATAAGCAAGAGTTTTTTCATGCTGCGGGTAGAAACGCACAGAAGTATGGCGATAAGATTGAAGCAATTGTCGAGGCCGAGCGGAGGAATGGCAACTATAACGTCAAGAGAAGTGCGGTATATGCATATGTTAGAGGCCAAGAGGCAATTCAAAAAGACTTTGAATCTCCATCTCCTACAGATGATTTTAAACCAACGACTCAAGAGACTGTTAATGTAGCCAACGATGACGCTCCTGGTTCTAGGGCATCTTCTGTCGCACCAAGAACAGCTAGCACGGCTGCTGTAGGCGGTGATAAAACTCGTGAAGAACGAATTAGAGACTTATCAGACTTTACTTTCTAATCTTTAACCCTTAACTAAGGAGCACGAAATGGAACTTCAAACATTTTCATCCTTCTCGAATGATGCTGTAGACAAGCACATCGCAGAAGAACTTTTACTAATCAACGAGAAAGCTGTAATCTTTCAACAACTTGGCGAAAAAGCTAAGATGCCCGAAGGAGAAGGTAAAACTTTTCAGTATTCTCGTTACAACCGAATTAACCTACCTCTACAAACATTGACTGAAGGCACGCCTCCAGCAAGTTCTGACCTATCACTTTCTACTGTTCAAGCTGTTGCTGATCAGTGGGGTGCGTATGTCGTAATCAGTGATATTGCTCAATTGACCATCAAACACCCTCTTTTGGGCGTTGCTATGGAGCTTTTGGGTTATAACTCTGCAGAGCTTGTTGACCGTGAGATCATCAATGTTCTTTTAGACGGTACTTCAATCACTTACGGTGGAGCTGCAACTTCACGTGCTGGTTTGACTGCTGTAGCTACTGACTCTTTGACAGACGCTGTTTGCCAAAGGGTCGTATCTCGTCTTAGAACCCGTGGTGCTCATCGCTACGAAGGCGCTCACTATGTCGGTGTAATCGACCCTTCTATGGAACAGGATGTATCACAAGCTGATAACTCTGCTTTCGTAAATGCGTCTGCTTACGGCAACATCAAAGCCCTTTTCAACGGTGAAATTGGTCAATGGCGTGGAGTTCGTTGGATGGTTTCTAACCTTATTCCAACACTTTCAGGCGTAGCTGCTGCGACCTTCTTGTCACCCGCTGGTGGGACATTTGCTGGTGCAAACTACCGTCTAGTATTGGCTGCGTATGACGCTGAGACTGGCTTCTTGAAGTCTTTAACTCAGAACACTGCGGTTGCTGTTACAGCTAGTGACAAGCTCACTATCACCACTCCAAACGTATCTAATGAGATCTACAAGATCTTCATTGGTCTTGCCGCTGGTGCTGCTGATGACATCATGTATGTTGGTGTAGAGACTACTGTTGGATCTGCTCATATTGGACCAAACGTAGCTGCTGAGATCCTTGCTCCTCCTACATCTGGAAGTTCAATCGCTGGATCAGACATCCCTGCAACTGCTAAGAAAGTCCACTTTGGTTGGGTTCTTGGTAAACAGGCTTACGCTAGTGTTGACCTCGTGAACCTCAAAGCATACGTTTCTAAGCCTATGGCGACTACTGTCGATCCATTGGTTCAACAACGTACTGTTGGATACAAGCTTATGTTTAAGCCTGTCATTCAAAATGAGAATTTCATGGAGCGAATTGAAGTTCTTTCTGAGTTCGAATAAGTAGAATAGGTACTAATTAAAAGGGTGGGGTGTAAAAGCCCCGCCTACTACAACAATACAATAGGAGATAGAAATGGCTAAAGAGAAGACCGAAATGAAGACCGAAACAGAAGTGAAGACAGAAGTAGTGGACCCCACTAAGCGTGTGACAATTGAAGTATCCGAAGAACAAAAAGAGGCATTTGCAGAATTTCTCGCGAAACAAGAAATCTTGAAAGCAGAAAAAACAGCTAAGGAATTAGCTGATAAAGAGCCTAAGACAAACTTCGACGTATCTTTGAGATTCCAGCACAACATTAATGGTAAGGAGTATGGCCCTGGCCGAGTTAGAGTACCTGGCGTAATGCTTGGTAAGCTGATGAGCCAAGACCAAAAGGCTGCTGACCGTGAGTTGTCAAACATGATGGGCAGAGAACGCGTATATAAATTGACAAGTGGAATGGCCCCTGTTTGTGTTAAAGACACTGTCAGTAGATAGACACAGAAAGAAAGAAAGGAGATCTTATGGAAATTATTGGAATTGCAATCTTATTACTAGCCCTTGTTCAATTGTGGACACACGTACGGCCCAAGAGAGCGTTTGCTCAGGGTAGCCTACAAATCCCCACGACACAGGACGGAGAGGGCATGGGAGTCACCTTCACCTTGTTTGAGGACGAGAACAGTGACGTTCATTTTGAGAAGATTAAGAAGGCTGGGCAATTGCTCCACTTCAGAATCCAACAAAACAACAAGTTGATGACCGAGATTCAAGAGAATCACAAGGCCCACATAGAGGCTAAAAAAGCTCAAGCAGCTAAACAAGCTGATGGCAACGTAACTGAAATCTCTAAAAAGGTATAATTGATTTTAATTAGAGGGGGCTGTAGAATAGGTCTATGGCTCTCACAAATATCCAGCTCATTAACCTTGGTCTGTCACAGGCAGGGTTAGACTCTTCATTTCAGGCAGCAGCTAGACAGTGGTTAAACCACATCTCAAGGACAGCAGCAGAGCGCCAAGACTATCCAAAATTCGACAAGCAGAGCACCATAACTTTCGTTAGTGGACAGAGGGACTATGCCCTACCTACTGACTTTCTAAGGGCCTCAGCTTGCTACCTATATAAGGTGAGCACAGATCAAAGGGGATCAGACATCCTCCTTGTTCAATCGTATATGTTTGACAAGTACCGTATCTCAGCCAACGGGAGCCCTAACATGGCTACTATTGACGAGGATAGCGGGACAATTGTGTTTAACAGCCTTCCAAATGATACGACTCAATCAGCTAGACTCAGATATTTTAGGGAGCCAACGGCGATAGCCCTAGACACTACTGATGACAACGCAGCCCCAGACTTCCCAGACACGGACTTCTTATTACAAGAGCTTCAAAGATTTGCATTAGAGTATTTAAACGACCCTAGACAGCAATCTAAAAAACAAGAGGCTATGATGGCCAAGAGGGAGTACCAACAGAACATGTATAATGACGATATGTACTCTCAGGTGCCTCTTGAAAATACCCACTTTAGGTCTACAAACAGACGTGGCCGTAGAGGATTCTAATGAAAAAGCCCACACTTCAGATCAAGGCATTCACAGGTGTAGATAGACGCTCGGACGGTACGGTAACTCCCGACAACCAATTCTTCTCTCTGTCTAACTGGCACCAAAAGAGTTTGGGTGAGCTTGAGAGTTTGAAGGGCGTTATTCAAAAGAATGCTAGTGCGCTACCTGGAGTTGGGGAGGTCATACATACCGCGTTTCATAAGAATACAGGGGAGAACACTAAAGCCCTAGTCTTCTTCAAGCCATCTATCACGGGTGCAAGTGACTTTGGAGAGGCGTCTATATCTGCCTCCAACTTCTCTATTGCGGGCACTGGAAACAACTACTTTTTCTACGTGACTTTAACTGGTGCAGGAGGATTGTTTAAAACAATTTATATAGCGGCGGTTGATGGTGGTTCAGCCACTACAAATCTTATTACGTTTACAACTCCACTTAGTGGCATCCCTGATTGGGTATGTCAGATCAACATATACTACAAGGCATTTGTTGATCTTCAGCCTGGGGCCTTTTGCGGTTCATTGACTCGCAGGGGTGGCAGCTTTCCAGCTACTGCTACTATGTACCCTCCAGCTTCAAACGCTTTGACTGGCAATACAGTTTTGCAAATCAATCCAGACCATGGAGCTATATTTTCTAGTGATACTGGTGGCTCATTAATTCCAAATAAGACTTATTATGTCGGTGTCTCCCCCAACTTGTTTCCAGCAGCTGGCTACCCATTCCCCAGACCCTACTCCAGGATTAGACTTTTTGATGCTTCTAACAACATTCTATCGGTTACGGTCCCAAATGGATCAACCAAGTTAACGTATCGAATCTACTTTGCTACTAATGATCTAGCTATTAGTGGCACAGATGTAAGTCGGGTTTTTGTGTTTGCTGGTCAATCCCCTGAAGATGTCTTGCTCGCAAGTAGAATATCTGGTGATTCTATAGGTGCATACGCCTCGGCCCCAATATCACAAAACATAATAGGTTTAAGTGATTTTCCAGGAGGGGCTCATGTTGCATCTACGGATGTGCTAGGCTACGCAAACGCAACAAGCTTTGAGGATGAGACCCCCTTTGTCTTTACTGGTACAAGTGTTGCTGGTTTAACCTCGGGCAACGTGTACTGGATAAAATACGTTGACGGTGCATCGGTAAGGGTGGCAACATCTTTGGATAGATGCCGTAAGGGTATTTTTGTGGACATAACTTCAACTGATGCTTGGACAAACCAAGCCCTTGTTCAGTCCTATGTCGATCTAGAGTTAGATCATATGCCATACAACACAAATAACGGTGTCAATATGGTTAAGAGCTATTTATCTGGATCGGGACCAACCTACGTGAGTCCTAAGCAACTTGGCGGAACATTCCAAGAGGGTGACGCGTTTAGATATGATGGGGTGTTTATTAATGGGGCCCTATATCCTAGCATAAACCTTAAGACTGATGAGAGATCTTATAAGTCTGGCTTTGACTATGAGGAGTATCCTATTAGCACAGACGCAGCAGATAATATTGGATGCTGGGTATTTGACAGCCTGACTATGGACCCGAGTAGCGGGCATCAGCTATTGGCAAACATTTCTGACAAAAACTTCTCAGCAACGGGACAGAAGAAGATCAATGATGGGTCGGGTACGTCTTTTGAAGTATCGGCATCTAACTCATTCTTGGCCGCTCCTGACATCTCTCCCTCTCTATTCTGGGCCCCTGATGATGACATAATGGATACTGAGCAATTTACGATTAGAACGTATTGCGCAAATGGAGACAACTCCTTATTTTGTACTGATGGGTATGTATTCAAGCCTATTATAAGAGATGTAGGGAATGAAAACCCAATCCCAGCAGACGCAACCTACACACCTAGAATCCCTACGTGTAAGTATATAACATCGTTTCAATCCCGCCTTGTCGCAGCAGGTGGATCACCATCCTTTCAGAATGCCCCAAATCAGGTCTACTACTCTCAAGCAGACAACCCCTTCGCGTGGGGCATTGCTGGTGCAGCAGCCAATAGCATCAACGTGTTTAGTGCTCAGCCTATCAATGGAGTTGGGGCCTACTCACAGAGTTTGTTAGATTCAGGCTTCTCCTCCTTCCTGGTCATCTCAAAGGGTGATGGCCTATTTACTTGGAATGGGGATACCTCAACGGGGGCAACGCAGCTCTACTACAGTTTTGGATTTGCTGGCCCAAGAGCCTTTGCAGTAACTAATGCTGGCCCCCTCTTTGTTGCTCAAGATAGCGTCTACCTACTAGCTGGAGACAAGATTATTCCAGTAGTGGATGAGCTAGAGCACGTACTTAGAGATCTAACAAAGGAGCAGCTTGCTAAGATTAGTGCCGTATTTCACAATGAGAAGTTTAAATTTGCCTACTCGAGTGCAGCCAACAACGAGCTAGATACTGAGTGGTGGTTCGAGCAAAGCACCTTCCAAGGTAAGCCCGTTAAATACATCTCAGGACCACACACCTTAAAGCCATTTACCTCACAGGCATCTACAGTTAGCTTTGATGATGAGAGAGAGGTTCGTATCTCAGGCCTTGACTCCAACGTGTATCAGAGGGATTCAGGCAAGGTTAATGATGGAGTTTCAATCACAAGGACCATCGTGTTGTCTCGATTGGGACTTCAGGAGGATCACGCCTTGAAGCTACTTGAAGAGGTGTTTCTGGCAGTTAAGATTGAGGCCGATGAGACCTTCGACGTTGCTATAGGTGTTGAGGATGGAGGCACTTTAACGTACTCAGGAACTATGACTGGATCGGTAGCAGTAGCATCTAGGCAGCTCATCCAACACTTTGTTAGTCAGCGTATCCTTGGAAGAGTTAATAAATTAACAATTACAAATACAAGCTCGAACTCTGTTAGTTTGTTTGATATATCTTTGATCTTCACCCCTAAGGGCAGGAGACTATTCAGATGAGATTAATTCGAGCCCAACTAAAAGATGTACTAGCAGTTCACAGGCTATACATGGCATACCATGAGGATCTAGGTAAGAAGCTTAATTCAGATGAGGTCTTTCAAAGATGGATCGGGGAGCTATGCAACGAGAAGAAGTATTACATCCTCTTGTCACATGGGAGAAAAACCCTTGGCCTTGTTTGGGGTGAGGCCTTGGAAGATCTCTTTGCAATAGACGGAATCTTTCTAAAAAGGGCTTGGAGGGGTAAATATCGCTTTACAAAGTGGATTTATCGAGCCCTACTAGATAATAAGAAAAAGTTTGGTAGACTGAAGGTCAGTATTCCAGAGGGATGCACGGGGATAAACGTAGCGAAATTCAAGCCAGAAGCTAGAATCTACAGCTACTAGGAGGTTAGATGAGTAAAGCTAAAGGATTTGGAGCAGTAGGCGGGGCAGCATCAGGTGCAGCAACGGGTTTTACATTAGGTGGCCCAGTTGGGGCTGCAGTTGGCGGTGTAGCAGGACTCCTTGGCGGGTTCTTTGGAACAGCAGACACCCCAGAATACTCTCTAGCATCGGTAGAGTCCCTTCGTAGCTCAAACCCAGAACTATATAATCAGTTAATGCAGATCAAGTATATGCAAGCTGAAGCTCAGAGAGCAGCCGATCAAAAGGGCATTAACTCAGCCGAGAGAATCGGAATGGATGATGCTAGAAGCAGCCTTCGAAGCCAACAGGCCAACAGGGGTCTAGCAGGATCAAGCGCAGCAGGCCAACAACAGGCCGACCTAACAAACAGATTAATGGCCCAACAACAACAGAGAGCCATTGGACAAGAGATAGCTAGACGCCAACAGGCAGCACAGCTCTCAGGACAGTTCCTACAACAATCAACTGCTATACTCCAGCCCCAGGCAGCCCAACAATATGCGGGAGCACAGGCAGAGGCACAGGGCCAGAACCAATTTCTATCAGGCCTTGTTAACGCTGGTCTCAATTTCTACGGTAATAATGAGTACATGAAAAACATGCCTCAGACTCCAGGCAGGGCAGGGGCACAGGCATCTCAGTATACTGGTGGTGGTGTGCCATCAATGCAGCCACTACAACAAAACTTTGGAACAGCCTTCCCGGGACCACAATACTCTAGCGGACCCCGCCAATACTCTTTGGGTGGGAACTAATGGAAAATCTAGGAATGCCAAACGGGAGCCCAACGTGGTTCCAAGACTTCACGCAACAGTCAGGCCCTCAACAGGGTCAAGCTGGCTACTATGCAGACCAATACACAGACATCGCAAATCAATATGGAGGACAGCTAGCAGGTATAGGCCAACAGTATGGTCAAGATGCACTATACAACCCAGCCTTCCTACGAACGCCTGGCTTCGATGGCTACCAAAACTACAACCCATTTGATGATCAGGGTGCCTCGGGAACTATCGGTCAAGGACAACAAAAATATGATTGGGAATACAATAACTTCTCAGGCTTGTCTGATATGAGTGGAGCCCTTGATTACTTGGGTCACTACTCAACGCACGGAGATGCTGCTAGGAAGAATGAGAGCTTAAACGACCAAAACTTCTTTGCAAACTATGGTGGTTATGGAAATGACCCCAATGTTAGAGATTACGGCTACAAGGATAATACTGGGGGCGGCCATGGAGTTGATGGGAAAAAAGGCGCTATTCAAAGGGCCCAACAGGACTACAATTCAATCTTAAATTTGCAACAGCAATATGGTGGATATTAATATGAAAATTAACTTAGACGAAATTCAAAACAGAGCTTTCGATATGATTGACACCTACAGATCCTTTGTAGACTACATGGCCCTATTGAAAGATAGGAACTATGAGGAGTCTGATGAGGATGAGGAGATGTCCCTAGACCCAGCCAGGCCTATATACGCAGAGGATGAGCATGAAGACACCCTTGTTAGCGAGTATATGGGTGAGACTGAGTATGACGACGAGGACGTTGAGGATATGGAGTATGCTTGTGAAGACTTCCCAGGACGTGCCACCTTCACTCGAGAGTCTCTAGGCGATATTGATTCGGAGAGATACTACAGGGGTTCAAGCCTTGGCATTCCTAAGAGAGTAGCAGTAAAGCAGAACTCTGATCAGGGCAAGTTGCTACCGATTAGAAACGGTCTGTTTGTAGACGAGGGTTACTAATGAGCTTCAGAGGATTAGATTTTGGTACTGGTATTAATCAGTACTCCAACTTGATACGTCAAAGCTATGTAGACAGAGAGAATAGACTGCGCCAACAAGAGCAGGATAGGCAAGCACTATTTAAAGCTGGCCAATCAGGCTACGATGTTGGTGAGGATATGTTCACTACAATGGCTAACCCTGGAATCACAGAGGCAGAGGTTATGGAAGCTGCGGGTATGAATCAATTCTCTACAACGGGTAGAGGTCCTGCTGGCGGGGCATCCCCCCCTCAAATGGCACCCATGGGTCAGCAACCAGCGGGCGATAATCAGAACCTATTAGACCTTATCAACCAATATCAAGGCCCCGAGAGAGAGCAGTTGATGGAGATGTACTACAGACAGAATCCAAAGACCCTCCCAGGCAAAGTGCAAAGAGAGCCATCTGGTGCTCAAGGCCCCCTAGCAAGCTACGGACCAAATAACCCATACCCATCAGATGACATGGAATCCAATTTTCTAGCCCAACAATTAAGTCAGGGCACTGTGGAGAATCCTACATCTAGACTCCCAACTGGCCCTCGAGTCACAGGAACTCAAGGTGCTAATGATGCTCGACCACCAGCAGGTACTCAGTATCAGCAGGGTGGTGCAATGAGTTCAAAGGCACTAAAGGAGTTTGAGGCCAAGATGAGAGATCTGGAAGCTATCAAGGCTCGACGCTCAGGTTCTAAGGGTGCCCCACAAGAAGCGAGTGCGCAAGAAGACAACTTTGTAAAAAGCATGGTACAAGAAGCCCTTGTCTCAGGCAGAGCAAAGATGGACACCAATGGCAGAGTCCTTGTCCACCCAGAGCTTGCAGCACAGATTAAAGAAATGAAGATGCTACAGTTTAAAAACTCAATGAAGGGTGGTGAATATAGCCTCTTTAATACGTTGTTAGAAAATGCCTTTAAACAAAAGGACCCAATCCCTCCTAGACCTCGAGCGCCTAGCATGCCACCTTCTGAAAAGAATGTTTGGAGCCAGATAAGCGATGTCCAGAGGAAGATTTTAGATCTACCAAAAGTAGCTGGAGACTTAAGACAGGTTGCGATGATGGCAAGAACTTTTGGCATCCCAAGAGATCAGGTAGTATCAAAGTTAAAGGCTGACTATGAGGCCCAGTTAAAGGACCTTAGATCACAAGTAGGACAATCATCAGCAGGACAATCATCGGGAGCCGCAATTAAGAAAAAAGGCCCAGATGGTAATATGTACACTAAAGAAGAATATCAGAAAAAGTTTAACAAATAGGAGTTAACGTGGCAGAGAATGACGTACCATCATGGGATGATTTGCCCACAGATAGCAATGCTCCTAGTTGGGATGACCTACCCGCTGAGGGTGAGACACCCAAGGGGCCCATAGCAAAAGTATTTGATGAATACGCTAAGGGCTCAAACAGCCTTGGCGATAAAATATCTCAAGGGTTTAATGACCTAAAGAGAGAGGTAGCCCCTCTATTTAAAGCTCTAGAGCCACTTAAAGAACCAGCTAAGGATGTTGGAAGGGCTATTGGCACGGGGGTGGATGTCCTTAATAGGGTAGCTGGAACCGCCTTTTCCGCAGTAGCTGATCCCTTTATTGATCCTACTGCTAGCTCAGAGGTGTTTGATTTTAAGAGCTACGCCATGGCAGACCGTGAGAATGGCCCATCAGAATATCCAATACTAGACAAATATTTTCCAGTAGGACTTGGAGAGCATGTAGGCTACCCAATCGGAAGCTCCATATTTAAAAATATCGCAGAGGCTATTAAGTCCATTGGTGGTGAGACCGCTGAAGATACGGCCTATGTGATTGATGCCTTTGCTCCTGGAGCTGGAATGGCTAGCTCCTTAATAGCATCTACAATTATGCCCCTCCCAAAGGTTGGAGGCTTAACTAAGGCTGGTAGAGCTGCTGAGAAGATAGGCGAGCTTGAGAGCGGAGTTGCTAGACAATTCTACACTGGGCAGCGTGGTGTTGGAGTTGAGGTTGGCGGGGCATTTGGGTTCCCCTCAAAAGAGATAATACTAAAGAGTAAGAGTGCAGGTAGATTAGTAGATAAGGTAAACCAAGCTGTAACAAAGGCTGAGCTTGCAGATATTAGGATGAATCCCCTTAGAGCGGGTAGGAAGTTAATGACTAAAAGCCCCTCCCCCCTTGTTAACCTTGCAGTCGAGGATATGAACATGGCACTAAACGGTGTCTATAAGTATCAGGATGACTTTGTTAAGGGGTCGTACTTGAAATCTAGTGCTATGGGTGTGGACTTGGTTGACGATGCCAATAGAGCTAGGTTCTATAATGCTATCGAGACTCCAGGAACATCTAAAATGAGTGGAAAAGATAGGGCAGTATTCAACTATCTTGATGGGAATTTGAGACAAGAGGTTGCTAAGACTCGAGCCGCAGGAGTGCCAGTGGTTGAGAAGGCATTTAAAGTTGAGATTAAAGGTGGAGCAGCCATAGATAAGCCGAATTTGGCTCAGAAGTATGTGCCAAGGAATGCCTCTCTAGACAAAACACAAAAGCTAATGGCGTCTAAGACTGTTAAACGTATGGAAGATTCAGAGAAGCTTGTTAACGCTCTAACTGACACTCAATACGGTGGTAAGAAGATGGGGTCCTTTCAACGGAAGAGATCCATAATGACCAGGAATGGGATGAATGAGTACATGAAGGAGCGTTATGACATTGACGACTTCTTTCATGATGACGTAGTCCTTGCTTACGGTGAGAAGATTGCAGACCTACAGCGAGCTAGAATACAAAAGGAATTTGCTGATAAGATTATTGGTGCCTTTGGAAAGAACGCTGATGAGTATTCTCAGATAGTTGATGAAGCCGCCAATAAGGTTAGGACACAGAGAGCTACGGGGATTGTGCCAACATCTGATGATGTATTTATGGCCTCCCTGCAAAACAGAATGTTTGATTCAAAAGATGGCGGAGCCTTTGTTAGATACAAGGACCTTCCAGTGCCAGTTAAAAACAGATTGACAGCGATCGGAGCCTTGTCTGGAGATGCTAAGGACTTCAAGAATATGAAGTTACCAGAGGAAATCGCAGACTATATTTCAGATGTCATGTACAAGCCCAACTTAAATGAGTGGGCAGAGGGCTTCTTAGCCTATCAGAACGCCATGAAGGGTTTCATGTTTGCTAACCCTGGCTACCATGGACGAAACATGGTCGAGAGTTACGGTAGAGCGATGAGCTTAGGTGCTGGAACTACAGAGCACATCCTTGCTACAGCAGCAATGACTAGAAACAAGGGTGCCTTTGCTAAGTATTATGATGAGTTTAAGGAGCTAAACAGTGGTTTGACATTAGCATCGGCGCTTGATGATCCGACTAAGCTGGTTAGAGGAAAGCTACTTGTACCTAAAAGCTACGCCCAGGCAGACAATGCCCAAAAACTACTATTCAGATCTTTTAAAGAGATAGGATCTAAAGGACGTTGGAAGGAGTTTCTAACTGATCTTAGAGCAGGGAAGAAGAATATTAGGGACAACCCTTTGTTTAAATTCTCTACTGAGTTCGGCAATGCTGGTGAAAATATGTCCAGGTTTGCAGTATTTGGTACGTTGAGACAAGAGGGGTACAAGGCTACAGAGGCTATGAGAAAGCTCAATCGAGTATTCCCAGACTATCAAATAACTAGAGAGGGCTTGAGAAAGACTCAACTAGCTGCCCCCTTTGCAAACTACTTTATTAAAAACGCAGAGACCACGCTTAAGCTATTGGCTGAGAATCCTAGAGGCTTAGCCCTAATGGGACCTCAAGGTGCCCTACAGAGATCACTAGAGAACTGGGCTGGCTTTGATCCTGAGAGGACCTACAAGTTTAAGGAGCTTCACGGTGGTTGGGCTAGAGATACTGTCTACACAACTATAATGCCTAGTGCTGAGTATTTGGAGCAGAATCCAGATTTGGTTAAAGAGCTTCTTTCAAAGTTCAACTCACAGCTAATCCCGGGTGATGTTATTTGGTCCAGGCTTCCATCTAACTACCACGCCTTGTCTCAGCTAGACCCTAGAAAGATGCATGAGAATTTTGGCCCCCTTATTGTAGGGCTATATGCCGCAACGGGAGTCGACCCCTTCACAGGTAGAGAGCTTATAACTGAAAACACTGGAGATGAGAATATTGGTAGAGCTAAGGCATTTTTAAAAGAGATGACTGGCCCTATAGTTCCCCACGCAATGATCCCAGTGCTTCAAAAGGGCATGGAGACCATGTTTGGACAGTATACAGATAGCCTATTGAAGATGGGCCTACCTGAGCAGATGATCACTGGAATTATGGGTAGCAAAGCGGAAAAGGCCCAAAAGAAAGCCAAGAAGGCTATGACCAAACTTAAGACCCTATGGATGGGTGGAGCAACTGAGTTAGACATGCAAGCCTTTATCCAAGTCGATGTTAGGTTGAAGGCAGAGTCTAGGCTTTTAAACTCACTCCTAATAGATGAAGATGCTACAAAAAAGAATATTGATAACGCTGTTGATGGGTATGTTGAATCTATGGATGCTGTTGTTCAGATCATAGACACTGCATTTGAATACAACGGTGTGATCTCAGAAAACGGTGGAGAGCAACAACCAGAGATTGATTTTGCCCTTGATCAGGTCATGGAGAATCCACCAGCAGAGCAGCCAGTCCTAGACGAGGCAGTAGAGGGCGGCTGGGAGGACCTGGAGGACTTGGAGGATATGGACAGAGAGCCACAATCCATATTTTCAGATACACCAGAAAATGAAATGCTTGGTAGGGCTAGTTTGATGACTAAGGGGGGCCTACCCCCAAATGATCCAAATTCAAGCCCTATGGATACCTCAAACTTTGTCCCACTAGACGAGATCCCAATGGACTCAGTTAATGATATTCCAATGGATGAGGATGGAGTTACAACTCTAGAGGGACCACCAGAGACAGATGACAGAGGCCCAGCATCAACTGAGGAAGAGATTGATCAAAAGATGTCTGATCCTAGCTCAGGATATATGTCCATAGATAACCCAGAGGGTAGGAGAGAAGAGCTACGTAGGGCCCTTGAGGAGAAGGGGATAGACCCCTCTAAGTATGAGAAACAGATTGATGAAATTATCAACGAAGAGAGGCGCAGTAGCCCCGACTATGAGAAGACTATTGCAGATACTGATTGGGTAGATCTTGAATCAATAGGACGTGAGCCAGCTAGTGACAATAGTTCCAAAGGAGAATAGAATTATGAATAGGATTATGAATAGAATTATGAATATAAAATATCTACTATTGGTGTTAGGTTTGATCAGCTCGCTGTCTCTTGCTCAGCAATTAAGCTACCCACTCCCCAGGGATGCAAGGGACAACGTGCTCTACTTTGGAGTAGGCAATCCCTTCGCCTTCACATTAACAGCGACATCGGATGCCTATGACACCGCAGTTAGATACGAGGTCCCAACTAGTGGGCTCAACGCTAAGAGGGTATTTAGACATCTCTATATTTTAAACCCTAGTGCAACAAGGACTGCCTTTGTGTGCTTTGGAGATGCTACAGGTTGTATGGTGGACTCGTTCATAGTTAGACCTGGCTATGGTCTAGTCTTTGAGCCCCTCTTGTTTGGATCTCTTCACAACACTGGCTATGTATATGTCAGACTAGACGCTGCTGGATCTCAAGTGCTCGACCTCTCAATTTGGTAGGCTGACATGAAAATATTAAAGCTAGCCCTACTACTCACCCCCCTTGTCACAGTGGCCTCATCGGTCCTACCACCAGCCTCAACACCCACAATAGGTGGAGTCATCTTAGGCGGTACAGACAACTCAGTACTCTACGTCAACCCAGACGGAACCTTTGCACAGGACAACCCAGCATTTATATATGTCGGCGGGAAACTAACAGCCCCCGACATGCAGGTCTCAAATCTCGGACTAGGTGTATGCCATTCAGACGCTAACGGGGATCTAACAAGCTCTCTAATAGTCAATGCTGATGTTGCTGCTGCGGCTGCAATAGCTGGAACAAAGATTAGCCCAGACTTTGGATCTCAAAATATAACGTCAACAGGTGATTTGACCGTCAATGGAGCACAGCTAACAGATCTTGGCTTTGCCAATGGTATTGTAAAAACAAGCTCAACAGGGGTT
>Ga0209414_1000356_pt1 | contig 21842 bp, 15 predicted proteins | sample LakVidmifraction_4_FD_181154 | JGI IMG/M metagenome (GOLD analysis project Ga0209414, IMG submission 181154) | Hypersaline microbial communities from Lake Vida, Antarctica - Brine Hole Two &gt;0.2 micron (SPAdes) (version 2) | ecosystem: Environmental > Aquatic > Non-marine Saline and Alkaline >...
ATGATGTGATTGATGTTGCAAATAAAATATACAAGTTCGTAACTGAATAGATGATGCTAAGACGAGAGGTGGCAAGGGTTTTATTTTTTACAGCTCTTGTTACCTTATCGTTTTAATGTTTGGTAACTACGTGATAACGTGAGCAAAACCTGCGCTTACCCCGTGGTAGAAAACCAAAAACCCCACTCGCCTGAGCTTGTGGGGTTTTCTTGTTCACCTCCTTGTTTACTCCAGTAAGATTGTTTTTCTTATTTTCTTCAAAGACTTCCTATCCTTGATGTCAAACTCTAAATTGTTTTTACTGTAACCCATGAACAACCAGAGCTTATCTTGCGGGGAATAATCGCTGAAATTAACTCCAGACTGCTCTTCGCTGTTGTAGTATTCCTCGTCGCCTAGTAGCTGCGCTTTTGTTAGCCCGTAATACTCTTGTATTGTTGCGGACGGCAAAGCAGTAAGCATTTTATCTAAATGGCTTGCTATTTTTGCGAAGTATTCCATTTTATCCTCCTTTGTTTCAGCGTTACCGAAGCGCTCTATGTCTTGTTTCAGCCTATACCCTTCGTCAGATACAGGGTTAGGTAACACCCCTCCAAAAGTGAAGTCCTTTGAACCAATACCTTCTATGCTGCCATAAACAGCCGTCTCTAAAACAAGGGTTGCAAAGCTGCCTATGAACGGAACCGATCCGAAGTTACCGAGTATTGCCGCTGTAAGCATGCTCTTGTCTGCCTCCGTAGGCTCGTCGTCTTCGTCTTCGCTAAACAACCAACCAAGACCGCCGGATAGCCTATTTGCTAAGAACGTGTACATGAGCGGCTGGGCGAATCCGAAGTTTAGTACAGATAAAAGATGTCTTGAATAGCTCCCTTTCATATCCTTACCGAACAGCCCGCGCTTGATCTCCATTAGAGAGGAAGCTGTGTTCCTGTAATTCTGTAAAGGAGAAGTCACGTACATCGTAAACAATTTACCGATAGCTTTTTTCTGGAGCGCACTTTTTCCGAATCCAGTCTGCGCTTGCTGAGAAAGCTCAATAGCAGATTCGAACCTATTCATAGCTTCGCTGTGTGCTTCTTTCTCTGTCTTACCTTCAGATAAAAGTTTAGACTTCCAACTCGAATAAACAGGCACAACGCCAATAACACCACCCATATCTCCAAGTTTTACGTTCGTCATGAGCTTTGATAACCCGAAATTCAATCCTCGTTTAGCTTGACCGTACAAGAGTTTTCCTTCTTGAGCCGCTTTCGAGGATTTATTTTTATCTACTTTGCTTATGTTTAAGCTAGAAGAAGTCGCAGTATCTAAGCCTGTTGTTAGCTGAGAAATATCCTCGGAGTTCCAACGGTTCTTAACGTAGTCGCTTTCTTTTAATAGCATCTTCGCATCCTTGTAGTATGTTCCCCAATTCTTATAAGCTGCCATAGCGTGTTTGCCGTTGGCTAGGTAGGGAATTGAGTTAGTAACAGAGAGTAACTGGTTAAACATTATCTTAGGCTTAACAGCTAACGTGGAGCGAACTATGTTTGACATGATGAAGTTCATAACCTTTGACTTCCCATCTTCGATAGAGTTTCTAGCAATATCATGCTCAAGATAAGTTCCTAGGTTCTGGATTAACAGATTGTTAGGCTTACCTCCTGTGCTTGTGTTAAGCGCCTTGTTGTTATCCATGACAACGCTCTTGAACGTCTTGTCTCTCAACAAGGAGTCATATACCCTGTGAATATCAGCAAAAGATTTGTAATGCTCCATTTCAGATATATACTGCGCCAACGAAGCGTTGACATCTACTGCCATAATAGCGTCTTTAGAGTTTGTTCTTTCTTTTGTGCTTCCTCCGGCGGCTGTTCTAGCTATCATTCCAGATTCAAAGAAATCATCTTCCAGACCTCCTGTTTCCCTGCTTAGTTTCCCTGCATAAAACTCTGGTCGCCCAAGAGAATGCCCGTACATACGCTTATAAGTTTCGTTAACCTCTCCGTAGTAGTCGTCATAGAAATCAAACAAGAAGTCTCCGTAATCTTTTGTTTTACTGTTCAGTAAGCCATCTACTTGCTGCATAAATTCAGAATTAAATCCAGCAGCTTCAAAAGACGGGTGTAAATCCTCGTTCTTGTAGTGCATCACAAGGTTAAGTAATTGAGACTCGCTGTATTGAACCTTTCTAGCTTCTCTTTGCACTCCTCCATCCTTGTCAAGAACTTCTCCAACATTAAGCTCATGAACTTTACCTAATATCCTGCTCATTGCTTTCTGGCTCCCTCGTTTCCTACCTCCAATACTCTTTGTTGTTCCGAATATTTCTGCTTGAGCCTCCTTTACTCTACGGTTTTTCTCCATAATACCGCTTGTCTTATTTGTTGAAGAGCGTATTATATCTCTATAAAGACTCATCCAGCTTCCGCTATGCATGTGAGATTGACTGGACTTATCAATTTTTCTAAACAAGGTCTGCAAATCCCCCATTCCGCGACCCAGCATAGAGTTGTAGAAGCCCTTAACTATTGATGCTCTGACTCCTGTTTTTGAGTTCATTAATTCGCTTGATAACTGAGACGTTCTTTTGTCTCCTCTGTTAGCAGCATCAATAAGCTCGTCTTTTGCGGCATCAAGCTCATCTTTTCTGCGTTGTAGCCAATCAGCATAACTCTCCCTTCCTTGCTCGTAGGTGTTCACTAAGCCGTCTCTGGCTTCGGTAAGCAAGTCGAATTTAGCTTTTTTATCTTTTGTTGACCTAGCTTCAATAATATTAGCAGCGAGAATAGACGCAGATAATTCTTGCGACTCCTTGTCCGTTAGACCGTTGTCGTTAGCCTTGTTTATTAGCTCCTCGTTCCTGTCTTTCAATCCCTCCAGAAAATCTAAATCTAATTCAGCTTTGTTTTCCTTGTTCTTTCTGTTTGCTGCAAAGCTATTAAGGATAGACTTAACTCCGTTGATTGTCTTGGCGTCTTTCTCTGCAAGTATAGGTTTCCTTCTCCCCGACTCCAATTTACTAAGCGGAGCCTTGAGGACTTTGGTTATTTGAGAGGAAACCTTCCTTGTTTCAAGATCATAGATAAGCTCGTTCATATCCTTGATGGCACGCTCTAGCGTTCGGTCTGTCTTAGCATTCTTGAGTCTCTTGTGAATACGCTTAACCTCGTGCTTGCGCAGGAATTTAGAGTTTTCTTTTGTCAACTCTTCCTTAAAGAAGTTATCCTCAAAGGTTTTAAGCTCTGCTTGAATTGCTTCCTTAGCTTCTTTTATTTGCCAGTCCTTCAGTTTCTTGTCTTGAATATTAAGCTGTTTCTTAGTCCATTTCATACGGGCTTTAGTAAGCATATCCTCGAAGTCGTTAAACGCAGCTTCTTTTTTCTTAGCTGTGTTAGCCTCGGATATAGTTTTACCTATTCGTATGATTTCAGAAACACTAAGATTCTCCTTAACTCCTTTGGTTGACAAGAACTCTCTAGCCTGAGCCAGTAGCGCCTTAGAAATATCTCGTTCTCTTGTTGCCTTAGCATTGTCGCTGTCTTTTTTAGCGAAAACCTCAGCGTTACTCATCATTTCGTTTCTGATGCCTCTTGTTTGAGCGTCGAAGGCTATTTTTGAGAACTTTTCTAGTGCTTTATCGAAGTCCGCTGCGCTGTTTGCATTGGCTACTGCCGATACAAGTCGCTTTATTTCTCCTCCCGAAATACTATCTACTGTATCGCTGTCAAGGTATTCAGAAAGCCTTCTGGTTAAATCGTTTTTAATTTTCTCCCTTCTGTCTTTCGTTACTTTCGCATCCTCTTTACGTTTCTTGTATTTCTTTTTGAGTGAATTAAGATGCTTGTTAGCGGTGTCAAGCATTTTTAATTCCTTGGAGTTCCCGAACACTTTATCGTTAAGCGTTCCGTCTGAGTCCTGAGAGCTACCCTCCTGCATTTGTACAGAGTTATCGGTTACTTGTTCAATACCTAAGTCCGAACCTCCTAGCAAGTCCTCTAAAGAACCGTCAACGAATTGCTCGTAACTCAGTCCTTCGATGTTATCCGCACGGTCTTTGAAGAACTTGCTTTTTAATATAGCTTTAAGCTTACGCAGGAACTTTCTAAAAGAGTTTTTAGACTCTTCCGATAACAAGGCTTCCCCTTTGTCTCCGATTGCAGCAGCAAGCGCCTCTTTCTCTTTCTGCCTCTTGCTTAGATTGGCATAGGCAGGATTACTCTCTACGTAATCCATGTATTTTTTCCCGTCAGCACCTTGCATGAGCTTCATGCCTTGATCGAATAAAGCTTTGTTGGTTTTTTCGATATGATTAATCCAGACGTGAGCAAACTCGTGAACAGGAGTGTTTGCGTTTAATTTCTCTGGATTTATATAGACTGTTCCGTCTTTATCTACAAATCCGTAAACCTCTCCATCGCTATTTTTTATCTCCGAACCCTCTATTTCATTGGCTCTCTCGTTAAATGAGTTTACATCTGTAACTATGTTTACATTTGGAAAGGCTCGCTTCAGCCTGTCGGTTAGCTTCTTGAAGCTGGATTCCGATATAGGTTCAAAGTCTTTGCTTGTTTGCTGGAAAGGAATTTCTTCGTCTGATTCTTTTGCATCCTCGACTTCGTTTGTTTTATCTGTGTCTTTTTGCTGTGTTGATTCCTGTTTCCCTGAAACCTTCTCCACATATTTATCGGTTGCAGGAAGCCCGGTAAGCTCCGTGAATTTTTCCTGAAGTGCTTGTTTGCTTGGATTCTCATTAGCGGAGTCAAGATAATCTCTACTCCCTTTGTTGTTCATTAGGAAGTCAGCGACTTGTTCGGTTGTAACTCTTGTGTCGTTAGCGTTGTAATCTCCGAATACTTTTTCCTCGACAATTCTAGCTATATCGCTTAGTGCTTTTCCTGACTCGCTGAAAAAAGAACTGCTTGCGTCATTGGCCCGCTCCGCGCCCTCACTCTCGGCAAGGGAGGATTTATTAACGCCTCCGCTTATAACTTCCTCTGCAATAGCCTCTGTAACAGGGTCTAGTTTCTGAGAGCTATCTGCGTCCTGAATAGCTCCGGCAACCTCCTTCGGGTTCTGACTATTGTCTGCGATATAAGTTGATGGGTCTGCTGAGTCTGGAATATTGTCAGCCTTCCTGCCTTCATCAAAGTTTGTGTTATCCACATACTCGTCAATTTGCTTCGTCTTGGTCTGGGCATTCCTGTTTACTTTTCTACCTTTCGCTGTAAATAAGTCCAGCATCCCGTCTTCGTTCTTCTTAACCTGATAATCCCTGTTCTTAGTGTCATAAGTCTTGGTTTCAAAAGCATCGGGAGTGCTGTCTTCTGTGGGTTCCTCTTGTTTAGCCTCCGCCTCTTCTTCAAAAGCACGGTTCATCTCCTCATCCAGATCATCCGGTACATCTTCCTCCTTTACACTTGCATCTTCGGAATTTTGCTCTTTTTTGTTTCGCTCAATTTCCTTGTCTAACTCAGCATCCTGCTCAGGGTCTTCGATTATCTCATCGTCCTCAAAAAGATCTTCTTCAAGCTCAACGTCCTCCTCTTGTTCCTTTTTAGAGTCTTGTTTAGTGTCAGGTTCTTCTTGTTTTTGGTCTTGTTGCTGAGCATCATCTACTTGTTGTTCTTGTTGCTGGGTGCTATCCCCATCCAAGTCAGCGCCTACATTATCACTTTCGTTGTCGCTATCAGCATCATTTTTATTGTCCGCTTCATTGTCCGCTCGTTGCTTTTCCTCTTGTTGCTCCGCTTCTTTTTGTTTCTCTTGATACTCCGCTGTCTTTTTGTTAGCGGCATCTCTACTAAGATCGCTTGAAAACAATCTCCTTGCCTCCCGCTCTATGTCTGAATCAAGAAGTCCGGTCTTGTTTCTAGTGAGGGTTCCTCCGATAGTGGCAACGACGGATTCGGCTGATTGAGCCACGCCATCTATTGCGGCAACAGTAGAACCATTCTCTACTCTGTTTCTACGTTTGCGAAAATCTAGCGTTCGTTCAGCTTTGTCTAGGTATTCTTTCTTTGCTTCAGGGTCAAGCTTATCGAACTCAGTTCTTGCTGATTTTATCACTTCGTCTAGCACCCTATCATTCTCTGCGTCAATGTCTTCCAGCATGGCTCTGCCCACGTCCTCATTTAAGTAGCCTTCTCTAACAGCCGATTCAATCTTCATTTTCTCGTCGAGAAGATCATCCATTCTATTGCTGCCCTCGAAATAGCTTTGTATTTGCTGGTCGCTCATGCCTTCAACTCTCTGCATCTCGTTCTCCTGCAAGCTCTTAACTTCGTCTTGTAGTTTTTTGGACTTGTTGTTGAGGACAATTTTAAGTTCTTCAGGAACATTAGGTAGCTTAGCTTCCTCTTCTATCGCCGTAGCTTGAAGCGTCTTGTCTTCAATAGCTTTCCTAGATTTCTTGCTCATTGTTCTCCCTGCAATGTAAGCTGGGGCGTTAAGACTCCCAACGGAACCACCCATAGCGCCACCTATAATCGCGGCATCCGCTACGTTCTTCATTATTTGCAGTCCACTTATATCTCTTCCTTGTACAAGTTTATCAGAAAGGTTCTGAGTTACTGATGTCAACGCTTCGGTTCCACCTTCTCCGCCAATATCTTTGAGTATTTTCAGAACAAGGTTCTTGGAGAACTTACCAGCTTTCACAGGGTTTCCGCGCAACCCCTTCATAGCGCCTCTTAACATTCCTTGAGTATATCGCTCAAACAAGCCCTCTGCAACACCATTGATCGTAGAGTTTAGTGCGGTTCTAACCCCTATGTTTTCTCCTTCGTCTTCAAGAGATTCTTGTTTACCAGAGGCAGCGGAAGACCCAACAAGGGCTAATCCGCCGGGCATTGCGGCAAGCAGCATGCTGGGGGCTGATTCAACTCCGCCTTGTAGTGTTCGGTAAGCAGCTTGAGAATAATTACCGTTCCCTATGTCGTCAGTAATATTGCCCTCATGCTGTATGGTTCTTTCTTTTTGTTTTTCAGCAAGTTCCTTGAGTTCGTTTTGAAGCTCAATACCCATCAACCCCATAGCCTGTTGACTAGGGGTTCCTCCAAACATATTGTTTATGAGAATTTCTCTCACTTCGGGGCTGTAACTGTTTATTTTTTTTCCTGCTTCTTCGTCAAACGCAAAATAGACCGAAGCCATGTACTTACTCATAGTGTTTTTTAGCCCTGCTAAATTACTACCTAGAGTGGTTGTACCTGATTTCAGTCTATTCCATAAATCTTCTCCTTTGCCTACTTCAGAATTATCTACGTTCTCTTTATCATCTTCAGATAACCCTGAATCCGAAGAAGTAGGTTCTTTGTCGCCCGATAAACTCGATCCCGATACAGGTTGCGCAGATTCTTGTCCTGATTTCCCTTGTTCGTTTTCTTTTTTTTTTGAAGGCTCAGCCTTCTTGTCTTGTTCTTTTCCCGCTTGTGTTTCGGAGTAATCCCCTTGATAGCCTTTGTTGTCGTAGGACTCTCTGTTTTCCTCCTCGCGTTGGAACCCGTATTTGCTGATTATTTTGTCGGTCTTATCTCCGTACTTTATTTCTAGCTGGTTTCTGGTGTAAGTTTGACCGTTTCGCTTGTAGCTAGCGTTTTTCTTGGCACTTATTTTCTCATCGTCTCCTTCAACAAAAGAGAAATTGTACTCGTGAATGATTTGGTCGGTCTTGTCTCCGTACCTACTCTCAAGCTGGTTTCTGGTGTAAGTTTGACCGTTTCGCTTGTAGTGTGTGTTTTCCTTGCTATCCATTTGTTATATACCTTCTTGTTGGTCTATGTCGTTTAATCCGTCTTGTTGCTCTTGGCTCATGCTGCCTCCTTCTACTTTTCTGGAAGCATACTTAGCCATTTCTGAGGCATTACTAAAGCCTAGAGATAGAGCGAATTTATTTAGTTTGTTCTGGTCTTTGATAATCATAGGACTTGTAGTCGGCTCCGTTATAGGCTCGCCATCTTCGCCTACGTCGTAAGAATCGTCGCTTCCGTCTCCTATGGTTCCGTTGTCATTTATCCTAGGCGTTGTTCCTTCCTGCTGGACGACAACTCCAATGTTTCCGTCGTCAAACAAGACAACTCTATCTGCCTTCATGCCATCTATTTCCGCATTAATACTGGGGTCAAAGTTCAATACCGTTCCTGTGTTTCCGAATTTATCTTCCCTAACAAGCTGGTCGTCGCTACCTATGGCTGGTTCTAGTAGTCCAATCCCATCTTCTTCTGCGTCACGATTATTCCTGTCCTCCTCATCCCAAGCCAGCCTCTTGTTTGCCCTGTAATTACTCTGGTCGGCATTCCTTCTGGGATGATCTATTTCATCTGTTTTCGTTTTATCAAAAGTATTTACGATGTCAGAGACAAATTTTGTTTTTAGTCTTTTAAACTGCTCTTTAGTAACTTTTTTATAATTGATACCCATATCATCCCCTATAATCGAAATAGCCTTGTCTGTCATGTTCTCGTGAGTACCCAGCGTATCATCTACCTCCTGTATAAGCTCAGGCATTTTAGATTTGTCAAACCCCTTGTACTGCCTTTCGATATATCCTTCTTTGTCTTCTGTAATGTCAACCGTTCCAAAGCGTCCAGCGATTTCGTCTTGAACCTCGTATCTGGAGTGCGCTTCTTTAGGGTTGTACAGTTCGTTTCCTGATAAGAATTGCGGAATATTTATTGTCGCTAAATCTTCTTTTTCTCCGTCTCCGTCTAGGTCAGCGTACTTATCTTGCTCCCCGTCTCCATCCATGTCGATCAACAACTGAAGATCTCCGTTCTTGTCGTTTATGATCTTGTAGTCTCCGTTCAGCAAACCTCTACTTATTTTGTCGGGAACGTTCTTGTTTAGGGTTTTGCTGTAATCGCCATTAGCAACACCTTCTTTGTAATCTAAATTCCAATCCCTGTACTTATCAATAAAACCCTTTAAGTGCTTGGCGCTATTCTCATACTTCTTGTACAGTATTTGAGCCTCATAATCATCTGGGTTTTCTGAGATACGTGTAGATAGTTCTGTTAGCTTGTCTGAAGCTCTGTTCATGTAATCAAAAACAGGAGCGTCAATGTCTTTTATGCCTGTTTCCTTGATGTTCATTTCATCTAAACTGACACCTAGCTCGTCGGCTTGTTTTTTTCTTCTGTCTCGCTTCTTTTCTTTCGATCTTCGATCTTCTGATCTATATCTGAAGCCCATTCGCTCTGCGTGCTTCAGATTACTCGATACATCTGAACCGACTTCTCTTGCTTGACTATAAGCTCCGTATGTTCCTTTTACTGCCATTATTCGTATCTACTGTTACTGTTAACTGTAATCTTCGTCTGAATTTTATTCCTTGTCGCCATCATCGCCATCGCTACCTCCAGCGCCACCGAACATACCTTTATTGGCTGCGAAGTTTGCGCTATTCTGAATATCACTCATTCCGCTCCACATTGTCTGCCTCGCAGCTTCTCTCGCCGCTCCGAGTCCTCGTATGTCGCCTTCTTCTCTACGCTCCATCATACGCTCTATTCTAGCATTCTCTCTGACAATGGAATTGTTTCTACGCTGAACCTGTCGCTCAAGGCTCAAGGCTGCTTTCTTGTTTGCCCTCGTGTTGCTTGCCTGAATCCTTCCTGCGTTTCCTGTCACGGCTCTCGAACCACCTTTCGATACTGCGCCAATCATGGCGTTAGTTGTTCTAGCACTTTCTTCGGTCATTAAATCTGCCGCTGCTGTGTTTATCTGCAAATCCTCAGCCCTGTTGTTTAGCTCTTGCCTGTCGTAGTTATTGAGCTTGTCTTCAAACTTATTTTTTTCAGAAGCCCCTTTTACCGTTTTGAACGCTCCAAGTGCTAAGCTCCCTCCTGCTATTATTGCTGTTGATAATGCTGCCATTAATCTTTGTTTTTGTTTTTTAGAAATACGACCTGAGCTAATCGAGACTTGTCGTTCTTACCGAAATTCTCTTTTATGTTTCTTGAATGATACAGGTCTGCGGGGAATGCGACAAGTCTGTTGTACTTCATTTTAAGGTCTATTGAGGGCTTAAAATCCTTGTCTCTATCTTCTTTTCCAAAGTCAACAATGGAGCCTCCGCCGTTCTCGTATATAGTGGTTCCGGCTCTTTTTGGATGCCTCTTGTTTAGATATAGGATTGCTATTAAATCACATTCGTTGCGGTCGCTGTGAATATAGTTAGGTTCTTCCTGATTCTTAGGAGATTGACGTATGAAGTTGTTTACGACATTGTAGTTAACAAGTAGCCTGTTTAACTTACTCTCAACCTCCTCGTCTTCTACCATTTGAATCCCTTTGAATACTCTTGTCGCATCAGGAATATCAACAAAGGGCTTATCCAATGTTTCTTTTACGTAGTTGTCTGGGTTATCCAGAAAATCATCTACAATTAAAGTATTTGAAATCGTCATTAATTTAGTTTATTGGTTTTACCATTTCGGTAGTGCTGCTTCCTTTCGTCCAGCCAAAATCTTTCATCTTATTTATAAGTGTCTGATTCTTAACTGTTGAGAACAAGTAGGAGCAACCTTCAACCTTGGCGATAAGTTCAGCTTTTTCGTAAAGCAAACAAAGTGCTTCTTTTCTGTCTTTGTTTTTGTAATCAAAGTTAGACACCACGTACTCAAACAAGGCGAACCCAGAGTTTGTGAAATAAATAAACCCTGCGCATATATTAATATCTCCCTTGCTTATCATTACCCCACACTTGCCGTTATCCGGCAACATGCTTTTGGTTGGGGCAGGAAACCGAAAAGCTTCCCACCACTTATTTAGTTCTGTTAAGTCGCTCTCTTCGAGCCAACGTGCTTCAAAATTACACATAGCTGTTTGCGGTGTTTGATGTTATCGCGAACAATTCAGAGAAATCAATATCTATATTCTCTAGGTCGGCTCGCATATAGTACCCTCTTATTTTGTCGCCCTCTATTCTTGCGTTCTTGGTCGCGTAGCAGAACCCGCTTCCAGAAGGCGGGTTTTCGTAAACCCCGAAACTCAACGACTTGTTTTTACGATCTATTGATTCTATGAAGCCAATCTCAATAGGCTCCTCTCCTTGTATCTGAGTAACATTGTCTCCAATATTAATGGAATTATTTATATCGCTCTTAAAGCCAAGAACATTTCCAACGACGCTTTCCGCTACCCCTATGCCGTTGGCAGCGAAGCTGGATAATTCTTTATTGTCCTCGTTTCTTCTGGTGTACGCGAAGTATCGGCTTTTTTTCTTATGGAACTCGTCTCTAAAAATGCTTCCTTCAGTTAGATTTGTTTTTAAGTTAACGCTCCAAGTCTTGTTTCCTTCTAGCATAATGTTCTTAAACATTTTCTCCGTGCTTGGATCGTCGTTGAATATAACAGAGACTTTAGAGGAATACTGTTCCCCATAAAAATTATTCCTAGGTACATTCTTACTATTGTGCAAGTAGAGTTCCCCTTCACTAAACGAAAAGAACCTTCCGTTTAGCCCTGTCATAAGCTCAGGCTCGTAGGAAAAGAAGCTAGTCCAGCCTTTAACTTCCTCGTCGTACACTATTGTTTTATCGTCAATCATTTCATTTGTTTTTTATGAGCTGTAATCCCATATTAAATAAAGAAACTTCTCCTTGTTCGGTCTGTCAAAAACAAACTTCCCTCTGGCAAGCTTCTCGTTTTCCGAAGCGTCTTGAAGAAAAGTCTCTATATCGTTGGCTTGAAGGAGCATATCATCTGAGTTAAACTCGTTGTACACAGTGTCTGTAACCAAGTACATCAGGTTATTATTATTTGAGTCAAAGGAAACGGTATTGTCAAAAGACTTGTAAGCCTCCATCACAACCTCGCTTCCATTTTTAGGTATATCGTTGTCGCCTTCTCTCCCTGTCTTCTTAACAATCCTAATAGGGTTCGCTCCATTAAAAGTTTCTGGTAAATACTCAAACGAACTAACATAGTCAGCTTTAATCCACTTGTATCTGGATATTACGGTGTCGCCCGAATAAGAAGCGTCTCCTTTTACGAAGTTAACAACGGTAAGCGCATCCCTCGATATGCAATCTCCTGTTATAGAGAAGTCTGTGCTTGTTTCTGAACTGATAATAAGTCTCGCTTCTCGAGGTGTTACATTTTCCTTGTTAAAAACTATTTCATCTATGCCGCTTGTCTCATTGACTATTGTTTGCCCGTTGTATTCAAGTGCGACTCTTAAATTCTCCCCGTTTTCCGATAGAATAGTTACCCCAGCAGAGCCAGTATCTAAGCCGAAGTCAATTTCAGCTATCATCTGCCCTTTAAAATTACTTCTGACAATAGAGCTTCCGCAGTCAACTTCCTCTTGTTGAGTATGTATGATCTGATCTCCCGCAGATAAAACATATTTCTCGTTGTACGGGTCGAAGGCTCCTATCTTGGCTTTGTTCTTATTGTTTGCAAAGAAGTCTCTGAAATACTTCGTCATGCCTACGTTTGAAATAACCGAAACCCCGTTAATAGACAACCTACATACGTCGTTTCTTTTTTCGTCGGTAAAATAAACCCTGTTACCGTCGAAGGCAACACTCTCTGGATTCAATGAAACCCCATGCTCTCCTGCATACATAACCTGAGAACCGAGAACCTTATCCACGCCAGATATATTACTATTGCCGTCAGGGCTAACAATAAGCTCTTTGCCGTAGAGTACTTTTGATATTTTGTCTTCTTGCATAACAAGCAAATCCCGATCTCTTGAAGCGATCTTCTGAATAGAACCGAAGTTCTTTGCTATATCATCCTTGTAGTTTGCTTTAGCAAGATTAAATGTACTCAACCCATTGATGCCTAAGCTCTCGACAAACGGCTCGCTATACGTTATATCCGCGTACCTATGAATCTCCTTAAACTCCTTGTCCGCATCAGTTGTTGGTCTAGTATCTATGCTTAGATAATTGCTGTTAAAATCATCTTTGTACCTGTAACTTTCAACTCCATCGCCTTGAGCGAAGCAGTTAAAGAAATCCATTTCCACAATAGCTGAGTCTTCCTTGTTTTGGCTCTGGATATTACCACTATGAAAGCCGTCTTTTATCTCAAAGGTTTGCCCTTGTTCATTGTATATATCCGACATCTCGTCTTTAGGCTTTGTCTCAAATACAGCGTAGCCCTCTGAGTATCTTATTCTTATCTTCCCTCGTATTTTTGTTGGGTTAACCCAAGTACCGTGCTGGTAGGACTCCACTCCTAAATACAAGCCACCTCCTTCTGTACGGAATTCAAACTTGTTTACTTTGCCTTCTAAATCTTCTACCTCTGTCTCAAAAAACTGCTGGAAGTCGGTGTAATCGTCAGCCGCTACAAACTTTTTCTCATACAACTTCTCGGGGTCTCTACCGTATGATTTTATCCAGAAATATATTGTGGTTCCTGCGTTTATCGGTATAGGTTGTTCGATTCCATCAGAGTCTTTCTTCGTGAAGCTTCCCAGCCAAATATAAGCCCTGTCGTCGTCTCGGTCGTACTCATTATATTCCTTAAAAGTGTCTCCGGCATAATCTAAGTCGAAGGCACTAGGCTTTATTTTCATGTACAGCCCAGCATCCTCTATGATTTCGATGTTGTTTTTATCAACGTTATCTTTGATAAAATCTGGCTGCTTGCTCTCAATCTTTAAAACCCTTGTTGTAATGAGTTCCTTTAAAGCTCCGTTCAGGTCAGACTTTACTATAAGCGTATCTCCTTCTTCGACTTTATCCTTGTTGGCTCCATTGAGTTTTATCCATCGGAACTCCTTGTCTTCGTAGAACTGACTGCCGTATATAGTTTGATAGCTAGTCTTGTTTTGCTTTATGGCAAATCGGTAGTACTTAGCCCAATAAGGCGGATTGTGATTAATGTTTACCCGAATCTTACTTTGCTTAACAGAGTTCGACTGAGGAATGGTTATAAAGTTTCGCTGAGATGTTATCGGAGTAGTAGATCGTCCATACTCGTCAATATAAATCGGGGCAACTTCATAGCTCCTGTTCGTTTTGCAACTGGAATCAGTAGCAACGTCTTTGTATCTTACTTGGTTATTGCTTCCTTCTCCTTTGGTGTATTGAAAATAAAACAAATCCGTCGTGTAGTCTTCATCATCAGGGTTATCGGGGGTGTTATCTATTTCATAAGACAAAGTAGGGGCTTCAATGCTTATGCCCACAATGGAGCTGGAGAAAATGATAAACGGAGTGCTCTTTTCTAGCTGTGAGTCCGCTGGTTTACTGGCTTCATAAGACCTCATGAATTTATTGGTCATGCTTGTTTCGACAAAAGAAATAAAATCCTCGTCCGCAGCCAACTGGCTTGGATAAGGGTAGTCTTTTCTTAGAATGTAATCAAAGCTCCCGCTAAAAGATGCTCTACCGTCAGGCTCTTTTAAGTCGAGTCCTATTGTAAGCCTTGTTCCTTTTTTCAGATCAACAGAAGCCATGTACAAGGTAATTATATCATCTGTATTTGTTCCGTTCGCAACGGTTGTACTTATAGAATCCCCAGACAAGTCTCTTGTAAACAAAGACAAATTGAAATCTATCTTTAGTTTTTGAGAGAAAATATCCACAAGGTCATATCCTTCCACGTAGTTAGCGAAGGCTATTCTGTTTCCTGCCGTGTCCATGGCTTTTGCTCTGCGGGGAACATTGTCGTATAATCTGTATAACTCACTATCATCCAGTAAGTTGTATATTTTTATATCGTCAAACTTGAAGCTCCTTGTTTCGTTGCTGCTCCAGTCTTTTGCTTCTTTGTTGAACACATCAACTACATATACCGAAGTAGAATTGCTCTCTTTAAAAACAAGCATTACATCTGTAACCTGATTTCCACCTGTGTCAAGTTCAATATCAACAGCGCTGAAAGCGTTTACCATGCCTTCGTTCTCAAGTGTATTGGGGTCTAAGCTGAACTTTCCTGATGCAAAAGCTGGATTTGTGAGAGGAGATAGCGCACTTGTCTGCCCGTCTTTGTATCGCCAAGCGTAAGCGAAAGAAAAGAACCTGTCTTTTATAGCATTCTCAGCACTATCTGAGAAGGTTAGCGTTGTTTTCGGGGGAAATATCGGAGGTCGTTTTATGAGTGAAATATGGTCTTCTGTGAACCCGTCAGGCTCATAGGTCTTAGCTCTTTGTAGGTTTATTAACCTAGGATGCTTGTTGTTGTCCGTCCAACCGAATAAATCGCCTGAGTTGCTTGAGCCAATTACTTTAACCACTCCAGTAATAAGCTTGTCTTTTTTAAATCCAAGCAGGGTTTCGCCATCAATCCTCGTTGACTCAAGGATAATGTTAGTAGATTGATTCAAGTCGTTGTACTCCACAAGTAAATCCTTCTCGTCGGAAGTGATGAAGTAATATATAGTGTGTGTTCTGTGGTCTTTAAAATAGCCTATTGACTTAGAGTTAGTTAACCCTAGTGAAGTCATGGACTCGTTCCCTAAACTGTTTTCAAGAGCGCCAACATCGCTGCCTTCACTCTTAGCTATCTGGTTGTTGAGCGAGTAAGCTGTGTTCCCGTCAGGAATAACTCTCTCGTCAACATCTGTGTTCATGGTTGCTTTTAAGAATGTTCTTTTGGTTTCACTCATTGTTTTATTTTATACCCACTTACTGCCTTTTCTCCATATTTTACCTATTGCTTTTAGGTCAAATTCAGCCATAAGTACTTTTGCTTGGTGTCTTGATGTTATGAATTGTTTTTTAGCCTCTCGTTTCTCGTAGTAAGGCACGTTTGATTTTCTTCCTATGCAGTTGTAATAGGTCAAGTCAGAGATAACGTCCTTCAGGTGCTTGTGAAATGTGATTTCCTCGCTCTCAAGTCTATCCCAATCCATGCCATCGGAGTTGTACTCCACTACTATATCTTCCCCTTGTAGGTTCGAGCTGAAATAAATAATACCAGCCCTCTTGTTTATGGTAAACTCTCCATACTTACTTATCTGAGAAGTGTCTAGTTGTTGATGCCCTCCATTGCCTATGCTGCTTACCTGATAAGAATTGTACTTGTTGTGATTTATATGAGGCTCGTTCGACTCCAGAGCATCGCCTTGATCGTCAAAAAGAATCCTATACTCGTTGTCTTGAAGGTATTGCTTGACCGTGTTTAGATTGTAATTAATATCAAGCGGAACCAACGTGCTGTTAGCTGTCACTAGGCTTACTCTCGCGTAATCGACAAAATCTTTAGGAAGCTTGTATCTTAAATCCTCTCCGATAGAGAGTTCTAATGCCTTGAAGTCCTTAGCTGTGTCCTTGTGAATAGTTTGTAGCGCGGACTTCACGTGCCTTGTTATAATGCTTCTGCTAGTTCCGTAAAGATATGTTTGGTCGTCATGGCTCTGGAACACGAAATCATCTATAATATCGCTTAACGGCATGTACTGATAACCGCCGAGATTCTCTCCTTCGTAATATTCTTGGTCTGTCTGAATCATCTATTATGCGTTTTCTTCGTTGAAATTAGCTTCATCCCGTCTTATCCCGTACTCGGAAAGCTGCTGCTCTTTTAGATTTATGCCCAGTCTGTGTAGAAGCTTGACTGTTAAGTTGTACTCCTCTGTGTTGTGAATATCAACATCTTGAAAATCTTCTGCGTCTGGATTATACACCTCTGTTCCCTGTATGTTTTGATAAGTCCACCTCGCATACTTGGGTTTTCTTAGGAACCACACGGTAACAGTATCGTTTTCCTCGGGGAAGTCGTAAGGCTCCAACATAATCTTGTTAGCAATCCTCAAGTAAATAGGGTAGTCTAAACTTGGCTTAGTGTCTTTGAACCCTACAACGGAGAAGAAGTGTCTTCTGCTGTTTACTGGCTCCACGTCCTTGTTGTTGTATTCAACTGTATCTAAATACCTTAGTCGATCTGGCAATGCAAAAAACTTACCACCTTCATTTATTCGCTCTGCAACATCAACGTCATGGTAGTACATGATTTTTTCACGCAATTTCCCAGACAAGTCTCCGACAGAAAAACGCCTTGTTCCTCCGCGCTTTTCCTTGTACAAGACTCTGTTTAACTGAAAGATGTTGTCCTCGTTAATCTCTTGCACTGAGTTGTTTAACTCCAAGTTAAACTCTTGTGGGGAAATATTGCCGTCCAGCTCGTTGTTAGATATTGTCTGAATAAATTTGTATATTCTGTCTATCATTAAGCTATTGTAGTTATACTAACAAAGATAATAAATTATAAACATAAACATAATGTAAAAACCCTCACTATTTCTAGCGAGGGTTCAGGGAATTGGAAAAATCAAACCACCTCTGGCAATCAATCAAAGGTTTCTTTAATCCCTTGTATAAGAATTAACCCTTCTTGTTGGGTTTTGGTGCTTTTGGCTTACCGTTCTTTTCGTCTATCATGTCTCCGATTGTCTGAAGAGTGGATATATTGGCATCCTCTAATAAGAACTCTCCAAGCACATTGAGTGCTTTTTTACCAGATGGAACTCTACAAATAATTCCTTTTTCTGCGTCGTTCCACATAACCGCTGATCGCTGAGGATTGGATGCAACTATACCTTTCTTGAATCCTACCGCCGCTACATAATTGGCTTCGGCTGAAGGGTCGTTTACTGCATCAATAACCTCTTTCGGCTTGTCCTTGGCGAAATTAAAGCAACGCATTTTTGTTTTGTTGGCAGCCCAGTTTATAGATTGAGCGCCAAACAAGGTAGCCGCGATAGCAGACATCTTATCATCATCATCTCCAGCTTCCTTCCTTAGCAAGCTAGTGGCTTCCTCGGCTTTCTCAAATCTATCGTATTCGTTAGCAGCTTCTTTCTCAGGGTCATACTTAACGAACCTAGTCTCAAAGTCAGGGTGGGATTCTATGAATTTTATTGCAACCTTATCTACTGTTTCAACCGAAATAGAGCCGTCCTTAAACCATATAGACTTAGGCACTCCTTCTTCCTTGTTTTCTTCCTTCCAAATACTGGAAGAGCCGGGGATATATTGAATCTCCCTAATGCCAATGAGGGTTCCTTTTGTGTTGTATCTAGGAATTCTTACGTTGCGATTTCTAAGCTCCCAGTTTGGTTGTTTGTTGCTGTCTTTGAGTATGTATAATATTCTTCTGGCTTCCATAAATTGTAATAAATTGATTGATTGAAAAAAGCGCAACAAGCTATTTCAAAGCCTGTTGCGCTGTGGTTTGTACTATCGGTTAACTACGATCCATTCGTTCGCCCCAACAACTTGGTTGGTTTGTTCGCAGATGTACTCAACCTGAGTCTTATCTTCTCTTGTTTCGGTTCCAAGAAGTCCGAAGATTTTAGTCTTCATCTTTCTGTTTACTCCGCCAGAAACTCTGTTTCGGATAGAGATATAAGGCTTAGCTTCTGAGTTTCCTTGTTCAGTAACCATCTTCTCTCCAGAAGGAACGAACATACAAGCAATGCTTGTATTACTAAAGTTAGTTCCGCCTAGCAAAGTAGGGTCGTCCAGCAATTTCCAAGGAGTCAAGTGGAAGGTTATTCCGTTTCTAGTGAAAGATTGGAAATCCAAGTGGATAGCCATTTCTTTAGAGTTTTGGAATGCACCGTAGTTCGCTCCTCCACCATGGCTATTGATCTCGGCAAGCATAGTGCTAAACAAGTTCATTTGCTTGTGGTCGTTCCATACGGTAAACACATTTCCTGCGCCTTGTTGTTTAAGCAAGTAAGTAATGTCGTCAAGCTGCTCGATTGTCTCGATATAGCCGTTTCCTTCGTTACCGTCTTCTCGGATTTGAGGAACAATACCTTTGAGTCCGCCTTTACCTTCGTTCTTTGCGTCAGAACCCTCAACGGCTCGCTCATTAAAGACATGAGTAAGCTCTACCTTGTTTTGCATCTGCGATCTTGTTCGCTCGATGTCGTAGTTAAACCACGCGTCGCCTTGATCGGTCTTAACCCAAGAAGGGTGTGCCATATCAGACTCAGCAACATCGAAGTACTCCTTCAAGGTGTGAGTATAGTTCTGGAAGAATTGAGGCTTCCAAGTCTTACCGGAGTTAAATCCAGATGAACCTTTCGCGAAATCAGAAGAGAACGCGAACAAGGAAACTGTGGCTCCGGTTCCTACGCCGGCGAATGGGAATGCCCCAACGTTTGAACGGTTTACAGCCTCGAACTCTGTTTTTGAAGTGATGCTGGTAACATCAGCTTGAGCCTCAACTGTTCCGTCGGAGATCATAATGGTTTCGCCTTCACGAAGATTATGTTCTTGTGGGGCAACAAAGGTGCTTCCTGTCAAAGTAACGCCATCTACAAGCTGGTGCAAACGACCCTGTTCTTGGTGCATTACTATATCAGAGGCATAGTCTTTTTCTTTTCCGGTAATAGAAGTGAAACCAGTAATTAAACCGTTCCCGTATCTAGGGTGTAAATCTAAAACTCTGTCTGGCTCGTACACGGTAGCGTAGTCGTACTCAGACATGTAGTTGTATGAAGTTTGGAGCGCTCCACTAGGGGAAGTTGCAGCTCCATTTCCTGCTAAAATCATTAATTATCTTTTGTTTATTTCTTGTTAAACGGAAACTGAACCCCGAATCTGTCTCCTTGTTTTCCTCCGCCTACTTTAGCGTAACCATCGTCTTTTTTCGGTGTTGCTTGTTGGCTTGGGGAGTCAAAATTTAAGTTTCTTCTTTGCGAAATCTGCTCATCAATAACCTCGGAGCGGGCTTTTGAAAGCATAGCTGAAATCGCCTTGTCCCTGTTATCCTTCTTAGTCCACCACATATCCTTGTTAAAGTCCTTGTGATTGAATTCTCCAGAGTCCTTGTCTTCGTAATCATGCAAGATTGAACCAACATCTTCTGTTATGGACAGCATACCATGTCTATCCTCGTCGTTGAATTCATAAGAATACGCGTACTCTTTCTTGCCATCTTTACCTTCAAACTCAAACTCGTACTTCTCCTCGCCTAAATCTTTAACAGACTCGTTTCTCCGGTCAAGGTAATTTTGTCTCGCTTGTTGGTGTTCTTCTGCTGAAACTTCGGCTCCATTAGACAACTTAACCTTGTCGCCACCATTTTTCGGTTGGCTGTTGGTCTTAGTGTCTTCCTCTTGTTTGGATGGTTCGTAGCCTTCAGCGGGTTTATTATACTCCTGCTGCTCTTCTTGCATTTTACGCAAGTGAGAGCCGTAGAACTTTTTGAACTTGACTTTTTCTCCTGCATCTAGGTCTTTATCGTTCGGATCAAAACCTAGCTCGTCTTCAATTAAAAAATCAACTTCCTCTGGGTCGAGTTCCACACCCTTGTTTTCTTCTATTACTCTGCCTCTAGCAAGTTCAATAGGGTTTAATTTCTTTAAATCCTGATTAAGCTTGTTCCAGTCACTTAGTCCTCGTCCGGTTTCTTTCTGGTATTTTAGAAAGTTACTTGTCTCTTCGTCATATTGCGGCTCAGGGTTTGGCTCAGGCTCAGGCTCAGGCTCAGGCTCAGGCTCTGGTTTTGGTTCCGGCTCTGGTTCAGGCTCTGGTTCCGGCTCTCCGTCTCCTTTAGAAGGTTCCGGTTCAGGCTCTGGCGTTGGCTCTGGCTCTTGACTTTTCGTCGAGTCGTAAGCGTATCCGCTACCCTTGTCGTCTTTGTCATTTTGATTGCCATTATCTGGCTCTGGTTCTGGCGTTGGTTCCGGTGTTGGCTCAGGTTGTGGTTCTGGCGTTGGTTCCGGCTCTGATTGCGTTGAACGTCTTTGATTCCAATCGAACTTCATTTACTGTCTATTCATTTAAAATGTGAAATTCATTTATTCATACACAAAAGTAAGACATGAGCTATTATTTAAAAGTCTTGTTGTCAACCAGCTATGTTTTAAGGTGTTACTAAGTGTAGAAAGTAAATAGATATTCTGTATATTATCCTTATATTCGCCGGAACAATAACTAAAACGAAATGATGTTAATAGACAGTAAATTTAATATAGGCGATGAAGTTTATTTAGATACGGATGTAGATCAACATTGCAGACTTGTAACTGGACTTAACATAAGAGCAACAAGTATTAGTTATAATTTGAGCTGTGGTGTCGTTGAAAGTACTCACTATGATTTTGAAATAACGGTAGAAAAAGATGTGTTAAAGACGACCACTAACTAAATATTTAATAAATTAGAAATTAGAAATTATGGAAGATATGCTGAATTATCATCAAAAACTAAGAAAATGGTAAAACGAAAAGCATTACTATACTCATATTCAGATGATAAGAATTATGAAGTGTGGATAGACGAAAACACAGATATAAACTCAGATAGTTTTGAATGGGAAAATATACTATTAGAACCTATTGAGGGAATCTGTGAAGGAATAAATACAGAAAATGGTGTGAGTTGGGGATGGGCTTAATGCACCACAACTCGTTATATCCACACAAAAACTACCTTACCTCAAAATGAAAAATAACAACCAATTAATATAAATTAGAAATAATGTTAACAGGAAAATGCAAAATAGATTTTGATGGCGCTGGAATTAATATAGGCGTTCAGAAAAACCACTTAGATACATTCAATAATTGGGTAGGTCACCCAGTAGAGGGTGGTATGCCTTCCAAAGAAACACGCCAAGAAGCTCAATTTTCAGTTGTAGAAAAAGCTAATGAGATATATAATTCAACTAACAAATAAAACTAAAAGTATTATGGATTTAATGGATAAAAGAGATGAAGTATTAAGGACTTTTCTTGAATATGGTATAGGTGAGTGTAAAGAAAATGACTTAACAAAAACAGACCTTGCGGAATGTGCCGAAGCAATAGTTAAAAAATTAACTATACCCGTTGTTGTTGTGCCGAAGGGTACGTTAGTTTGCGATGAAAATGATAAAAAAAGTATTTGTAACAATCCATTGAGCCACGAATGTTGCAATAAACATCATAAAAGGATATA
>Ga0209414_1000360_pt1 | contig 21699 bp, 17 predicted proteins | sample LakVidmifraction_4_FD_181154 | JGI IMG/M metagenome (GOLD analysis project Ga0209414, IMG submission 181154) | Hypersaline microbial communities from Lake Vida, Antarctica - Brine Hole Two &gt;0.2 micron (SPAdes) (version 2) | ecosystem: Environmental > Aquatic > Non-marine Saline and Alkaline >...
TATAGTGGCCGTTTTTGGTTTATTGGATTTTACAGTTCCAAAGCAATTGCTTAAGTATTCTAAAAAAGAATTGGTTATTTTAAATATTACGCTGTTAATTACAGTCACTGTTGGCATAAAAGAAGGTGTTTTTATTGGAGTTATATTGTCGTTGGGAATGTTGATTTATACAACCACAAAACCGCATATCGCGATTTTGGGCAGAATTCCCGAGACCCATTTTTACAGAAACATAAAAAGATTTGAAGGACTTCTAATCACTTCCGAAGAAATGTTAATTGTACGTTTTGACGCGCAGCTATTTTTTGCCAATGTGCAATATTTTAAAGATAAATTGGAAACATCCGTAGCTGGAAAAGGTGATAAATTAAGATTGATAATCATTGATGGTGAAAGCATTAATAGTATTGACAGCTCTGGAGTATATATGTTAAATGATGTGATCACCAAGTATCGAAGATTAAATATTGATATCGCCTTTACCGGAATGAAAGGACCTGTTAGGGATGTGTTAGAAAAAAGCGGCATTATTAAGAAAATAGGCTATCAAAATTGCTTTTTGAGCATTCAGGAAGCAGTAGATGCTTTTGAAGAAGGAAAAAAGAGCAAGGAGACAGGAATCAAATTTTCCGATTATATAAAACAGACAAATAGTTAATGTTTTGAAAATATTTTCGTTTACGTGATCAAGATTACAAAACAAATATGATTCATCTTGTAATTTTGGGAAACAAGAAGTAATTTTAATTGAATTGGTTTAAACTTTTTTGATTGAAGTGAAAAATAACATTTTGTAGCCAATTGAAAAAAGCTTAAACCAGTTCATTATATATAAATCAGTCAATTATGAAAGTAGAACAATTATTTACAAGCTGTTTGGCAGAAATGGCCTATTATATTGAGTCGAATGGGGAAGCTGCCATAATTGATCCTTTGAGAGAAACCGAACCGTATATTGAAATGGCAAAAGCCGATGGTGCTAAAATTAAATATGTTTTTTTAACGCATTTTCATGCCGATTTTGTATCTGGTCAGGTAGATTTAGCTAAAAAAACAGGTGCAACTATTGTTTTTGGACCAAATGCTGATCCTCAATATGAAATTCATCAAGGAAAAGATGGCGAAGAATTTAAATTAGGTAATGGAAAAATCACATTGTTACATACTCCGGGTCACACAATGGAATCATCTTCCTATTTAATTACAGATGAAAAAGGCAATACACCATATGTATGTACTGGAGATTGTTTATTTATTGGAGATGTTGGTCGTCCGGATTTAGCAGTTAAATCAGGAAAATTAACACAAGCAGATTTAGCAGGATATTTATTCGACTCTTTGCGAAATAAAATAATGACGCTGCCTGATGATATCATTGTATATCCAAATCACGGAGCGGGATCCGCGTGTGGTAAAAACATGAGTTCAGAAACTTTTGACACTTTAGGAAATCAAAAGAAAACAAATTATGCGCTTAGGGCGGATATGACAAAAGAAGAATTTATTGTTGAAGTTACTACAGGTTTAAAACCACCTCCACAATACTTTGGGAACAATGTTCGTATGAATAAAGGAATAAATATAAGTATTGATGAGGTTTTAGCAAAAGGAACCAAACCAATTGATGCAGCTACTTTTAAGGAAATGAGTGAACGCGGAGACATTTTAGTGATAGATACGCGCTCTAAAGATGATTATGCGGAAGAAGGAACGGTTCCGGGAGCATGGTATATTGGTGCTGACGGAAATTTTGCGCCTTGGGTAGGAAGTTTAATTAAAAATATAAATCAGAAAATAATATTTATTGCAGAAGGTGGAAGAGAGCATGAAGCCGTAACTCGGTTTTCGCGCGTTGGATATGATAATATCCTTGGATATTTACGTGGTGGAATTCATGCTTGGTTGGCAGCTGGATTTAAAGTTGATAAAATTGGCTCTATATCTGCAATTCAATTTGCCAATAAATTAAAGGAAGGAAGCATTGAAGTGGCACTTGATGTTCGAAAAGAATCTGAATATCTTTCTGAACATGTGGTTGGAGTAGAGAATTTTCCTTTAGATTTTATTCATTCAAATTTTGCGGAAATAAAACCTGATAAAGAATACTTTTTACATTGTGCCAGTGGATATCGTTCACTTATTGCCGCTTCAATTTTTCAGGCAAATGGTGTTAAAAAGGTAACAGATGTGAGAGGTGGATTTAATGATATTAAGGATTCTGGAACTAAACTTACGGAGTATGTTTGCCCAACAACTTTACTATAAATGATCTTTTTAATTTAATATATGAGGGGAAGTTTTTACTTCCCCTTTTTTATTATATAAGGGTAACTTTGGTTACTGCTAAAATTTAATTGTAACTTTACTTTTGTAAAAAAAATCAAAACAAATGAAACCTACAGTAAAACTAATGCTTTTTGTACTTGTAACCGTATTAGGAATAAGTTGCAATACCAAATCTCAGTCACAATCTGATGCAATAAAGGTTCTTACGCCAACTGAATTTAAAGAAAAATTGGCAAATCAAACGATTATTGATATTAGAACACCACAAGAATATAGTCAAGGGCATATTGAAGGTGCCGTAAATATCAATTACTACGACAGCAATTTTATAGATCAAATTGCAAAATACGATAAAAATCAGCCGATTTTTATTTATTGCAGATCGGGAAACAGAACGTCACCTGCTTCAAAAAAAATAGCAGATTTTGGATTTAAACAAATTTATGATTTGGAAGGTGGAATTCTAAGTTGGGTAAAAAACAACAATGAGGTGATAAAATAATTACAATGCGAAATTTCTACATATTTCTGATTTTTATAGGATTTATATCTTGCAATAATTCTTTGACTCCTGATGAAAAGCAAGAATATTCTGATAAAGGAAATGAAATTGCCCAAGCATCTTTTAAAGCCTTAAGCGAAAAATTGATAGAACAAATGAAAATGGGCGGCCCAGCCCAGGCAATACCTTTTTGCAATGTTGAAGCCATGCCGCTTACCCATCAATTGTCTGAACAATATGATGTAACCATAAAAAGAACATCAGATAAATGGCGAAATCCAATAAATAAACCTTCAAAAAGGGAACTGGAAATTATCAATAATTATCATAAATTAATTTCTGAAAAACATGAAGTTACGCCAATTGTAGAAGTGGACAGCAACAATAACAAGCACTATTATGCGCCAATTCTATTAAAAGCAAATTGTTTGGCTTGCCACGGAAAAATGGATGAATTTGTATCGGTGAAAACCGATTCAATCATAAAATCGCTTTATCCTAACGACAAGGCTGTAGGATATATAGAAGGCGATTTAAGAGGAATTTGGAGCATTACTTTTAAAAAATAGCATTACTGTAATTTTACCAAAACAAAAAACGAAAATGACAACCATAGAAATATTAAATTTAAAATGTGGCGGATGTGCCAATACCGTAAAAAAAGGAATTATAACTATTGAAGGAATAAATGAAGTTTCGGTTGATTTAAGTACTTCGGAAGTAAGTATAGATTCCACGGATGAATTAGTGATACAAATGGCTAAAGAAAAATTATCAGGTATGGGATATCCTGAAGTTGGCTATACAAATACAGTATTGCACAAAGCAAAATCTTTTGTGAGCTGCGCAACTGGCAGAATGACTTCAGAAGAATAACTGAAATGACTTTATTAAACAGAAAAATCCCGAGGCAATAAATTACCTCGGGATTTTTCGTTTACAAATGAGATCAAGGATTATGATTGATATTTGTTTAAAATTTAAATGTCGCTCCAACCAAAAAATTTCTTGTGGCTTGCGGATAATAACCTGCGCCATCTAAAGTAGTTGTTTGATTAGGAACCGACCAGGTGTCGTCATAAGTGTAATAGTATCCGTTTGAAATATATTCAGTATTAAAAATATTGTTTACCAAGGCGCTTAGCACAATTGATTTCACTATTTTTTTCGGAATAATTTCATAAGAAACATTAAAATCGTTTACAAAATAGCTTTCCAGTTTTGAGTTTGCATTGTCAATATTTCCCATATATTGTTCCCCAACATATTTAGACAAAAGGGAAAATTGCATTTTGTTATTTGGTTGAAACACCAAGGCATTTGCCGCAATTAAATTCGGGGAAAAAGCAATGTCGGTATTTCCTAAATCAACCAATTCGCCATTCCAAGTGGATAAAAAATCAACATTCTTGTTGCTGCTGATGGCAATATTTGGCTGTAGTGAAATTTTATCGGTCAATTTAATTTGTGCGTCTATTTCCAATCCAAGTCGGTAACTTTTTCCGCTGGTGGCTCTTATTGGCGAACCGGTATCATCAATTGCACCGGTTAAAACCAGCTGATCTTTATAAAACATATAATAAATATTGCTGTTAACTTTAACGGCTTCATTTTTAAAACGCCATCCCAATTCAAAATCATTTAATTTTTCTGAAGTGAAAATCCCGTTTTCAAAATCGTTGCGATTTGGTTCTCTATTGGCTTTTGCATACGATAAATAGAAACTGTTGTTGGTATTTGCCTCAAATGTCAATCCGGCTTTCGGATTAAAAAATGAATAGTTTTCATCAACGTTAATTGGCGTTCTGTCAGATGTCAATCCTTCTGTGTCAAACTTCACAAATCTACCTTGTAAATCGGTAAAAAGTGTCCAGGAATCATTCAAATTATAGGTTAATTTTCCAAAAATATTGGCGTCATTTTTTTTGGTTTTGCTATCGTAATAATGGTCTCTTATTTCAGAATTACCGGCAAATTCAGCCCAAATAATTTCTCCAAAATGATTTCCTTTATAGTTACTGAAAGAAGTCCCGAAGATAAACTCAATTCCTTCGTTTCTATAAGTGGCATTTGCATTCGCAACATAAAAATCGTTGTCCAGCCAACGTCTTCTGATTAAATCGGTTTGGTCAATAGTTTCGCCGCCAAGAGTAATTGGCGTTAATAAATAATCCGAAAAATATTCATCTGCTTTAAATTGCTCAAAATAACCGCTGCCTTTGGTGTAGTTTAACCCAATATTTGTGGACCAGTTTTCCGTCAATTTTTCATTCCAATGCAATTGATAATGGTCTTGCTGGTAATTGTCAATTTCATTTTCGTAGAAATACGGATTGTAGGTTCTGCCTAAAGTTTCCATTTCATCCTTAGTAACGCCATACCAGGCCTGATACGTTTTTTCATGACCGCCAAAAGTCAAGGCTTTAATTAAGGTATTGTCATCAACATAAGAAGCTTGCAAAAAATAGGATTTCAGGTCAGACCAAGCGCGGTCAATGTACCCGTCTGAATCTATTTTCGATAAACGACCAGCAAATTCAATATGGTCATTAATTTTTCCGGTACTAAATTTTACCGTATGTTTTCGGGTGTTGTAGGAGCCAAATGAACTGCTTATTTCTCCATAAGGATTTTCCGAAATAGCATCGGTCAACAAGTTTAAACTTGCCCCAAAAGCCCCAGATCCATTTGTTGAAGTTCCAACGCCACGCTGTAACTGCAAACTTTCTGTTGAAGAAGTGAAATCAGGCATGTTTACCCAATAAGTTCCTTGACTTTCAGCATCGTTATAAGGAATTCCGTTGATGGTAATATTCACGCGTGTGGCATCGCTTCCACGAACCCTTATTCCTGTGTATCCAACTCCGGCGCCGGCATCACTTGTTGTAACTACGGACGGTAAATAACTCAATAAGATTGGAATATCTTGCCCTAAATTGCGTTTTTCCAAATCCTTTTTGTTGATGTTGCTGTGGGTTACGGGTGATGTTGCTTTAACGCGAACTGCCGAAACAATGACTTCTTCCAAATTCATAAATCGGTCGGTCATGTCAATTGAAATAAAAACATCTTTTGTTAAGACAACTTTTACTTCTTTGGGATTGCTTAGCGCGCTTACCAACAACGTGTAAGTTCCTTTTTTTAAGGATAAGGAAAATGTGCCATCAATATTGGTGGTTGTTCCCTTGTTGGTTTCTTTCACCACAATGTTTACATCGGAAAATGGTTTAGATCCGTCTGTTACTTTGCCTGAAAGCGTAAAAAGTTCTTGTGCGTTTGCATTAAAAGAAAATGCAATGATTAAAAAAGCTACCGCAAACGTTACTTTTTTAAATTTCAATTTTAAATATTGTTTCATTTTTTTAAAATAAAACGATTTAAAAAGAGGTAATTAATCGATGTTATGAATAATTATTTTAATGGCCCTGCGATTTTTTTTCGCTTGACTTCCCTTAACAGCATTACCTGTTCAGGTTCCATGGGTTTGATCTCAGCCGTTTTAGGCACCCCTTTTGAGATGTTACAAACTTAGGTATAAGATTTCAAATAAAACAAAAAAATTAATTTTATTCGAAATTCGTTTTATTTCGCAATGCTTTTTTGAAGGCTGTTTTTTTCTTTTTCTCTAAGCGTTTATGAATGCTTGATTTACTTGGTTTTGTAGCTTTTCGGGGTTTTTGAACTTTTAATCCATCGGCAATAATTTTCAAAAATCGATCAATGGCGATTTCTTTATTTTTGTGTTGACTTCTGCTTTCGTCGCACTGAAGCAGCAGTATATTTTCTTTGGTAAGTTTGCTTTTCAGTTTTTGAAGTAGCAATTCTTTTTCTTCCTCAGTAAAACTTTCTGAATTTTGTAAATCGAATGTTAGTTCTATTTTTGAAGAAACTTTATTGACATGCTGGCCGCCGGCACCACCGCTACGCACTGCCTTAAATTTTAATTCCTTTAACAACATTTCAGTGTTCATTCGCTTTGGATATTTTTTTGCTGAATTATTTGCCTGAAAATCGGTGTAAATTCGGCTTCAATTTTAAAAGTTCATCAATTTCCTTGATGGCAACTTCAAGCCTGTCCTTTTTTTCGCCTTTCAATAAAATATAAGGCCGATGGTATTTTTTTAGGGCATTTTCAAAGGCATTAAACATTTCTTTGCGTTGTTCTGGCCGATCTCTTAAATCGTCTTTTTTCCAGGGTGCATCAATGTAGGTTAGTAGATATAAGTCGTAAGTATTTTGTAGGGCTGCTTTCTCCAAATATGGATGCACAAAACCACCGTAAAATTCTTCAGAATATACTTTTGTTTCCAATAAATCGGTGTCACAAATTAAAATTTGATCGGCTTTTAGGGCCAATTCGTTTTCCAATTTCATTTGTCCTTCAGCAATGGGAAGCATATCCGAAATTTCACAGGTTTTTCGCTCGTTATTCCATTTGTTTTGTAAATAATCGCGTGCATATTCAGGAACCCAAACAGTATTGTAATGGCGGGCTAATAATTTAGAAAGTGTTGTTTTTCCTGAACTTTCAGGTCCAAAAAGCACTACTTTAATAATATTTATGTCGGTTTGTTTAAGTTTTTCTTCCATGCCTTGTATCCTTGAAAAGCCAAAATTAAAAATATGGCGTATTGAATTCCTGTAAAACCGTATCCTTTAACAAAATACAACGGAATTGAAACCACATCGCCTACAATCCAAAACAACCAATTTTCAATTTTTTTATTGGCCATTAACCACATTCCGGCAAAAAAAATTCCTGTGGTAAAAGTATCTAAAAAAGGTGTTGTTTTCCTGAAATCTTCTAAATTTCCAGCAGTTAAGTTAGTCAAAGCATAATCAATACTTTCCGTAAAATTTAAATTATTCGGCATCACATTAAAATGCCGGTAAACTACAATCACAAAAATGGAAGTGAATAAAAATATACCAAAAGTTTTTAATTTATCAATGCTGTTTGTTGTTGAAACTGGTAAATGGTGTTGTTTGTCATCAATAATTCTGCTCCACATATACCAGCCGTAAATGCTCATGAGCGTATAATAAATATTGATAATTAAATCTCCATATAACGTCCAATGCGCCAACAAATACACATACAATACAGTGCTTATGATACCAGTTGGAAACACCAGGATATTTTCCTTTTTAGCATAAAAAACACTTAGCACACCAAAAATGGCAGCAATAAATTCGAGTAAAATATTTAAGGTACTTGCCGATTGATAAGGTTCTGTAAAAAAGTTAAGGACATCATTCATTGGCTAAAATTTGAAGGTGTTATTGTTTTCAAAAGCAGTGCCAACAACCACCAAATCGGCGCCATTTTTATAGGCGTCGTTTAATTGTTTTTTTGTTTTTATGCCTCCGCCGACAATGAGGGGAATTGAAATATGTTGTTTTACGCTTGCTATAATCTGACCGTTTACCGGATAAACAGCACCGCTGCCCGCTTCTAAATAAATGAGTTGTTTGCCTTTGTACATTCCTGCTACTGCTGTATTTACTGCCAATGTTATGTTTTCTTGGGGGATTGGAATTGTGTTGCTAATTTTTAATACAGATGAATTTGTTCCACCATCAATTAAAATATAGCCTGTCGGAATAATTTCTAAGGTTGAATTCTTTAAAAAAGGAACCGACTTAATTTGTTGTTCAATTAAATATTCAGGATTTCTTCCTGAAAGCAATGATAAAAACAACAATGCATCTGCATGATTGGTGAGTTGCGAAAAATCTCCCGGAAAAAGAACAATAGGTAAATTTGTGAGTTGCTTCAGCGTTTTTACAAATACATCGGTGATGCCGTTTTCAACAAAACTTCCGCCTACAAAAATAAAATTCGCATTTAGGTTGTTGATTCTTGAAGAAATTTCAGGCAGTTCTTCTAAAGCAGTTTTATCGGGATCCAATAAGATAGCCAGCAATTTTTCTTTTTTAATGGCTGCTTCTTGGATGAATTTCAACATGGTTTTAATCATTTTTTGAGATGTCTAAAGCATAAACCAAAGTAAATCCGCCAAGTTGTTCAAACCTGATATCATAATTTTTATCCCAGCCTTCAACCTTTATATAACCGGTGGTTTTTTTATCGGTAATTTGGAATGAATTGATGTCAATATCATTTTTAAAGGTCAATCCGCCAAATGGATATATTTTGTATAAAGATTCTTTTGCACCCCAAATTACGGTAAGTTGTTCAATATAATCATCATCTTTATGTATGAATCCTCTTTCAAAATTGACAAATCTGTGTTGGATGACTTTAATTTTTTCTCTATTTTTTTCAATGTCTACTCCAATTGCTGCATCACTGATTGCAATGGCCGAAAAAGTGAAGGAATGCGTTATGGAAATGTTTTTGCCGTCAGTTAAATGCGGTTTTCCATTACCGTTATAATATAAGTCAAAGTCTGTATATCCTGCTGTTTTCAATAAATGTCGCACACTTAAATATCCGCATTGGTGAAGTTCGGATTTCATAGAAAGCAACCTTTTTTCACTTCTTTCCGTCAATGGCTGGTTTTCAGACAACTCGCTCACGGATTCTTCAATTTTCCACACGTAAATGGTGGTATTTTTATTTGGTTTTATAGTTTTGAATAAAGGCATTTATAATTTAAAAGGTATTTTGTACTTTTGCACATTCATTAAACAACTTATTTTAGTTGTTTAAAATAAAAACAAATTTAATAAATATGAGTTCAACAACATCGACTTACGTAAAATATAAAGTAAAAGACATCAATCTTGCTGAATGGGGACGTAAAGAAATTCAATTGGCAGAAGCTGAAATGCCAGGGCTAATGAGTTTAAGAGAAGAATTTAAAGGCAAAAATCCTTTAAAAGGTGCGCGAATTGCAGGTTGTTTGCATATGACCATCCAAACAGCGGTTTTAATTGAAACATTGGTTGAATTGGGCGCTGAGGTGACTTGGAGTTCTTGCAATATATTTTCAACACAAGATCAGGCTGCTGCTGCGATTGCTGCCGCAGGAGTTTCCGTTTATGCATGGAAAGGACTCAATGAAGAAGAGTTTGACTGGTGTATTGAGCAGACATTATTTTTTGGAGAAGACAAAAAACCATTGAATTTAATTTTAGATGATGGTGGTGATTTAACCAATATGGTATTGGACAGATACCCTGAATTGGCTGCAGGAATTAATGGTTTAAGTGAAGAAACAACAACGGGTGTACACCGTTTATATGATAGGGTAAAAGCAGGGACATTGCCAATGCCTGCAATAAATGTAAATGATTCCGTAACAAAATCTAAATTTGATAATAAATACGGGTGCAGAGAAAGTGCTGTTGATGCTATTCGCAGAGCAACAGATTTAATGTTGGCAGGAAGACGCGTGGTTGTTTGCGGTTATGGCGATGTTGGTAAAGGAACAGCAGCTTCATTTAGAGGCGCAGGTTCTATTGTAACCGTGACTGAAATTGATCCAATTTGTGCGTTGCAAGCAGCAATGGACGGGTTTGAAGTAAAAAAATTAGATACTGTTGTAGGTAATGCTGATATTATTATTACTACTACAGGAAATAAAGACATTGTTCAGGGAAAACATTTTGAAAAAATGAAAGACAAAACAGTTGTTTGTAATATTGGACATTTTGACAATGAACTTGATATTTCTTGGTTGAATACTAACTACGGAAAAACCAAAGTTGAAATCAAACCTCAGGTAGATAAATATACCATTGGTAAAAACGAGATTTTGATATTGGCAGAAGGCCGTTTGGTGAATTTAGGCTGTGCAACAGGGCATCCAAGTTTTGTAATGAGCAATTCATTTACAAACCAAACTTTGGCACAATTGGAATTGTGGAACAACAGAGAATCTTATAAAAATGAAGTGTACATGTTGCCTAAACATTTGGATGAAAAAGTAGCGCGTTTGCATTTAGCCAAAATTGGCGTTGAATTGGAAATTTTACGTGAAGATCAGGCAAAATATATTGGTGTTGAAGTTGAAGGACCATATAAACCGGAATACTACAGATATTAGTGAATTTAAGTTTCAAAACAATAAAAAAACCTCTCAATTTTGAGAGGTTTTTTTATTGTTTATAAGTCTGAAATTTTTAAAATTCAAGACACTATCCCAACCAGCCTTCTCTGTCTAAACTTCTGTATTGAATGGCTTCAGAAATATGTGCTGTAGAAATTTCTGCAACACCTTCTAAATCAGCAATTGTCCTTGACACTTTTAAAATTCTGTCGTAAGCTCTGGCAGATAAACTTAAGCGTTCCATCGCGTTTTTAAGCAATGCGCTGCACTCTGGTATCAATTTGCAATATTTTCTGATTTGCTTCACATTCATTTGCGCATTGTGGTGAACATTTCCATATTCAGCAAAACGATTGGTTTGAATTTCCCTTGCCTTGGTAACACGTTTTCTTATTTCAGCGCTTGGTTCACTTAATTGCTCTTCTGAAAGTTTTTCAAAAGGAACTGGATTCACTTCAATATGAATGTCGATTCTATCCAATAACGGACCCGAAATTTTACTAAGATAACGTTGCATTTCAAAAGGTGAGGAGGTTTTAGGCGAATCAGGATCATTAAAATAGCCACTTGGAGATGGATTCATACTCGCCACTAACATAAAACTACTTGGATAAGTCACTGAAAATTTCGCACGTGAAATGGTGATTTCCCGGTCTTCCAAAGGTTGTCGCATCACTTCTAAAACGGTGCGTTTAAATTCCGGCAATTCATCTAAAAATAAGACGCCATTATGGGCCATAGAAATTTCTCCCGGTTGTGGATATTGTCCGCCGCCAACCAAAGCAATATCAGAAATTGTGTGATGAGGCGAGCGAAACGGTCGTTGGCACATCAAGCCGCTTTCTTTTATTTTCCCAACAACGGAATGTATTTTTGTGGTTTCCAATGCTTCCTGCATGGTCATTGGAGGCAATATGGAAGCCAATCTTTTGCTCAACATCGTTTTTCCGCTTCCGGGAGGACCGATAAGAATAATATTATGTCCGCCGGCAGCCGCAATTTCCATAGATCGTTTTACGGATTCTTGTCCTTTTACATCGGCAAAGTCAAATTCAGGGTTGTCCAAACTTTTGTTAAATTCAAGCTGTACATCAATAATAGTTTGTTCAAGTTCCATTTTTCCATCAAAAAAATCAATCACCTCTGTAATATTTTCAACGCCATAAACTTTTAAATCATGAACTATCGCAGCTTCTTTAGCATTTTGTTTAGGCAAAATAAAACCTTTAAAATTTTCTTCAAGTGCTTTAATGGCAATGGGCAAAGCGCCTTTAATGGGCTGCAGGCTTCCGTCCAACGAAAGTTCACCCATAATAATATAGTCGCCAATTTTTTCGGTATTTATTTGGTCTGAAGCGGCGAGAATGCCAATAGCTAAAGTCAAATCGTAGGCCGAGCCTTCTTTGCGCATATCGGCCGGCGCCATATTTATGGTAATTTTTTTGCCGGGAAATTTGTAATTGTTGTTTTTTAAGGCCGCGGAAATTCTGAAACTGCTTTCTTTAATGGCATTGTCGGGCAAGCCAACCAAATGGTATCCAATACCTTTATCAATATTTACTTCAACGGTAATATTGGTGGCTTCAACGCCAAACACGGCGCTGCCATAAACTTTTTCTAGCATATTTTTTTATTCTTTAATTTTAAAACTTTATAAAAAGTTTTTTTGTTGACTCACGTTCAACCAGTTTTGTTTTCACTACTTGCGTTTTAATGTCGTCAAATTCAATTTTTTCTTCAATTTTATCTATTAATCGTGTTGCTGCAATTTCACCCGATGTATGTGCAAAACGATTTACGCTGGTAAGTGGCGGTGTGCTATAACGTGATAAAATACCATTTGTTAATCCAACTATTGAGATATCTTCTGGAATTCTGAGGAATCTTTTATTTAAGACTTGTGTAGTAATAGCGCCAGATACCTCATCTACTGTGAAAATACCATCCACACGATATTTGTCCAACATTTCATTGATTTTCTCTTTCATCCCCTCTTCACTATCCTGTCTTATAATTAAATTTTTAACCGGATTTACATCATGTTTTTTAAGTGCTTTTTTATAGCCTTCAAGGCCGAATTTACCTATATTCAGAGCTTCCGATGTTGAAATAAAAGCAATATTTTTACAAGATGATTTCATTAAAAACCGAGTGGCTTTATAGGCGCTCTTCACTGAATCTGTAATTACCTTATCACAATTTATTTCTTGATGAACACGGTCATACAATACAATTGGAGTGCCTTCTTCCAAAATATTATGAAAATGGTCAAAATTTCCAGTTTTTAAAGTTTCTTCTGAAATACAGGCAATAAAACCATCAATAGTTCCATTAGAAAGCATTTCCATAGTGTCAACTTCTTTTTTATAGGATTCATTTGTGATGCAGGTGATGATGTTGTATCCTTTTTCTGTTGCAACTTTTTCAATTCCTCTAAGCACTCTGGCAAAATAATAATTTAAAATATTTGGGATAATGATGCCAATAGTTTTTGTTTTTTTATTCTGCAAACTCAAAGCCAGGGTGTTGGGTTTGTATTTGTGTAATTTGGCATATTCCTGAATTCGTTTTTTGGTGTCATCACTAATTTCATAGCTGTCGTTTAACGCTTTTGAAACTGTTGAAATGGAAACCTGTAATGCCAGGGCAATTTGTTTTATGGTTATTCTTTTATTCATTTTTTTGGTGAAATAATTAATATTGTTGAAACAGATTTAATTTCTTCTTCATTCATTTTCATTTTTCTGAATTCGCCTTTGTTGTACATTTCAGCTTGATCTTTATAATGTTTGCTGAAAGGATTCCCCGATTGTCCCGTTGGTAATATACTTATACTATTTTCAATATCCGAAAAATCAATGATTCTTCTTGTTGAAGGTCCTGCGGTTACTTTGTACAATCCAGAATCATTATAATCAAAACCTCTGTTGTTAATCACTTCTTTCGCACCATTTATTGGAAACGGACCAACATTAAAGTATTTTTTTAATGCGGCTATTTTTCCCAGAGGATGATTGTGCTCTAAGGTATGAACTTTTCCCCAATTCCATGCTTTTATGTCGGTTCCAAGTTGCTTTTCTAAAAGTGCAACTGCTTCAACCAATGATTTTGACAGTATTTCTTTTTTTGATTCTGTTTTGTTTTTTGTGGTGATATCATTCCACCAAATAGAACTGTCCTTTTTAATTTGGTCAGCAATCATTCTTTTAGATAAATGAGTGCCTAAAAACTGGGTAAACAATTTATCACCCAATTCATCTTCAAAAGTATTTTTTAAATACAGGTAAATCCATTTATTATAAATAGTTGGAGCAATGTTGTCAACATTATTTGAGCCATCCCAAAGTTGAAGTACATCAATGGCATTTTGTTCATTTTTACTAAAGGAATCATAATCCATATTTTTAGTAAATTCTTTAATAATGCCTGGTGATACTGATGAAGTTACATCGTTAATCATTGCAGCCATTGATTGCTTGTTCCAGTTATTTTTTGGTTCCAACAATTGCACAATGCGTTTTGCGCGGTCTTCAGGAACATAATATCCGGGATATAGCATACCGGCTATGGAATCGGGTTGATTATTGGCTGAATATACATAATTCCACGGCGGATTTTCAGCCATCGGATTGCTGCTGAAATCCAAATATTCTATTGGGTCATCATCACCGGAAGCACCATTTAAAATAAACTTTGTGTTTACATTTGGATTGTGTTTGTATAATTTCCCAGCTGCCCACCAAGCCACATTTCCTTTGGCGTCGCCATACATAATATTCAATCCGGGAGCATGAATCATAGAGGCACCTTTTTTAACGTCTTTCATTTCAGTTGCTCTTGAAATGGTATAAAGCGCTTCTAAAATTTCAACATCAAATTTGGTGTAAACCCAGGACATAGCAACTGGTTCGGATTCCGAAATCGCATCAATTGCATCGTTCATAATGGGTCCGTGACGTGAGCTTCTTAGGGTAACAATTACATCCTCTGCATCTTTTACTTTTATGGTTTTTGTTACCGTTTTATAAGTTTCAAAGCCATTGGGCGTTTTGTATTTAGTGCTGTCTGCAGGGTCATTTTCTTCTATATAAAAATCGAGATCGTCATTTTCAAACATGGTTAAACCGTAAGCGTAATTTCTGCTATGTCCCAATAAAGGGAAGGGAACGCCTGCCAAATGATAGCCATACATTTCATAACCGGGCGTTACAATGTGCGCTTCATACCAAACCGCAGGTTGCGAATAGCCGATATGAGGGTCATTTGCGAAAATAACCTTTCCGGTTGTTGTTTTATTAGGGGAAACTACCCAACTGTTACTTCCAATAAAAGGAGGAATAGGTGAGTTTTCCATAACTTCATTTACACTGGCAACCATCGTGGTAAAATTGTCAATATTTTCTTTCGAATTTTTTATAAGCGTGGTATTTGGGTCGATATTTATATTAAATTCTTTGATATAGGCATCACCTAATTTTTCTTGAATGACGCTTAAAAGAGGATCAGTTTTTTGGGCCATGGCAAAACTAAAAGACATATATCCTAAAATATTGTAGATGTCATTTAGTTGGTAAGGTTTTTTTTCAATTCCTACTAAAGTGAATTCGATAGGCGTGGGGCCATTTTCTATAAATTGATTTACACCGTTTAAGTAGGCCGTTGCTAATTTGTATACTTCCCCATTTTTGTCTAATTTTTTTATTGATTTTTTTGAAGCTTCTTCAATGCCCAAACTCGCAAAAAACTGATCGTTTTTGAGCATGTCTTTTCCAAAAATTTCCGACAGTCTTCCCGGAGCAATTCTTCGCATCAGTTCCATTTGCCAAAGCCTGTCTTGCGCATGGACATATCCTAAAACCGTTGTGGCATCGTATTGATTTTGTGCGTAAATATGTGGGATACCGTAGTCGTCAAAATACACCGTAGTTTCACTTTCAACATCTGATAAACTGATTTTTCCTGAATAATCAGGTTTTAGGCTGTTGAAATACATCCAACCACCTATTAAAACCAACACAATTAAAACACTGATGATAAGTAATATTTTTTTTAGAATGCGCATTTAATATGAGATAGTTTATTATATTTCAAATATAATATTTTAAATCATATAAAATTTGAATACACAATTATCAATTTTATGGAAGAAAACGGCTTAAATAAACTTTCTTTTTGAACGAGAACGGCTAAAGATAAAGTTCTTTAATTATTCTTAAATGATGCATTTGATGTCCGGCGATGATAAAGCCCAAGGCTCTCACGGTCATGTCGCTTCCGTTTGCGGTACCCGATAAAGTGAGCATTTCGTGGGTAAAACTTTTAAATAATGAAATGCTCGCTTTTCTAATGCAGGTAAGTTCTTCTACCAAATCATTAAAATTTCTTTCGTTGCCATTTGAATTTTCCACATACCAATTTTCGTCGAACCCTTGTAATTCTGTAGCGTCATTTCTTGAAAAGCGCAAAGCTCTGCAACTCATAATACGCTCGGTGTCAATTAAATGTTGCAAAATTTCTTTAATGGTCCATTTTCCTTCATCATATCGAAAAGTTAATTTTTCTTCTGGCAAATCTTTAACGGTTTTCATTAATTCATCAAATGAAGTAGTTAAAATTTTCAATAAATCCACATTTCCTAATCCCAAAATATAGCTTTTGTAATGCGGATTGTATTCGTTCTCGTCTAGTTGAAATGAGTTCATAATTATGCTGAATTTCTGCTTGCGTTAATATTTCCGAATAAGGAGCGTGTTACCATTTTTTCATAAATCTTAATTAATTCAACATCAGGTTTTTCCTCCTTTTGCAATTCCTGAATTTTGCGCAATGCAAATTGTTGAATGGTTAACAAAGGTAAAACAATATTTTCACGAATGGCAATAGATGCTTTTCCAACTTGATTGCTTTGCATCAATTCAGTATAATCGGAAAGTTTTAAAATAAGTCGTTTTGAAGTTTGATACTCATTGTGAATGATGTTCCAAAATTCGCCAAACTCTTCATCTTTTGCCATATATTCTGTCAACTCAAAAAACGATTTTGTAAGTGACATCATACTGTTTCCAATCAACGTTTTAAAGAAATCAGAACTTTTATAAAACGCTTTCACCTTGTCAAATTCACCATTGTCCTCATATTTTTTTAGAGCGGTACCAACGCCATAAAATCCGGGAACATTTTGCTTTAACTGACTCCATGAACCCACAAAAGGAATGGCGCGCAAATCGGCAAAATTTAATTCAGCAGAGGATGAACGTTTTGAAGGCCGACTTCCGATATTGGTTTTGGCGTAATATTTTAGCGTGCTCATTCGTTCCAAATACGGCATAAACTTCGGATGATTTTTAAAATCAACATAAGCCTGATAGCTTGTTAATGCCAAATCATTCATAATTTCAGCATTGTTTTTTGTCATAACATTGTTGGTATGGCTAAACAATTCGTTTGAAATGCCTGCACTTAACAACTGTTCGATATTAAATTGAGAAGAATCCAAAGTACCGAAATTTGAACTGATGGTTTGTCCTTGCACCGTCAATTGTATTTCTTCATCTTCAATGGTTGGCCCCAATGATGCATAAAATTGATGTGTTTTTCCGCCACCACGAGCAGGAGGTCCGCCTCGTCCATCAAAAAATATGACTTTTATGCCATGTTTTCTGGAAATTTCTGTCAGGTTTTCCTTAGCTTGAAAAATGGCCCAGTTTGCCATTAAATAGCCGCCATCTTTGGTTCCGTCAGAAAAACCAAGCATAATGGTTTGTTTGTTATTTCTATTTTTAAGATGATTTTTATAAGTGCTGTTCAAGTATAATTTTTCTATAACGCTTGTCGAATTCGTTAAATCATCAACAGTTTCAAAAAGTGGAATGATATCAACATTTATGTGATGGTTAAAGCCGCACAAATTAAACATGGCAAAGGTTTCCATCATATTTAAAGCAGATTGATTGTTGCTGATAATGTAACGGTTGGCGCCACGTTCACCATTATTTTGTTGAATGATTTTTATGGCATGAATCGATCCTAAAGTCTTTATAACCATTTCATCATCAAAAATGGTTAAATCAACGTTGTCAGCTACTTTTGACAAAATTTCAATTTGCTCATTTTCAGAAAGCGCCAAATAATTTTCAGGGAAAAGGGTATTTCCTTTTTCTGATAAGGTTTTTACAATTTGAACAAAAACATTGTGATGCACGCGGCTGTCTTGTCTAATATCCAATGTGGCAAAATGATAACCGAACAAACGAATTTTATTGATGAAATCGTCAATTTCATCTAAGTATAAAGATTGATGTCTGGAAATTAGTATTTCTCTAATTTCCGTCAATTTTCCCAGAAATTCGTTTAACGGAAGCATGGTGTTAATTTCGGTATCGACGCTATTTTTAAATAAAATATCTTCTAGTTCTGAAATGGATTCTTCAACGCCGTCAAATGTCAACCGTCTTTTTAGTCTGCGAATATCCCGATAATAATTTCTTAAGATGGTTTTTTTTAAACGTTTTGCAACCTCTAAGGTTATTTCAGTAGTCACAAACGGATTTCCGTCTCTGTCTCCTCCCGGCCAAAATCCTAGATTAATAATTTCATTGTCAATAGGCTTGTTGTCGAAAATATTGCTTTGAATGTAATTGTAAACGCCTGAAACGGAATGATAAAATACGTTTTCCAAATACCAAATTAAGCTTACAGCTTCATCAAAAGGTGTAGGTTTTACTTTCTTAAAAAACGGTGTTTTACCTAACTGGGCCAGTAACTCATTAATTTTTAGCAAATCGTTTTGCTGAATTGCTTCTGTTAAATCGGTGATAATTCCCAAAACTGCTCCCGGGTAAAATTGTGTTGGATGCGCCGTTAAAACTACCCGAACCTTAAAATTTTCCAAATGTTTTTTTAACGCTTCCTTTTTACTTTCCAAAGCCGCAGTTTCTTTGCTGTTTCTCAAAGTTCCTACGCCGTCCATATTATTTACGATGGGAAATGCCGCGTCTTCAATGGCGTCAAACAACACCACTTGCCGCTCTATATATTGGATAAAACGAAAGAGTAAATTTATTTTTTCTTTTTCGGTCGGATTTGTATGATAGGCTTTAAAAAAGGAATCTACAATTTCGGTCGGATTTTTTTTGTTGGAGAAACCATTTTCGCAAATTTCATGGAAAAGAGGCAACATAACGCCTGTTTTTGTAATGGCATCAAACGGAAGTGTCATAAAAATACTGTTGTAAATACGATATTTTGCCAATACGTTTTCATTAAATCTGGTAAGTTTCGGTAGTTTATGCATAGTTTATGAATTCAAAAGTGAAAATTACAAAAGCTTGGTTAAATAGCCGTTTTTAAAATGCTAATTTAACGAAATCGATTTTTTTGTGCAGGAATTTATTTCCGAAAATGCCCGTATAAATCAGTCACTTTATTTTTTAGTGAAACAATGTTCTTTGGCGATTACACAAAGTTTTACAAAGAAAATTCACAAAGACTCACAAAGAAATATACCTGAAACCTGAAACCTGAAACTTTTTTTAAAACTCCCGACTTCTGACTTCGGTCTTCCGACTTCAATACTTTATTTTTAAAATTTTTGAGGTCGATTTGGTAACTTTAAATCTTTCGTCTAATCGTTTTCCAACCACCCAAACAATATCATTTTTGGAGCACAACAGCCAAACATTTTCTTTATCGGTAAGCGATAGTTTTTCGTCTTTAAAAAATTTGCTTACTTTCTTTTTGCCATTCATACCAATAGGGAAAAAGAAATCTCCTTTTTGCCATTTTCTCAGGATTAAAGGGAATTCAAGCTTGTCAAAATCAATTGAAATGGTCGTGTTGTCATCAAAAACGAGTACTTCTAACACTTTATTTTGATGATTTTTAGTATCAAAAGGAATGTCGACTGTTTCAAGTTTCAGGGCAATGGGAATGCTAATTTCAGTGGTGTTTTTCGGAATTTCAAAGCATTCAATTTCTTCTTGTTTCAGCATTTCCGATAAAATCAATACCTCTCTATCTTTTAACAAACGATGTGTTTTGCTAAAAACTTGTTTTCCGCTTTGGGAATCCAATAAATCGGCAACATCATTCCATTGTGTAAAATCATATTTTTTTAAAATTTCAAACAAATAGATTTTAGGACTGCTCAGTTTTTTTAACTCGGGAATGCTAAAATGCAGTTCATTTTTATGGCTATGGGTAATATTTTCTTTAATATTTTGAATGTGGTCTTTTACTATTTGCTGACTTCCTTTTAAGTTTTCGAGCGTGCTGTAAAAAGTATCCAATAAATTCGGATTTAACTCTTTTAGAACAGGAACAACTTTATGCCGAATTTTATTTCTTACATATCTTATGGAAGAATTGGTGCGGTCTTCTCTCCACTGAATCTTTTTTTTGGAAGCGTACACTAATATTTCATTGCGAGAAAACAGCAAAAACGGACGCACAATATTTCCTTGAATTTCGGGAATTCCCAATAAGCCGTCTAAACCGGTTCCGCGTGTTAAATTAATTAGGAAAGTTTCTAAAACATCATCTTTTTGATGCCCTGTTATAATGTAATCGATATTATTTTCTTTGGCAATTTTTTGAAACCAGTCATAACGCAGGTCACGTGCGGCCATTTGGGTTGAAATTCCTTCTTCTGTGGCGTATACTTCAGTTTCAAATCTAATGGAATAGGTTGGGATTTGTAATTTTCCCCCTAAATTTTTTACAAACGCTTCATCTACATTGCTTTCTTTACCGCGCAATGAAAAATTACAATGCGCCAATGAAATTTTAAAATTTAACTTGTGAAACAAATGTGTTAAAACAACACTGTCAATGCCTCCGGAAATGGCAATAAGCAAATTTTTATCATGTAAAAATGAAAATTTACTGTTGATATGTTCTTGAAGTTCCGCTTTCATAAGTTTGTAAATATAATTATTTAACATTGAACTGGTTTAAACTTTTTTCAATTGGCTATAAAATGTTATTTTTCACTCACTTTTTGTCTTTTTTGAACTCCGTAGCGATGCTATGTAGTTAAAAAAAGCCTTCAATTGAGCAAAAAATTCCTATTTTTCGCTTCAATCAAAAAAGTTTAAACCAGTTCATTTAATAAAACGTGTTTCATTGCTTTTGCTTTCAACAAACATTCTTCATATTCTTTTTCCGGAATTGATTGTGCCGTAATGGCACCTCCAACTGAATAGGAAACGTATTTTTTTTCGGCATTGTATAAAATACTTCGTATAATAACATTAAAATCGAAATTGCCATTTGGCGTAAAATAGCCAACTGCGCCTGAATATAACCCGCGTTTTGTTTCTTCCAACTCTTCAATAATTTTCATAGCCGAAATTTTTGGTGCTCCGGTCATGCTTCCCATTGGGAAAGTGTTTTTTAAAATATCAACAGGGTGGATGTCGTTTTTAACGGTACAGGAAACGGTGGAAATAAGCTGATGTACCTGTTCAAAAGTATAAACTTTGCAAAGCTCATCCACTTTTACGGAACCTTTTACGGCAAAACGTGAAAAATCATTTCGTACCAAATCCACAATCATAATATTTTCTGCACGTTCTTTCGGATTTTGTTCCAATGCCGCAATTAATTTTTCGTCTGCTTTTTTTGTTGAAGCTCTTTTTTCAGTGCCTTTAATGGGTTGGGAGATTAAGTGTTTGCCCTCTTTTTTTAAATAGCGTTCGGGGGAAGCAGAAAGTAAATAGTTGTCGTTCAGTTTTAAAAATGTCGCAAAAGGGGCTTTGGAAATTTCATTTAAGTTCTGATAAACTTCCACCGGATTGATTGTTGAATTTTCACTGTAAAATTCCTGGCAAAAATTGGCTTCATAAATATCACCTCTGTGGATGTGAGTTAAAAGGGTGTTTAATTTTTTAAAAT
>Ga0209414_1000361_pt1 | contig 21697 bp, 21 predicted proteins | sample LakVidmifraction_4_FD_181154 | JGI IMG/M metagenome (GOLD analysis project Ga0209414, IMG submission 181154) | Hypersaline microbial communities from Lake Vida, Antarctica - Brine Hole Two &gt;0.2 micron (SPAdes) (version 2) | ecosystem: Environmental > Aquatic > Non-marine Saline and Alkaline >...
TGGGGTTTACGGGATCACTTGGATATAATGCCATTAAAATGGCTTTGTAAGCCTGGTTATCAAGATGTAAAAAGTTTAAAATTTCTTTTTTTACTGAATTTGAGTGCGCTATCTAGCGCAACGTGCAACTTGCAATACTCTGTTTTTGTTGATATAATTTGCTGATAATTAATTAGTTGAAGTGCTTTTTAGGCCAAATTGCGTGTTGCAGGTTGCATCGCCAATTTAATTTTTTCATTTGTCTGCAAACCGTAGATTTATCAATACCTAAAACTGCCTTTATTTCCTCCCGGGTAGCTTTATTTTTAATACCAGCTTAAATTATAAAAGGCTGAAAAAACAATTCTAACAAACCGTCACATAACGCCATAGAATACTCTAATTCAAAATGAAAGATCTTGAAAGTAAAATGGTTTTGAGCGATTAGGAGCAATGGTGGAAGCATCGGGAAGAAAGCCGTCAAGGACTAGACGGAAGACAACCTTTTTTTAACTTGTGTAGAATACGGTGTCATTGAATTTCTCATTGACATCGTATCTAATTAAATTAGTTTTGATGGAAATGTCACCTTCGGAAACTGTACTCTGAAAATCATTTCTTTAGTTACTGTGTCATAGAAAGGAAGAGCTCCATCATTTCTAACTGGTAGATTGGAAACAGGCAAGTACCTTTCTTTTGATCCATTTAATAAGGTTTGGATATCTCCTTTTGTCGCCGGCTTATTTTCTTTCCGTGTGAAAATTATTTTTGCCAAATCTGTAGTCAAATTTGCAATGGTGGCATTTCCTATTCCGGCCAAACTGATTCCTTCCTTTTTTTCATTTAATTTAGGTCTCGTTGAAACTTTCGCCACATTTCTTTCATCTTTTTTTGTTCTAAAATTAAATGCATTTACTCTACAGCTATTGCAGCAATACTTTTGTTTATGTCGTCTTTTGGGTTTGTAATCCTTGCCACAATAGTGGCATTTATATAAATATTGATCCATTGTGAATTAGGTTAACGTTAGACTAACGTCTAATAATAATTTTTGATTTTTTATTCCGGTGAGATATCATTTTCTGAAACTTTCTCCATGCCAGGAAATGAGGTTGAACATTTCCGGTAAACGATCTCCTAATCGGGGACCATATTTCTCCGAAATTTCAACTGGAGTCAAATTAGTGGTCACAAAAGTTTTGCCACCAATCCTGTTTCTTTCAAATAGAAGCTCTTCAAGAATTTCATCTCTATTGAAGGCTTTTTTTTCTTTTCCTAAATCATCAATGTACAATTTACCACTATAGTAATTTGATAACACAAAATTGCTTGCTTTATCCTGGGTTGATCTCATATAATTCTCAACAAAAGATCCAGCCGAAATCATTGTGAACCAAAAGTCTTTGCAGCCGTAATGTAGTAATTCTCTTCCCATTTCGTTTAGAATGGAAAACAGTTGTGTTTTCCCCACCCCATAATCACCACAGACTAATAGTCCCTTTTTCAGGCAAGGTTGATTCTTTACCTGTCCAAACTCATTGAAATTTTCATTTTTCAGAAAATACCTGAGAATGGTGTAAATAGTTTTTTCATTCCTAACATCTAAAATGAAATCATTAGGTTTATGCTTTTTAAATAGTTTCCAAACAATTTCATTTGTTAAAACTAATTCCGGTTTCTTTTTGTTCCAATTCCCCCTTGGATAAACATCGTGAACTGCCTTAACAGTTTTATTTCCATCAAGCTTTCTGAGATTAGCCAAAGCATCTGCAATTTTATTCATAGCTTTTTAGTTTTTCAGTTACTGATAGGTTCATTTTGGAATTATTAAGAGGAAACTTCTTTTGCTCAATACTTAGAAGTTGACCAATTTTTTCCCGGAGTTTTTGAGTGCTGAGTATATTCTTTTTCCAGAATTCTCCATCAGGACTTCTAAGCAATTTTAATGAACGATCCAATTGAAAAGTGGTAACACCATCTTTTTCCATCATTAAACGAATATGTGGCACATAATTTCCAAATTTTGCCCGTTCCTGAACTTTAGCAGGAGCCTGTTTTTCAAGAAGATTTTGAATAAACACTTTTTGGAATTTTATGGCTATTTGAAAATAAATTTTAAGATCCTCGGGCACCTCTGAAATTTCAATTTCAGATAATGGTTTATTATTTAATTTTTGATTGTTTAATGGTTTATCTATACTGGCACTGCTTTCACCTTGCATTTGCATCGCTCTGTCTAATGCTTTAGTGTTTGCTTTGGAGTTTTCCACTAAAGCAATTATGTTGCAGGAATGTTGATTTTTACTTTTTTCGATCATTTTGATAAACCCCAACGAGACAAGATCATTTAAGGCCTTCGTGTATGTTCTATAGTTCTTTATGCCCAATGTTTCCATTGCAGAATCACTTGGAAAGCCAAATTTTTCTTTCCAGCCTAGACGGTTGCACCGTTCTAAAGCGAAATGATAGATTGCGTGATGGACGGGTTTAATTTTATCTGGATTTTCAAAACAGAAATCGAACCAGGTACGAGTGAATTTATATCCGGACATAATTAGTGAGATTTAGATGAATGTATTTCTACTAAAGAAGTCTCGATTTCACTCCGTTTATAATAAATTTTTTTGCCAATTCCATACCGGGTGAGCTGCCCTTGTACTGTCCACCTGTCTAAAGTTGTGACTGTAATTTTCAGTAGTTTGGATACTTCTGTCCTTGTTAGAAATTCTTCTGGTTTTTCTACTTTTAATTTTTGTGATAAATCATTTAAGGATGTTTCAATTCGATCAATTTTAGAATAAAATTTTCTCTCGAACTCTGAATCTGTAAGAATTTGTAATGCCATAACTTTTATTTTTTTGTTTGTTTGTTATGGCACAAATAGAACTTAGGTATTCTTTAGGTTTATCCTAACTTTTATCTGAAGGGTATAAATTGATATAATAAGGCGGTTTTAGTAATGTTTCACTTTGAAGTATCAAATCCTATTTCAATGAGATGCTTTTGTATTATAGGAGCAGTTTTTTTAGAATGATAAGGACTTTTCTCCGGGGCGTTAGTGTAGGTTGATAACATTGAGTTTAAGGCTGGCTGTAACGTGCTTGCCCGCTCATCGGTTATGGCTGATAAAACAGTGGCTAATTTATTTACGGATTCATTAAACGGCTCCTTTTTACGTAAAAAATCTATTATGCCTAATTCATTGAGATAAATTAATTTAGCTTGTGCACTGGTATTGCACAAGTCCAGCAAAGGCAAATCTACTTCTGAATTCCTGGCTTCTCCAATTAAGGAATGAAGCTTTAACTTTAAGGAATTAAATTTTTCTATAAACATTTTAGGCATTTCCCCTCTTCCTGCAAATTCCGGATCCGGTTGCATCCCATTTTTTATTTCGAAGCCGGTCATATAAATTTCTAGATCTGCGATAAGCGCTCTTAATTTTTTCGGATCATTTTTTGTTTTTTCTTCAATGTAATTCAGTTGATCTAATGAAGAAATTTGGTTGCCCTTAAATGCTTCAAAAAAGTCTCGTGTTTTGTCAAATTCCATAGGTAACCAGTTGATATATTAATTAATATTTTCCTGAGCTTGTTTGGCATAAAAATCTGCTATTTGTTGTGCAAAGTCAAATGAGCTTTTGCCTATATATTGTAAAAACATTTTTTCAGTTCCATGTGCTGTTATTTGCATTATAAGTGGAGTAGGTAAAATACCGTACTGATTAGTGGCAAACGAACGTCTGCAAACATGTGAACTAATAAGCTCATATTTAAAGTAGGTATCAAATACTTTTCTTTTTTCACCTTTCTCTTTATACTTCCCATTAGAGTCTTTGGGAATTACTTCTCCCTTTTTATTGACCATGGTAATTTTACTGGCATAAATCGAATCGTCAATCTCTGCCTGTTTACATAGTAATTTAAGGTAAGTGTTAAATTTTTGTAGGCTTATTGGTTTAGGTAGGCCATCTTTTAATATTTCTTTGGTTCTAGGTAGAACCGGGATAGCAACCTGTTTACCTGTTTTTTGTTGCGTTAATTCAATAATATCCAGACCGTTCCTTGTGACAAAATTCTCGTCACTTATTTTAAGTAAATCATTCCCTCTTTGACCGAGATTACAACCAAGCAACAGCCATTTTTTTGCATTTTCCAGTGCCAAAGAATCAAATGTTATTTTACTGATCTTTTTAAGTTCATCGGGTGATAAGTATATAACAATTTCATTCTTTGTTTTTCCTCCCTTGACCATTCGTAATTGATTGCTAACATTAATTCCACGAATTTGAGCCTCCGAACAAACAGTCTTTAAATCATCTATTTTTTTCTTGGCGTAACTTTCCGAGTAATTTCTTTCGTTAAGCATCCAGGAAAGGAAATCCCTTCCAAATTTTATGTCTACATCTTTAACCAAAAGTTTTTTCCGGCCTTGATACGTCTGAATTATTTTCAGAAGATTTTTATAAGAATCTATTCGACTTTTTGAAATACCCAAACTACCTCTTGAGTTTTGTCTAGTATTGGAATTGGCAATAATATCGTGTATACAATCGGTTATTAGTTCACTAATTTCATTTTCTTCAGAATCATCGGTCTCCTCTCCATTTAAGTTTTTATTTATTTTCAGTATGTTTTTTTCAAGCCATAGGCCACTTATTTCAGTAGAACTACCTTCATTAAAAGCATCAATCAATTTCTTTTTGAGATTAAGCAGGTTACCAGTAAGATTTTTTAGTTCAGGAGTTCTTGGATGTGGAGCTTTTTTTGAGGCGCTCCAGTTTTGGGGATCTATTAATTTTCCTGCACTTTTGGTGTAGTCATATTTTCGACCGTGTTTGAACCTTAAGAAAATAGTTGAAGGGTTTTCATTTCCCTTTACTAAAAAATTGACAGTTGCCATATTTGATATTTTAATCAAAGATATAGCTTTCCCCACACTTTCCCCACAATCTTAAAGTTTAATAATGTCGTTATATGCTCAATGATGTTTTTGAATTCCATTAAAAACAGGCCATACAAGGGGTGATAGAGTTTTTAGGTGTAATTAAATATTTTGTAACTACATCAGGTGAGTCCCGTCCTGGGCACTTCATAAAATTCATTTCTCACATTATTTCAATTCAATTTCAAAGATCAAAACTGAAGAAATCTTAAGATTTTAGATGTTCTATATAAAAAATTGAGTTAAAAAATTCCTTTCAGACAATTCTCCAGCTTATACCACGTTTTTCAAATATATTCCTATTAAATTTTAATCAATTATCCATTCCAATTAAATAATATATGGTGCAAAATTAAGATTATGAATACCTTAATGAGAAGCAATAACATTTATAAAACATAAAAATATATGAAACATCTAATAAAATTATTTTTTATCCTAGCAGCAATATTAACGTTTACTTCCTGCTCAAAAGATAGCGACTCTGGAAGTACAAACCCATTAAATAGCACTGTAATTAGGGCTGACAGCAGTATTAATACCGCAACTCTTCCCCAGGCAGTATTAGATTACATCTCCACCAATTATCCGGATGTTACAGTTAAAAAATCGGAAATTGAAGATAATGGAAACTATGAGGTGAAATTAAACAATGGAGTTGAACTCATCTTTGATGCTGAAGGAGCCTTTTTAGGGGTAGATGATGATGGGGGAAATAATTTTGATGATACACACCTTAATATTTCCGAACTACCACAAATTTCATTGGATTTTATAGCGACAAATTATCCCAATGAAAGCATTGATGAAGCCGAACTGGAAAACAATGGCAATTATGAAATTGAACTTGAGAATGAAGTGACATTAATTTTTGATATCGATGGGAACTTTCTGGGAATTGGAGTAGATGAAAATGAAGATGATGGTGATGAAACAAATATAGAAGTTGCATCCTTGCCACAAATAATTTCGGACTAGCTGAGCGCCAATTATGGTGATAAAACCATTATAAAAGCAGAAATAGATGAAGATGGAACCTACGAGATTACTTTGAGTAATGGTATTGAGGTAACTTTCGATTCTAATGGCGCCTTTTTGGAAGCTGAAGATGGTAACGGGGATGAGGAAGAAAATGATTAAATAATTCGTTTTTATCATTTTTAATTAAATAATTATACAAAAGGCCTTTCAATATGAAAGGCCTTTTGTATTAAAGCGTTCTGGAAATATTGTATTTTTACAATAAGCTTAGATCCCAATGATAATTTTATTATGAATATAAAATTAGGTTTAATTTTTATGATCCTGCTGGGTCTTTTTGGGTGTGAAGATATTGAATTAACATCAGGTTTGGAAGGAACGGTATATAGAGGTCCAATAAATCCGTTAGAAATGGAAGGCCAGGTTAATGATGCTCCTTTTAGCGCTTTATTTAATGTTTACAACTTAAATGACAAGCGTATTAAATCATTTTCTTCTAATGCAAATGGTCAATTCAATGTAATGTTGGCCACTGGAGATTATAAAATAATACCGGATAAATCTGCACCAATTATGGGGGGCGGGATTCAGGTAGAAGAAGTTACCTTAGATCCAGGTGGTATTACAATGCAAGATTTGTTTTTTGATACCGGAATCCGGTAATGCTTATAAATGACATTCCTTTTTAATTAAGCTTGCTTCACTTGAATTTATTATTGACACTGCTCGATTTCCATCTTAATTCTAATCAAAACTAATTCCATCACTTTTATCAAATCTGTTATTTGCTTAAGGTGAACCTGCCGATTTCTCAAAGCACAATTTTATAACTTTAGGTAATTCTACAAATTCTTATATCATATAAATTTAATTTTTACTAAAAGAACAATATTTTGAATACCATCCCCTTAAACACTGTTTAACCTTTATTAAATTATATTAAACATTTAACACTTCCGTTCATTTTAAAAATACTTTATTATATATATTTGTCTCCTTGTTGAATCACTATGGAACTTATAAAACAAAATTTTAGCATAAAAGATTTGGAAAACCTTAGCGGGATTAAAGCGCACACCATTAGAATCTGGGAAAAGCGGTATAATATCCTCACTCCAAACCGAACAGAAACCAATATTAGGTCTTATGATATAAGCAATCTTCAAAAATTATTGAACGTCACTTTCCTAAACGAACAGGGTTATAAAATTTCGAGAATAGCTAAACTCTCTGATGATGAGATTTTTAAGATGGTGAAAAATGTTCCCGCCAATACAAGTGAGCAAAACCGGGCTGTCAATTCATTTAAAATTGCTATGATCAATTTTGACCAGGTTTTATTTAATACTACCTACAATTCTCTTTTGGAAAAGAAAACGTTTAGGGAAATTTTTTATGAAATTTTTCTGCCTTTGCTAAGTGAAATTGGACTTCTTTGGCAAACCGATACTATAAATCCTGTACATGAACACTTTTTGATAGGATTAATAAAACAGAAATTATACCTGAACATTGCCCAACTGGGAGATAAGGATGAATATGAGGATAATAACTTGTATGTATTGTTTTTACCTGAAAATGAAATTCACGATCTCGGGATATTATTTTTGAATTTTGAGTTGAATTTTCATAATAAAAAAACCATCTATTTGGGTCCAAGCATGCCTATAGCAGATATGAAATATTTGTTGGAAATTCATCCAAACCCAAAATTCATTAGTTATCTAACTATTGGTACAATAGATCCAACCGATTTTATTTCGGAATTTGAAACCGAACTCTGCAAGAATAAAACCAGGGAATTATATCTATTTGGAGCAGGAATCCAATCTTTGGATGCTTCCATTCAGCCCGAACATATAAAAATATATAAGTCAATCACCGAATTCGCAAATCAATTATCACTCTAATGAATAAAGAAGTTAGCATTATTGGTTCCGGATTTGCCTCTTTGGCTGCTTCCTGTTATCTGGCAAAATCCGGGTATCAGGTAACTATTTACGAAAAAAATGACCGTATTGGCGGGCGGGCAAGGCAATTACAAAAAGAAGGTTTCACTTTTGACATGGGTCCCTCTTGGTACTGGATGCCCGATGTTTTTGAACGTTTTTTCGCCGATTTCGATAAAAAGCCTTCAGACTATTATCAGCTGGAAAAGCTTAGTCCTGCTTACAAAGTTTTCTTCGGAAATAATGAAAGTATCACAATTGAAGATACTCTGGAAAAAATCTATTCAGCATTTGAAAAAGAAGAAACCGGCAGCTCCATAAAGCTCAAAAAATTCATAGATCAGGCACAAAGCAATTACCAGATCGCGATCAAGGATTTGGTTTACCGTCCTGGAGTTTCTCCTTTAGAATTGGTTACTCCTGAAACGATCAGGAAAATTGGGCAGTTTTTTAGCAACATTTCCAAAGATGTCCGTAAACACTTCAGCAATAAAAAGCTGATTCAGATCCTGGAATTCCCGGTTTTATTTTTAGGAGCAAAACCAAGCAATACGCCATCTTTCTACAGTTTTATGAATTATGCCGATTTTGGTCTTGGCACTTGGCATCCCCAGGGCGGAATGTACAAGGTAATTGAAGGAATGGAAAAACTTGCAGTTTCCCTGGGTGTTGAGATCCGGACGAATTCTCCTGTAGATAAAATTAATGTAATAGATGGATCCGTCACATCAATATCTGTTAATGGAAAGGAAATAGCGACTAATTTGGTAGTTACCGGAGCAGATTATCACCATAGCGAAACGCTTTTAGAACCTGAGTTTCGCCAATATTCTGAATCTTATTGGGACAGAAAGACATTTGCCCCCTCTTCCCTGCTTTTTTATGTTGGATTTAATAAAAAATTAAAAAATATCAATCACCATAATTTGTTCTTTGATGTAGATTTTGATGCACATACAAGGGATATTTACGATGATCCCAAATGGCCTGAAGAACCCTTGTTTTATGCTAATTTTACATCTGTAACGGATGAGAATTCAGCACCCGAAAACTGTGAAAATGGTTTTTTCCTGATCCCCCTGGCACCTGGATTGAAGGATACTCCTGAATTAAGAGAAACGTATTTCAGTATAATCCTTGAAAGATTTGAAAAACTTACAGGCCAGTATGTTAGAAAAAATATTATATTTAAAGAATCTTTTTGCGTAAATGATTTTATTGAAGACTATAACAGCTATAAAGGAAATGCCTATGGAATGGCAAACACCCTGTTGCAAACCGCATTTTTGAGACCAAAATTAAAGAGCAGCAAAGTTGAAGGTTTATTCTTTACAGGCCAACTTACAGTGCCAGGTCCGGGAGTACCGCCCTCTTTAATTTCCGGAAAATTAGTGTCGGGACTAATTCAAAGCTCGTAACGAATGGAAGTCACAATTAAAAATATAATTCTAAAGATCAATAAAAAAATTTAGATGAAATCAATTTTCGATATAGTCTCCAGAACTTGCAGCAAGGCAGTTACAAATGCCTATAGTACCTCATTCTCTATGGCCACAAAAATGTTGGCTCCATCTATAAGACAGGACATCTACAACATCTACGGATTTGTTCGTTTGGCAGATGAAATTGTGGATTCCTTTCATGATTACGACAAGGAAAAGCTTCTTGACGAGTTTACCGCTGAACTTTACAAGGCAATTGATGCTAAAATTAGCCTCAACCCAATTCTTAATGCATTTCAGGAAACCGTTCATAAATATGAAATTGAGGAATCTTTATATAATGCCTTCCTTAAAAGCATGCGAACAGATTTGCACAAATCTGTATATTTAACTCAGGAAGAATATGAAGAGTACATTTACGGCAGTGCAGATGTTGTAGGCCTAATGTGTTTAAAAGTATTTATTAAAGGAGACCAAAACAAATACAATGAACTTAAAGAATCGGCCATGAGTTTGGGATCTGCTTTTCAAAAGGTAAATTTTTTGAGGGATCTAAAAGCTGATTTTGAAGATTTAAGCCGAAGCTATTTTCCGAACGCCAATCTGGAAGCATTGGATGAGGCGAGTAAACAAAAGATCATTGAAGAAATTGAAGCTGATTTTATCGCAGGTTTCCGCGGAATTACCAAGCTCCCAATTGAGGCCAGATTCGGGGTATATACTGCTTATATTTACTACAGGAAACTATTGAACAAACTAAAAGATGTGCCTTCTTTAGAGATTAAAAACAGAAGAATAAGCGTGCCAAATTATCAAAAAGCAGGCTTGTTGGCAAAATCGTATATATCATACAGATTAAATTTACTATAATGGAAATATTGCTTTGGAGTGTGGTTTTTGTAGTCACTTTTGTTATGATGGAAGGGATGGCGTGGTTTACCCATAAATATGTAATGCATGGGATGTTATGGAAACTCCATAAAGATCACCACAGGAAAGATCACAGCAGTTGGTGGGAGCGCAACGACTTATTTTTTGTGTTTTATGCGATTGTAAGCATTGGGTTCTTCCTGTTGTGGAGATATGAAAATGTTTGGATCGCTTTGCCTATAGGGCTGGGAATTCTGGCCTATGGAATTGCTTATTTTTCGGTACATGACATATTTATTCACCAACGCTTCAAAATTTTCAGAAATGCGAATAACCGTTTTGCGAAAGGCCTGCGAAGGGCACATAAAATGCACCATAAACATTTAGGAAAAGAGGATGGGGAATGCTTCGGCATGCTTTGGGTTCCTTTTAAATATTTTAAAAAATAATCTCGTTTTCTAAAGTTTTTACGATATCTTTCTTATATGCCAAAAAACTTTAATTACATTATTATTGGCGGTGGACTGGCAGGACTTCAACTTGCACTCCACTTTAGCCGAGACCGTTTTTTTGAACAGAAAACTTTCGCTATAATAGATCCCTCCCCCAAAACTGAAAATGATAAAACCTGGTGTTTCTGGGAAAAAGGAAAAGGTCAATGGGATTCCATCATCACAAAAAGCTGGGATAAAAGCCGGTTTATTTCTTCAGAAATAAATATTGAATTAAATCTGGAGCCTTACAAATACAAGATGTTGCGTTCCTTAGATTTCTATAATTCCGCAAAATCTGAGTTGTTGAAATTAGATAACTTTCATTTTATTGAAGATAAGATTGAAAGAATTGACGAAGCTTCCATGTTTGCCTATGGGAAAAAAGAATCTTACGGTGCCATTCATATTTTTGACAGCCGGATTACTTCAGGATATTTAGAAGATCCCAAATACACAAAGATATTTCAGCATTTTAAAGGCTGGGTTATCGAAACTGAAAAACCACAATTTGATTCTTCAGAATTTACGATGATGGATTTTAGGCTGAAATATAAAGAGAGTACAAGTTTCACCTACGTTCTTCCAATTTCACCAACAAAAGCACTTGTGGAATTTACCTTTTTCACACCTTTTTTAACTGAAGAAAAGGTTTATGATGAATTTTTGGAAAATTACATCAAAAATATTCTCAAAATAAACAATTTTAAAATCACCGAAACCGAGAAAGGAGTTATACCAATGACCGATTTTCCTTTTCATCTGGAAAGCACGCCTAAAATTACTAAAATAGGATCGGCAGCGTCCTGGATAAAAGGTTCAACCGGGTATTCTTTTAAACACACAGAAAAGAAGGTGGCTATGATCATTGAAAATATTAAAGCCGGCAAAGATCTTTCTGACGGCCTTTTAACAAAGCGTTTTAGATTGTATGACGCTATTTTTCTTGATGTTTTAAGTCAAACAAATGAAATGGGAGAATTGATCTTCAGTAATTTTTACAGCAAAAATTCAATCGTGGAAATTTTTAAATACCTGGATGAAGAAACATCAATTTCAGAAGAATTAAAGATCATGCGTTCCCTATATCATCCTCAGTTTATCAAATCCTTTTTCAGAAAAATTTTTTAGATTAATATAAAACCCCACAGTTTCAAATACCTGTGGGGTTTGTGGTAGTTTAATAAGCTTAAACAAATTATTAACTCCTTTTACCTTAAAAATTTATTCCTGTAGCAAACCGTCAATAGTATTTCTCACTTTCTCACCATTCCAATTTGCCGCACCAACTTTTGAAATAACGATGTTTCCTTCTTTGTCTATCAAATAGGTAGTGGGCAAGGTTTTTCCGTCCAAAGGCCGGGGCGTTTCACTTAGAGGCCTGTATGCAGGTAAGGTGAATTGTTTTCTGTTTAAAAAACCATTCACGGTTACGCGATCTTCTTGAGAAACAAATAAAAACACGATTTTATCCTGATAATCTTCATATAACAACTGTAAACTTGGCATCTCGGCGATACAAGGAGGACACCAGGTTGCCCAAAAATTGATCAATATGATTTTTCCCTTATATTCTGAAAACTCCACCTGGTCTTTATTGTTTTTTTCCAACACCCAATTATAATCGGCTAATGTGGTTCTGTCTTCTTCTGATGTTACTGAAGGACTAAAGGCCAATACTTTATTTAAAAATATTTGAATTGGTTTTCGCGTTGCCGGAATTAAAAGCACTAAAATTATTACGGCAAATATAATATTAGTCCATTGATTTTTAAAAAGCTTCATTTTATTCAATTTTAATTTTAATCGTAGCTTCTTAAATGATTTTTTAAAACCTTAAAAAGAAACCTGAGATCTTTTAATTTAAATCAAAAAAAACCCCCGTCAAAGCGGGAGTTTTTTGATCAATCATTTCATTTACTTATACAACACTATGCATTTTTATCAAATTTAAAGCAGATCCCTTTTTAAACCATTCAATTTGGGATTCGTTATAGGTATGGTTTGCTTTGATCATATCCTTGCTTCCATCGGCGTGAACAACTTCAATGCTCAGCGGTTTATCAGGCGCAAAACTTTCTAGGTCAACAAAGTTGAAAGTATCATCCTCGAGAATAAGATCATAATCTTTTTCATTCGCGAATGTAATACCCAGCATTCCTTGTTTTTTGAGGTTTGTTTCGTGAATACGCGCAAAAGATTTCACCAAAACGACTTTTACTCCAAGGAAACGCGGCTCCATAGCTGCGTGCTCACGGGAAGAACCTTCACCGTAATTGTGATCTCCCACCACAATAGTTGGAATTCCGGCCGCTTTGTAGGCGCGTTGTACTGCGGGAACTGCATCGTATTCCCCTGTAATTTGATTTTTTACAAAATTGCTTTTCTTATTATAGGCATTTATTGCCCCAATAAGCATATTGTTTGAGATATTATCTAAATGACCTCTATATCGCAACCAGGGTCCAGCCATAGAAATATGATCGGTTGTACATTTTCCGAAAGCTTTGATCAACAATTTTACACCGGAGAGGTTTTTACCATCCCAAGGTTCAAAAGGCTCAAGCAATTGAAGTCTTTCACTGTCCTTGGCAACTTTAATAACAATTGCGTTTCCATCTTTTGATGGAGCAAGGTAACCTGGATCCTTCACATCAAAACCTTTAGGAGGAAGTTCTATTCCTGCTGGTTCATCCAACATAACTTCTATTCCGTCCTCATTCAATAACTTGTCTCGGGTTGGGTCAAAATCTAACCTTCCGGATATGGCAATTGCGGCAACCATTTCTGGGGAACCTACAAATGCGTGGGTATTTGGATTCCCATCGGCACGTTTTGAAAAGTTCCTATTAAAAGAGTGAACTATAGTGTTTCTCTCATCACCTTTACGATCACTTCGGTCCCATTGCCCAATACATGGACCGCAGGCATTGGTGAAAATAGTAGCATTAAGATCTTCAAATATTTGCAGTAATCCGTCGCGTTCCGCTGTAAAGCGAATTGTTTCTGATCCCGGATTGATCCCAAGATCCGATTTTGTTTTTATTTTTTTGTCAACCGCTTGTTTGGCAATAGAAGCCGCACGGGTTAAATCTTCATAAGAAGAGTTTGTACAAGATCCAATTAATCCCCAGTCAACTTTAATTGGCCAGTCGTTTTCCTTGGCTTTTTTTGCCATTTCTGAAATAGGAGTAGCAAGATCGGGAGTAAAAGGCCCGTTTAAGTGAGGTTTCAATTCTGAAAGATCAATCTCAATAACTTCATCAAAATATTTTTCAGGGTTTGCATAAACCTCATCATCTCCGGTAAGGTGCTCTCTTATTTCATTAGCCGCATCAGCTATATCAGCCCTGTCCGTGGCTTTTAAATAACGTTCCATTGAATCGTCGTAACCAAATGTGGAAGTAGTTGCACCTATTTCCGCACCCATATTACAAATGGTTCCTTTTCCTGTACAAGACATAGAGCGGGCACCTTCGCCAAAATATTCTACAATAGCTCCGGTTCCCCCTTTTACGGTTAGGATCCCGGCTACTTTTAAAATCACATCTTTAGGAGCAGTCCAGCCAGAAAGTTTTCCGGTTAATTTTACCCCTATTAATTTAGGGAATTTTAATTCCCAGGCCATTCCGGCCATCACATCTACCGCATCTGCTCCACCAACTCCAATGGCGACCATTCCCAATCCGCCGGCATTTACCGTGTGAGAATCAGTCCCGATCATCATTCCGCCCGGAAAAGCGTAGTTTTCCAAAACTACCTGGTGAATAATCCCTGCTCCCGGTTTCCAGAAACCAATTCCGTATTTATTTGAAACCGATTCCAAAAAGTCAAAAACTTCATGACTGGTTTTATTTGCTGTAGCTAAATCAATGGCAGCTCCCATTTTTGCCTGGATCAGGTGATCACAGTGCACAGTTGTTGGGACTGCAACATTTTTTTTCCCGGCCTGCATAAATTGCAACAAGGCCATTTGAGCTGTGGCATCCTGACACGCGATGCGGTCTGGTGCAAAATCCACATAATCCTTACCCCGGGTAAAACCCTTACTGGCATCACCATCCCATAGGTGAGAATAAAGTATTTTTTCTGAAAGTGTTAAAGGCTTCCCAACTACCTTCCGTGCTTTGTTCACACGGTCGGCCATTTGGCTATAAACCTTCTTGATCATATCAATATCGTACGCCATTTTAATTTGATTTAGTGTTCTAATTGTCTAGCGAAAATACGACTTTTGATTCGTATTTAAAAATTATTGTCAAAATTGAATTATATATGAGAATAATTCGATTATAATTAAAATAATCAAGTATGCTTCAATTTGAGCCAAATAAAACCAGCTTAAATTTAGAAATTGATAATTGAATGTTATTTGACATTATCCAATTTTTTATAACACTATTTGCTTTGGGATTTTAGCCTTGAAATAACCAAAGGACCTGAGTAGGAACAAGGATTCTTAAACAGCAAAGGATAATTAGGTTTTAGCAGGGAATATAATTTAGAATCTGGAATTCAGGATAGTTCTATAAATTTATTTTTTCCGCTTCCCGGAGCAGTGTTGACAGGTTTTAAACATTAATTTCAATGTTACCGGTATTTTATTTCCCGTTCCCAAAAGCTATCGGGAGGCAGATTTTCGCAGAAAAGAATCTTTACTATTTTTTAGTCACAAGCACGAATATTTTTTTCTCACTAATCTATCGCCTTGTTTCTTCCTTTACTTGATTCCCGGTTCTTGGTACTATTTGTAAACTAAAACAAATACTTAATTATCTGTTCTTCTGAAATCCCTTCTGCTTCTGCCTTATAATTTTTTATAAGCCTATGTCTAAGGATCCCCAGAGCTACAGCTTGAATATTTTCAATGTCAGGGGAGAATTTTCCATTAACCACAGCATGAGCTTTTGCCGCCAACACCAAATTTTGGGAGGCTCTTGGTCCTGCTCCCCAATCGACATAATTTTTAACTATTTCTGGAGCTGTTGCTCCCTGAGGCCTTGTTTTTCCAACTAGGTTTACGGCATATTCCACTACGTTATCCGCAATCGGGACCCGGCGAATAAGTTGTTGAATCTCTATAATCTCTTCAGCAGAAAATAATGGATTAATGGTTTCCTGATTATTGGCGGTGGTCTTTTTTACGACATTAACTTCCTCCTCAAAAGAGGGATAATCCAGATTAATAGCAAACATAAAACGATCCAGTTGAGCTTCCGGTAAAGGATAAGTGCCTTCTTGTTCTATAGGGTTTTGGGTTGCCAGGACAAAATAGGGCAAACTGAGTTTGTAGTTGTTTCCTGCAACGGTCACCGCTCTTTCCTGCATAGCTTCAAGCATTGCCGCCTGAGTTTTAGGTGGAGTCCTGTTAATCTCATCGGCCAGGATAATATTGGAAAATACCGGGCCTTTTATAAATTTAAAATGCCTGTTTTCATCCAATATCTCGGACCCAAGAATATCGCTGGGCATTAGATCCGGAGTAAATTGAATTCGTTTAAAATCCAATCCCAAAGCCTGTGCAATGGTATTTACCATTAAGGTTTTAGCCAATCCGGGTACTCCAATAAGCAATGCATGACCACCTGCAAAAATTGATAAGAGAATTTGATTGATCACTTCTTCCTGACCAACAATTACCTTTGCAATTTCCTGCTTAAGTTTTTGGTGTTTTTCAACCAAAGATTTTACTGCGGCCACATCAGACATTTATAGTAGTTTATTTTTTTAACCAATTACTTTTATAATCGCAATTGCGGAATTTACCATTAATTTTTATATACGTATCAGCAATTTTTTCCTCTTGCCATTTTTCAATGGCACCCAGCTGTTTATCACTTAGCGCAAGTTCCTTGATTTTTAAATAATCCTGTGCAAAATCCGCTTTATGTTCGGTATAGCGTTTGTTCACCGTGATTATTTTATAGAACACTCTCCCTGTACGGTCCTGATCTGTAAGTACTAATGAAATATCACCTTCCTTTAAATTGACTATTTGATCGTAAAGTGAAGGGTCTATTTTGTTAATCTCAAACCGGGTGTCTCCGGTAGTTGGATTTATCAACTTACCTCCATTGGCAGCTGTTTGTTCTTCATCTGAATATTTTTTTGCTGCATCAGCAAAAGTCAATTCTTTTGCAACAAGCTGAGTTCGGATACTGTCTATCTGTTTTCTAGCCCTTTCTGTGGTAGCATTGGTGACATCCGGAATTATTAAAATATGTCTTATCTCCAGGTTTTGACCAATCACTTTATCAACTTGTATGATATGGAATCCAAATTGAGATTCAAATGGCTCACTAACTTCCCCTTCCTGTAAACTAAAAGCGGTATCCTTAAATTCCTTGTCCAGTCCGTCTTTTCTGGTAATTACCATACGGCCTCCATCTTTACTTGAACCGGGATCCTGTGAATAAAGCACTGCTTTGGTTGAAAAGCTGGCTCCGTTCTCTACAACATCTTCCCTAAATCCATTCAGTCTGTCTATTACTTTTTGCTTTTCGCTTTGCGGAATTTCGGGTTTAATTATAATTTGAGAGACTTCTACCTCGTCGCCAAAAATAGGACGCTTATCTTCCGGGATTCCTGCGAAATAAGCTCGTACTTCATCTGGCGTAATCTCTACAGATTTAATAATTTTTTGTTGCATCCTATTGGCCAGTTCCCGCTGTTTGTTCAATTCAAACAATTCTTTCTTGAACTCTTCTTCCGTATCCCTTTTGTAAAACTTCAACACTTTATCCATGGAACCAATCTGTCCCACCATTTGAGAAACCTGTTGGTCGACAAAATTTTGAACTTCAGAATCGGCAACCAGAATACTGTCTTGAACTGCATGGTGAGCATATAATTTGTTTTCAAGCAAACTTCCCGCCAACTGGCAATCGGTAATATCAGCAGTAGAAATTCCCTGACTTTTAAGATCTTTGTACATCAGGTCTATATCGCTGTCTAAAATTACATATTCCCCAACCACAGCGGCAATTCCATCAACCTTAATTCTTTTAAATTCGCTCGGGGTGGGCTTCGCCTCAACTATTTCTTCCTGTGGTTGAATAGCTGTACTATCAGTTACGATAACTTCCTGAGCATGACTTTCGTGTCCCATTCCTAATGTTAAGAACAAAACAGCGGTGCTGTTAATTATAAATTTCAAATTGTTTGTTTTCAATTGCATCTCTAGTTATATCTTTTTCTAATTCTTTTACCAATTCGGCTTTGCGTTTATTGAGAATAATTTGCTTTATCGTAGGATTTGCATATTCCAGTGGGGCTTGATCATTTCTCAACAACACATCATTTACGTATACCAAATATACTTCTAATGAATCTTCAAGTTCAAGAAAATTCGATTTTTTTAATAATTGTGATTTATTGCTGTCACTAAGGGGCCCAACCCTGTTAAAAACCGAGCTGGTGCTAACCCAAACCGAATCGTTAAAGGAAAAGGCCTTAAACTGAAGCGCAATCTTATCCAAATCGGCTTTATCCTCCTCATTGAATCGTATAAATTTTCTTTTGACATCTTTAAAATCTAGGCTATTTTTATCTAAATTGATAAACCTGAGTTTTACCAGATCTTCATTTAACCTGAAATTTTCCAAATGTTCCTCGTAAAAGGATTCAATTTCACTTTCGTTAAAGGAAGTATCCAGCTTTTTGGAAACCAGGGCATCAGCATAAGCCTTCGTATATAATTCGTTTTTGTAGTTTTTTACCAATTCGTCAAATTCCTTTTGAACTTCACTGCTCAAATTATATTTTGCACGATCTATCAATAATTGTTGTGTTGCCCATCGGGTTATAAAATTTGAAACAATAAGGATGCTGTCCTCCTCTGTGACATTTTCCCCGATCAAAGCCTGAATATCTTCTTTATACAGGTAATTTTCATTTACTCTTGCAACAACTTCGCGCTCTTCCGTCTCCTCATAATAATTACAAGACTGCAGTAATGTCGAAAAACATAATACAAGTAAAAATTTTAAGGTATGCTTCCCCATCAATCGCGTTTAATATAGATATTGTACCTGTTGTTTTTTCAAACAATTTCCGAACTCTTCGGATATTAAAAAAAATATTGCGGCAAAAATAAGAATTCTGATAGCTTCTGCAAGCTATTACAGCAAACGATTCCAATTTCAGCAAATTATAATAAAAAATATGAATTTCTGAAGTACCTTGGGTTTTTAACAAAAATGACACCAAGATGGTATATTTAGAGGAAAACATTATAAACCTGCCAAGAAAGGAGATTACCGATAATTTTAAACATTGGCAGGATGGTTTTTCCTATGATGCAAAAGGGTTTTTCAATATTCAAAAAAAAAATTTGAAATAGTAGATGAGAATACTACAAAATGGATTTCTTACAATATATTGATTTTTTAATGTCGGGTGCTTTTGAAAAACAATTACTAAAATATATGCAGGATTTTAAGGCTTTTGCTGAAGAAGGTAAAAGCATTAGGGATAATTAAAACAAAATGGAAAGACAAATAAAACTTATCTGGGATTTTAGAGGTCCCAACGCTTTGCTAACGGCACAACATCACGAAATTCATTTAAAGGATTTTATTAAAACCGAAGATCTCCAGGATTGGAATATTACCGGATTTCAACAAATAAACGAAATGCACACAATCGCATTTTGGGTAATTCCCGAATCTGAAATTTTAAAATTCAGGGATATTTTAAAGCCAAATCGGGCAACTTTGTACACCGAATAATTTATTTTAATTTGATTTTTTCCGATTTATTTAGATCACTCATTTATATTTGTCGAAAATCAAATAATCATGAAAAAATTTATTTTAGCACTTACAGTTGTTTTATCCACTACCTGTCTTCAGGCACAAACTAAAGTTGGCACGGTTGACACCGATTATATCCTGAGTCAAATGCCTGAAATTAGCAAGGTAGAAGAAGGACTAAAAACCTACAATACAGAGCTTCAGGCAGAATTGCAAACTACTATTAAGAAATATGAAGGATTGGTAGCCGCTTATCAAGCCAACAACGCAACCTACGAAGAAGTAGAAAAAACTTCAAAGGAAAGTGAAATCATGGAAGTGGAAAATGATATTAAAAATTTCAGACAAAAGGCTTCCGTCTTGATCCAAATCAGAAAAAATGAACTCACAAAACCATTCTATCTAAAAATTGATGAGGCGATGAAAGACGTGATTTCAGCACAAGGATTTACTCAAATATTCAACTCCAGTACAAACGGACTTGCATTTGCCGATCCAAAATTTGATGTTACAGATGCCGTATTGGAAAAATTAGGGATTGCCGTAAAATAAGTACCCCTAAAAATAATTAAAAAAGGCTGTCCAAAATAATTGGGCAGCCTTTTTTAATATGCAAAATTGTGATTTTATCTGCTGTAATTAGGAGATTCGTTGGTAATGGTCACATCATGAGGATGACTTTCGTGAATTCCCGAGGCCGTGATTTTTATAAACCTTCCGTTATCCTGAAGTCCGGCAATGTCTTTTGCCCCGCAATAACCCATTCCGGCGCGCAATCCGCCAACAAACTGATTGATGCTTTCCTCCAGATCTCCTTTATAAGGGACCCTTCCCACGATTCCTTCAGGCACCAATTTCTTGATATCGTCTTCAACATCCTGGAAATATCGGTCTTTCGAACCTTTTTGCATGGCTTCAATAGAACCCATACCACGGTAGGATTTAAATTTCCTTCCCTCAAAAATAATGGTTTCTCCCGGAGATTCCTTAGTTCCGGCAAGCAAAGACCCCAACATCACGCAATCTGCTCCTGCTGCGATGGCTTTAGGGATATCTCCGGTATATCGAATTCCTCCATCTGCAATTACAGGAATTCCACTGCCTTTAATCGCGGCGGCGACTTCCAATACTGCAGAAAATTGAGGATAACCAACCCCGGCCACCACTCTGGTTGTGCAAATAGATCCTGGACCAATCCCGACTTTAACGGCATCGGCACCGGCATCTACCAAATATCTTGCGGCCTCGCCTGTGGCTATATTTCCAACAACCACTTCCAGATCTGGGAATTTCGCCTTCATCTTTTTTAATACCTCTACAACTCCCTTTGTATGCCCGTGCGCAGTATCAATTATCACTGCATCTACCCCTGCATTTACCAAAGCCGCGGCACGTTCGGTAATATCAGATGTTACTCCAAGAGCGGCGGCAACACGCAAGCGTCCATAACTGTCTTTATTGGCTACAGGTTTTTGGGTGAGTTTTGTAATATCCCGGAAAGTGATCAATCCTACCAGTTTTTTTTCGGAATTAACTACCGGCAATTTTTCAATTTTATATTGCTGAAGAATTTCTTCGGCTTCTTCCAGGGAGGTTCCTTCAGAAACCGTAACCAGGTTTTTTGAAGTCATTACCTCGGAAATTAGACGATCGCTGTCTTTTTCAAAACGCAAATCGCGGTTAGTCACTATTCCTAACAACTTACCTTTATTATCTATAATTGGAATCCCACCGATGCTGTGTTCACGCATATTCCGTTTTGCATCATTCACCGTGGCTGTAATTGGCAAAGTAATAGGATCTATGATCATCCCACTTTCTGCACGCTTTACCTTTCTCACCTTTAAAGCTTGCGCCTCTATCGACATATTCTTATGAAGCACACCAATACCGCCTTCCCTTGCAATGGCGATGGCCATTTTGCTTTCGGTAACAGTATCCATAGCAGCAGATACAATAGGAACATTAATAGGTATGTTTTTCGTGAATCTGGAGCGAATACTTACCTCTCGTGGTAAAATATCAGAATAAGCAGGGATTAATAATACATCATCGTAGGTGAGTCCCTCGCCAATTATTTTGAAGTCGTGTGCAGTCATAGCAATTAAAGATTAATTGCGTGCAAAGGTAAGCATTTTTACAACAAATCCCGAATTAACATTCAAGTTATCGGGTCTACTGATAAAAATAAGTGAATAAAAATCGATTAAGCAATAAATTACAAATTACATCCGGCTTAATGAAAAAGATTTTCAAAATATGTTGTGGAATAAAATTTAATTTAAATG
>Ga0209414_1000362_pt1 | contig 21608 bp, 38 predicted proteins | sample LakVidmifraction_4_FD_181154 | JGI IMG/M metagenome (GOLD analysis project Ga0209414, IMG submission 181154) | Hypersaline microbial communities from Lake Vida, Antarctica - Brine Hole Two &gt;0.2 micron (SPAdes) (version 2) | ecosystem: Environmental > Aquatic > Non-marine Saline and Alkaline >...
ATATTCGAATCCTTTGCCTAAAACATTTTCTTCGTCACCAAGCGGCCTTTTCTTAATCACCCATGCGCGATAATCCCCGATTTCTATCCTATGGGTTGCAGAATCAGGGAGCTGTGCCAAATCCTCCCAGCTTTTAATAATTTTTGGCTTCATTTTGTTTTGGTTTGTTGCGCGGAAATCATTTGTTTTAATCCTGCCAGAGTGTCTGCCTTTAAAATTCCCTTGCAAGTCCTAGTCATCCAGCGCATACCACTGGAATTTGAATCTGCTGGATAAATGTTTTGTCCTTTATAGCTTTTCATTTTGTTTTTAATCTTCTGAGCCTACCAGTGTAATATCAAATCCACAATCTCTTAGTTTCTGCGTGGTTTGTTTGTAATGCAATTTGTAAAAAGAATGCGACGAAAGATATTGGTGTTTTCGGCCCTTAGGAGGCGCTTCCTTACTAATCACCCATCCGCACCATGCAAACGATGGGTTGCAGAATCAGGGAGCTGTGCTAAATCCTCCCAGCTTTTAATAATTTTTGGCTTCATGGTGTTTTTAATGTGTTCTTATGTTACGTTATTGAAGAGCCACTGTCAATTTATTCTTTTAATTTCGCCGCTGCCAACGCAAGCTCACTGCATCATCTGAAAGGCAATTATCATCAAAACAATAGACACAACAAATATAATGCCGCCAACCTCTTCGTAATTTCCATCTTGGTAGAAAGTGCCGCATAGTCCAAAAATTGCTGTGCCCGTAAAGATTATACAGAGAAAAGCTGTTAGTGATTCATTCATTTTGTTTTATTTTTAATTTTTCGCGCCTAATGTCGTAAAGTGGCGGGCGAGAGAGATTCGAACTCCCATCTCGGATTTGTGTCCGTGCATTCCCATTTATGCTATCTGCCCAAAATTGTTTATTTGTTATACAGGAGAATAGTATTGTCGTAGGCATCAACAATTGTTTCTTCAAATTCTCCCAATGCCCTATCTATGCCTTGAATATCACCAATTTTTGCGCAAAAACTATTATCTTCACCCTCATCAGAACAACGACTAAAGACTTTTCGTGCGCTTCCCGCTCCAGCGATTCTCTGACTAACCGCGTATAAGGCTAGAAGTTGATAGCCGTTTAGTTTGATACTGAATGATCGCTCAGAAAAGGCTTCTAAAGCAGACGATTTTAGTGGCGGTGTTACTGTTTCGGTGATTTTCATATAGTTATCTTATGTTAAAGAATGATTTTTTTACTTAACTCTTTTTAGTGAAGGCCGATCTGATTTTATCACAGTTACCTGCCCGGTTCCCTCTGAATGTCCCCAAGGAAGCTGTATTTTCCGAATAGCATCATTATCATCTATTGCGTCAAAACCACCACCGCATCTATTGCCGTGATACCAATATGTAGGTTTGTTTTCGCCGCGAGTAAGTTCCAGCCAGTCTTTTCCTTTGGTTTCCCACCGTGCCACGACATTAGTTGCTTTTTCTGTGATTTCCATACGTTTATGTTATGTTAAGAGGTTTGCGTTGTCAATTTATTTTTTTATTCCGGCTTACCCAAAGAACCACTTTAAGTGTGTTTTTATTACTTATCGTGCAAAACGAATAGTATTTGTTATACTATTGATTGCTTCAAATTCCGTTAAGGCTTCTCCGGCCCCTTCTATCTCACCAATATTCGTGCAAAAACTATTGTCTTCTTTTCCCACGCAATCGCTGAATACTTCTCGCGCCTTTGTTGTTCCGCTAATCCTTTGGCTAACCGCATACAAGGCTATTAGGTCAAAGCCGCTTAGTTCAAGATTGAATTTGCGCTCAGAAAACTTTTGTAGTGGCGACAGTTTGATTTCGGGCGCGGCGTTGGCTTCTGTGATTTTCATGTGTGGTTATGTCACGTTAAAGAATAATTATTGTTAATTTATTTTTTTATCCAAAAAAAACTGTAAAAGATAGTAGGACATTCTCTTATTCTATATATCCAGCCACGGCATCGGTGAAATGAATTGAAAGTCTTAAAGAAAACTTGGCCGAAGACAGCAAATTTAATTGCAATTATTACGCTTGATTTCTTGAAAAAAAAACTATTGGCAACTTTAATACTAATCAAGTCGAATTAACTAAGGTAAAATAAACTAAACTGGCAAAGTCCCTATGATTCGAAGTCGCTTGAAATTTATTCAACTTGCGATTAAAATTTTTTTGTCTAATGGGGACGATTTTAAGGCGATTCGAGGCTAAAAGTCGTTAAAAAGTGTCGCAAATACACAAATTGGTTGTTTTTGGGCGTTTTTGGAGGATAAAAGTCAAAGAAAATACCCCAACCCCAAAAACCCCCACAAAAACTCACTATTTCTTTCTTCTCTTACTCTATATATATACCTATATGTTTATATACTTTTTGGTTGAATAAAAAAAGGTGTGCTCACTCATTGGTTTAACACCAATTAACAGAGTAAAAATGCTCTTTCGAATAGCCAAAAACAAACCAAATATCAGCACCAAATCTACTGCTTTTCGCCATGCTTTTTGCTCACGTTTCCACCATTAAAATCCCTATATTAATCTCTCGCATTTACACTAGAAAAGTGGCCAGCCACCTAGTTCAAAGCACAATTCCCAAGTATCCAGCGACCTTATACACAGCCACCACTATAAAACTAATTGGCACAACGAATAACATCAACGCTATCAGTGTAACCAGCACAAAATCCGCGTTAGATTGTTCTTTCATAATATCTTTTTTACTAAACTATGTTTTTTTGGCTATAAAATTATTGTTCAACTACACCTTTGCTTGCTAATCACCGCGATCTTCACTTAAATCTGTTGGCGTGCGCCCGAAAATTCACGCCCGAACGCTTTTCTGCCGCAAACTTTAAATTTGTTTTTATTTCGCTTGTTTAACTACAAAGTGGTATATCGTCATTGATTTGATGTAAAAACGCCTACAACGAGCCATTACGAGCTAGAATTGGCCTATTCGGTGGTTATCGCGGGATCAATACGTAGGTGTTAATAATTTGAAGGCCAGTAAAGCTTTTTACTTCTGAATATCTTTTGTTTGTTTTCATGTATGATTCTTTTTCTGCTACTTCTTTTGCTTGTTTTGCATTCATAATGTTTTTATTTTTAATTACACGCAAGTAAAGATTCCGAATAGGTTTGCTTTGAGATTGGCACGACTTCAAAAGTATATTCTGTGCCGCCCTTGTGCTCAATACAAAACGATTTCACGCCCGAAAGTTTCATTTTTCTCGACAACATTGCGGCATGTCTAGGCCACCATTCGGCTGCTGAACAACCTGTTGGAGAAAGAATGTTAGAGTCTTCAGAATTTAACATAATTTTAATCGTATTATTCGTGCTCAGACCATTTTGATAAAGATAGGTATTTATTCAAAACATCCTTGGCTTTTTCTTTTGCTGCGGCAAAGCTTATTGCGGAAATATTTCCCACGGCAAAAACATCAGTGGGTATGCAATCAATGTTCTGAATGCGCGAGTCTTTTGAAATATAATCTTTTGTTGATCCAGCGCGAACGCGAATCCTTAGCTTGCCTGAAGGGCTTTCGTCAATGAAATAGTGGTAGTTTTTGTTGTTCATGGTATAATTATACTACTGCTTTGTTGTTCACTTGTCAATTATTTTTTAACTTAAGATTGTCAGCAACGATTTTCTTTCGACTATTTCCGCTGAATCAACTTCAATTATTGATTGCGTGCTGCCGTGGTAAACAATTCCTATGTAAGTAACAATTTCAAATCCATGATTGTCTAATGCTTCTACCACAACTTTGCAAAACAACCACTTTTTTAATTTACTTAATGATTCGAAGCCAAAAACTACATTTGTGTAGTGGCAGAAAGTTTCTACGGTGCCGTGCGGCCATATTGCCGACATTAATTTTCTGTCTTCTTCTGGCGTAGGATGCGCGCGAACATCAGAAAAAAACGAACTTATTTCTTCTTGCGGCGGAAATTCATAAATATTCGGACCTTTATGCGCCCGATATATTCCTTCGCCAAACTCGTTTTCAACGCGATAGATTATGCCTTGTGTTTTCATGTGGTGGTTTTTGTTCCACTATGTTAGCAAAAACTATGCTGTTGTCAATTTTATTTTTTTATTAAGTCTTATTCGGGAAAGTGATTCCAACGTATTACTGGCACGATAATTAGGTCGTCAGAAAGGTATTGAATCTTTTGAATGTCTTGCATCGCAGCATCTTCTGATTCATAATGATCCTTGAAAACAACGCCCCGCCAAATACTTTGTGGCGTTTTAAGCAGTCAGTCTTCTGAAATCTTGAATATCGAAAACTTTTTTTCTGCTACTGGCTTGGGTTTTGCTTGTTCGCTCATTTTTATTTGTTTTAAAAAGCGGGGATTTTATTTGCCCCCGCTTTGTTTCGACCAATTAAAGTTTCGCGCTGATTGCTCCCATGCGGATTCCCGTGAATCCCTTGGTTTTGAGGATTGCTTTGACTGCTGCAAAGTTTTCTGCGGCAAACTCTCCAAGTCCTACAGCGTGAAACATGCCAGCTTTCGCCCGCTTTACTCGCGCAATTTTAACTGGCAAGCCGACTGCGCCACGAATCACTGTGCCGTTGGCGTTCAGGATCAGGGCACGAGGGTCGTATCCAAAGATTTCTTGTTTTTGGCGTGCTTTCTCAACACTGTTCATCACATCGCATTTGCGAAGCAACTTGTTGGAGTTAACCCCCATTGAGGGCCATGACGAGACGAGCTTTTTGATTGTGCGGAGTTTCATAGTATTTTTTGGTTTTGGTGTTTTTGGTTTGTTTCGTTGTCTGTGTTCAATATATGATACTTGCAGCCGAATGTCAATTTATTTTTTTTAATCAGAATTAGGCCAAGTCAAAATGCCTGTTCCTACAGAGAACTTATCTTTAAAAGTAAAGTTAATCCAAGATTCCACGCCGCTAATAATTTTTGCATCAACAAACCCATTGAGCAACAAAAAGTTTTCATATTCACCTTTGGATTTTTCCAAATCAAATTTTAAATAATTATTTTTTGGGCAAAAAAGGTTAAAGCCAGCCGCTTTGGATAAAAAAACATGTCCTCCGTGAGTAGCTGGCATTGGAACAACGAATCCCCTCGTCGAAGGATGCGAGCAACAACATCCGTCTGCCTGTGTTGTTATTGTTGCGCCACTGTGACATTCGATAATTGCGCTTATGGAATTTGACCAAAGTAGGCTTATTGTTGTTTGAAGTTGCTTGCTCATATTTTAACTTACTAAGATGTCTGTTTCAAGCGAGATTTGCTCGCAACTCGCAAGTACAATCCTGCGGTTTTAATTAAACTACTGAAACAAAATTTGTGCCCATGAATGGACTCGAACCATTAACCAATAAATTAAAAGTTTACTGCTCTAACCAATTGAGCTACAGGGGCGAAATTATTTGTGGTGTTGTATGCGACTTTTGTTGAAAATTTCTTTTTTAAAAACCTGTTTATTTAAAAAACTGATTATTTCAAACTCATGATAGCCGTTGTTCCAAAATTCCATTGATCTTGAACGAGTTATGCCGAATAGGCGTAGAGCGGCGATTAGTTTTGTTTTACCCATGTTGTTTTTTGTATTGTTATCCGCCTAAATCTACACATACGATTTTTTTAACGCTCCAATGTTTCACAAAGGGAAATTTTATTTTAACTTTTCGTTATTAATAAAAAGCGAAAAATCTATTTATTATGTCCGGTTAGGGCAAAAAATCTTGCTAATAAAACCTATCTGTCGATTCAGATTAATGTTGGTAGTTGCCCATCTCATCCAACAATTACTTTATTAGCTTTCAACAATTCGATTACAATCGGGATATGGGATCAATGCTTGCAGCAATGCTTATTAGGCCAAAATTGTAATTAGTTGTTTTGATTTACTCTTTAGAGGATTGCTTTTTAAGCCAACCTTTAACAAATAAAAGTGGTGAAATTGTTATTTTATTTCTTATGCAATCTGCTTGCACAAATTAATCTTTTTGCCTTCGGCGTGGCCCGCCCCAAAAACCTCAGAATCCCTTACAGCAATTCGCTTTTTCGTGCTTTTGGTCATGTTAGGAAAGCTTTGATTAACACTTTGCTCGATTAGTGCCGCATTGTCAACCAGCACAATTTCATAACTTTGTTTTACTTCGGCTTCTAGTGAAGATTCCTGACTGTCTTTTTGCTCCTGTAGCTTTTCAACCAGCCCTTTGTATAGGCCAAAAAAGAACGTTTCGCGCATTTTGGTGCTAAGATGCGGATTTTTCGCATAATGGCTGTGCCACAAATCCAAAAATAACTTATTTAAGTATTGGTTGGCCCAAACTGCAAACTCAACATCGTCTTTTTTTCCAAAGTAAAACATCTTACGCCCAGAAATCCGACCTCCCGAAATAACGATCCGCACTTCGAAAAACTTCCCAAGGATTACATTAACAAAGCTTTGCGAAATACTCATGCGTTGACCGCAATTGATTTGCGCCTTGTCGATTTCTACGCCTTGTCGATCTTGTGGCTCAACCTGTGCAAGATCGATGTTGTTTTGAAAGGCGATTTTTTGCGCCATCTGCATCGCTACTTCTGCTTCGTGCAGATTAGCATTACCAGTTGCAAGGTTTACGAGCTTGCGGAGTTTTTCTAAGATTTGGTTGTTCATTGTGGTTTTATTGTATCAAAGTTTTTGGGGCGTGTCAATTATTTTTTTATTGATATTTGTTTTTCGTCTTGATTCTTTTATTTATTTAAAAACCAAACAAATCCAACAGTTTCCTCTGCTCCTGCGTGCTTTAAAACACTCGATGCTGCCATCATAGAGCTACCAGTTGTTGAAATATCATCTACAATCAACACTTTTCCCCGTATGCTGCCGCTGAACTTAAAATTTTCTATTGCTGCCGACTTTCTTTTTTCAATTGGAACTCCGCAAATCTTTTTTGATGTTTTCTTTTTTAGTCCTGAGCAAAATTTTGCGCCGAGTCTTTTGGCAACCCTCTTTGCTAGTCGTGAAGCAAACGGGCATGAGCTAGGCATGGGAATTACAAAATCATATTTTTCTTCTGGAAGAACAAAGTCAAAATGATTTCTTTTGCTTTTCAACGAGTGCAAATCTTTCTTTTTGCTTCTATCTCTTTTGTTGATTGCCCAAATTTTAATTTCAGGTCGGTTTGAATAATAAAGTTTCATTTTTCAAACCGATCATGTATTGCTACGGGTCCGCCGTGCGAACTTAAATCACGAAAACGGCTATCACAAGAATAAACAAATGTTCCGCCCATCATTCTCATTGAGTCGGTAGGCAATATTTCTTTTCCCTGCGAATCGCAAGGCACTGCCATTGTTCCAAACTGCTTTCCGGCTGTGTGCTCAATGATCTTGCAAAACGCATCTTCGCCGTTTGTTTTTTGCGGATACCCAACGCCAACGACCAGAACCGCCGATTTGTGTTCAAACAGATTGAGTTTGCTATTGTATGTTCCGCGAAAGATTTCTGCACGTAGGTAGTTCATGGTTTTAATTTACCACGAGTAGCCATCTATGTCAATTTATTTTTTATATCTTACAAAAAATCACATCAGGAATATAATAACAAACTATTTCTTTAATTAAATTAAAATCTCCACCGCCACGGTCTGCGCCAAAATTATACGGAAGATGAATTGGTCCTAGATTTTTATTTTTTGCAAGCTGGCCACAAGAACTATTAATCGCAGCGTAATCAACATATCGTTTTCCATCTGCGCCATAAAACCATTGTGTGATTAAGTTTGCCACAAAAAGCGAATCTGAGACTTTGATTAGCTGGCATTCGCCTAAGCGAAGAAAGTTTGGGCGATCCTTGTCCTTGAACATCTTGACGTAACTTTCATACACGCTTGGATACTTTTTGCGAATCAACAGTGCCACTCCTGACCCCATTACTCCTTGGGCATTACAGCCGTGAGCGATAATGCCATCCGTAACAGTTAGTAGGTCTTTTTTAATTATTTGCATTTTTTATTTTGGTGTCCTTGGCTGGGCTCGAACCAGCGACCCACGGATTAGAAGTCCGTTGCTCTATCCACTGAGCTACAAGGACTAAATTTGTTTTATTTTGTTGCTTCTAGTCTTTGCCAATTTTCAGGAACATCCAACATCCATTGCAAGCGAAACTCACAGTTAAAGCGATCAGAAATATAATTCAAGTTGCCTTCGACTTCCCCTGGCGAATTATACCCATAGGTCTGCTCGCCTGTTCTATCGTCAGCAACCCAAGGGAAATCTTTGAAATTTGAATTTTTCTTGCCGTCAATTTTAATAAACTCAATTTGTTTTTGAATTGTTCCTTGGTGCTTTTTGATCGCAGCGATTGTTCTTTCTACGTCTTTTACGCACCAATTTTCAAAAATATAATTTCTAATGATTTCGAGTCGCCCCGCTTGCTTTTTCTGGATTCTTTGGAATGTGGAATTTTTCATAACGCTAAGGATTAAATTTTTACTCAACTGCCTCTAGCAAATTCGGCCAGTTAGGATTTTTACTCGATACGACATATTGTTTAAAGCTAGCCAGAAAGTCTTTTTTTGTGCGGAATTTTGCACTCCACCTAACGAGTGCGCTTACAAATTCCAATCTCAAGCAGAAATCTTCAAAAGATTCGGGCGATTTAAATAGGCGAAATTCAACGGTTTTTTCGCAAACGTTAATCGCTCCGCGTGTGCCTTTTGCTAATTTAATTTTTTCTTTATTCGACTTGAGTTCTGATCGCCTGAGACAATAACCATTTTCTTTTCTTCCCGAAATCGAATCCAAAAAGCCTTGTGTGGATTTTGCCGCAATAAATAGCGCCATGCGAGAAATTTGTTTGTCGTTCATTCCTGCTCGGCTGGCGTGAATATGCATTCCGCATTTGTTGTGAATTTCGTATGATTCGTGAATTAGATTTTTGAAAAAATACTCATTAAAGTTTTCTTTGTGCGATGCTATACAAGCAGGTGCCGAAACAATTTCAAATCCCTGTTCGATAGAACTGTCTTCCTTATAAATACAATTACTTAAATTACTTCGAACAAAATTAAGGCAACCTATATCTGCTTCATCAAGTTCAATTTCAATGCCAAATTTCACGCGGCCCTTGCCTTGGTGGTCAAGCATGTTTTTCTGATTATAGTCAGATAGTTCCCCACTGAGCTGAGATTCGTCTTCTTCGTCAGTGCAGCTTTCGCAGCGACCATCAGTGCCGTAATCATTATTATGGTATGTATTATCGCAAGATTCGCAACAAAAATAATTTTCGCTATAGCAGTCGTCGCAAACCGTATTGCTGCGGTTAGTGACATTTTGCTCACAATCCATTCGCCTGTCGCCACAATCATTGCAAACAAATGTTTCGCTTTCCACACAGCCTTGGCAAATATCTTTTACCCTGCCGTCCTGTGAACCTTCGACGCTAACGGTTTCCCAAGATTTTGAGTCGCATTCATCGCAGGTGTGGCTTTCGTAGTGGCAGCATTCGCAAACCTCTTCGTCTTCAACCTCTCCGTAAGATTCGTCAGAGAAGTTTTGGCAGCGTGTGCATTTGAACTGTTCAGTGGTGGTCATGTTTAAATGATAATAGTTGAAAGAGATCCTGTCAATTTATTTTTTTTATAATCGACGCTTGCGTTGTTTTTTATTTAATTTGTTCAATTTTTATCCTTTTTATCGAAAAAGGGACAGGTAAAGTCCGCAATGTATGAAAAGAGTATTATTGTGGCAACTTCAATTCCAAGGCAATATCCGACTAAGAACAGAATCGCAAAAGCACATCCTAATTTGTGGCGAAGATCAAAATTCATATTTTTATTCTGGCAAAAATACCACGTTACCACTCTTTAAATCATTCAACAGTTCAATGGCAATCCTTCCATCCACAAAAACCCCTACGATTTCTTCGCCTTCGCGCTTTTTTTCCTCAAGCATTTCAGCAAGCGGAATGGCTTGGTGCGTTGGTTCGCCATTCAACAAGGAGATAACGTGAACTGAAATATCGTTGTCAGTAATTTTTTGGTAGATTTCTTTCATGTGTTAGTATGTTAAGCTATTCAACCGTGATTGTCAATTTAATTTTATTTAAAGTCCGCGATTAGTATTCAGAGCGCAACATTAAAACTCCATCTGCCAAATAAAGTTTAATTTCATCAAGCGGAAAGTCTGTGAATTCAATTCTTTGCGCGTAAAGAACATTACTATTGCCATCTGTGATTTCAAAAGTTCCAACATTATCCAAAACCTTTAGCTCGATGGATTGAAAATAGTCTTTCTTTAAATAGTCAACAATGCTTTTTGAAATTTGCGCCGAGTCAACGAGGTCAATCAACCAATAGCATTCGGCATTTTCGTGCAAGAACTTGATGCCATCAGTGTATTTGATCTTATGAAGCTTGCCCTTCCAATAATTTTCTGTTCCGGTAAACCTCGATAGATCCTGTTTGAGTTGTGTGCTGTTCATTTGTTTCTATTGTAGCAGAAACGAATGGTGGTGTAAATTTATTTTTTTTATAATTGATTCTAGTAACCGCAGAGTGAGGATTTGACAGATAGCAACCGAAGTAAATAAAAATATAAGAAATTGCTGTGCCACTCTGTAATCAAAATAATAATAAACTAAAGCCGCATAAATAATTGACGCAAAAAACAAAAGATAGCAGCTAACTGTAATTGTGCGATTTGTTTCGAGAAGTTTCCCAAGTTCTTTAGCTGCGCCAAATATCTCTTCGTATTTTTCCAAAACCTTATATTTGCGATCAAGCATGTAGATCGAAAAAGCACAAGCTGCCACAAGCGAAAAGTGAAAGACAAAATAGAGTAGCATAATGATGGTTGAAAAGATTACCATCGGTGGAGCTAAGGAAATTAGCATTATCCCAAGTATGCTTAGATTGTGCCTGTTTTTTTTAAAAAAGTTTTTTATTGTATTCATGTTTAGATTCCAAGATTAAAATCTTTTAATTCGCACGAGCGGCAAAGAAATCTCTTTCCTCTATCTTTTTTGTTTGTGCGGCATTTCTCGCCACAATTCTTGCAAACGAACCTTCGCGAAACAAAATTATTTTTTTTCCGTAGTAGGCTTAAGCCAAATTCCATTTTCATTATTAATAACTAATTCCATAAATTCAGGAAAAGAATGAAACAAGCGAAGGGTTCCTAAGCTATCGTGAGCAAAGCATTTTGTTAGCTCTTCTCTAATCCTTTCAGCAGAAACATTCTTTAGTCCGCTCAAAATATATCCGCAGCGTAAACACTCCCTGATATCACCAGAAATTGAAAAATTCTTAGTCATGGCAAAGCGAAAAGCGCGAACAAGCCTTAATGAGTCTTCCTTAAATCTTTCTTTTGTATCGCCTACACACCTAATTATGCGCCGTTGAATATCTATTTGTCCGTCAAATGGATCAAAAATCTCTCCATCTTCGCCCTTGGCAATAGCATTTATTGTGAAATCGCGTCGTGATAGGTCGTCAAGTAGAGTTCCAGCGCAAACTTCATCAGGCCTTCGACCATCACTGTAGCCGCCATCCTTGCGACAAAGAACGTAGTCTGTGCAACCTAATTGTGGAACCTTTGCGCGAATAGTAAAATACCTTGGTGTTTCCAAAAAAATTTCTCCACCGCGATCAATGATTGCTTGGCGCATGTGCTCAAAAGAAGGAGCTTCAACGGCATAGTCGATATCGTTGGATTTTAGACCCATTAATTCGTCGCGAACTGAGCCGCCTACTTGGTAGAATTTAATCTTCATGGGTGCGATGGTATAGTGTTTTTTTGGTTTGTCAATATATTATTTTTTATGTACCTGCTAATTCTTGCCTTATTTCTTTTTCAATCTCAATTAAAACATGCTTTTGCTTTTCTTCGCCAAGACAATATTCACAGCGACAACTGCCGTAAAGTCCCAACAATTTATCAATAATCGGCCAAAGCTTGAGCTTTTCAATCTTATTTTGAATTTCTTGTTGGCGCGAATCTAATTCTGGCGAAATTATAGGCAGAGAATCAATGAAATTAGGCACAATGATTGTTTCAAAAGCTGACTCGCGCTTAACACGATAAAATTTGCGGTAAATTACTTCTACTCCGGTTTTATAAAAAGAATGAAAATTGGTTTGCAAGTCAAAGTATTTGCTCCAAAAGAATTCCGGCAAAACCTTTGGGTTGTTTTCGATGTATCGCTCAGAAACGCCTTTGAGACCGAGCTTGTTATCGTCGCTGAAAAGCGTTGTGCGAGAATAAACAGAGTTTTGAACTAGGGGCAGTATCTTTAAATAATTTGATCCTTCACTGGATCGCATAACGTCACCACGAACACGCCATTCTTTGCGCCAGCCATTTTGAATTGGAACTTTTAATTTAAAGCGGCCTAATTTCGACTTTTGTTCCCAAATATCTTTTAGTTCAGAATACAAGCTAAAGGCAATTTTCTGCTTTTCGGTTCTCTTGCTTTTCATTTTCTTGGATTTCTTTAAATTTTTTTAATAAGTATTCTATTGCTTCTTGGCCGTGCAAAACCTCTGCTTGCTTGCCAATTGGAACGCCAATCCTTCGAAAATAGCCGCCACCTTGATATCTAAAGGGAAAAATCTCCTTGCTCATAGTTCAAAAAGACTTTCGTCGAAAGAAAATTCGTAAGGGAATGACGACATTTGTTCTTCTTTTTTTAAGTATGGCAGTAGTTCTAAAATATCGCCTAGCGTTGCAAAATACACGTAATCAAAATCACTAGCAATTAATTCTGAACGGCTAACAACAACTTTATCGTTGCGAAATTCTATTAGCCATTCATCAATGGTGAATTTGCCACGAACAATTTTTAGGCCGTTATAATAGCAACAAATCTTTGGTAAGTCCTGATTGTTTTTTGACGCTTTGCGCCAAGATTTAATTTGTTTCGCAATAAAGGTTTTCATTTTTCATTTATTCTTTCTCCGTGATAGCCAATTCTGTAGCGCATTCCCGAAGAATCAACACGCCAATTAACACTTTCTCGTTTTGAGTGCGCCGAAGAACCAAGCACCGCAGACGAAAGAGGATTTGTCTTTGTGGGTGCTGGCAAATGATTCACTGACTCTGGACCTAGCGGACTAAGTTTGTATATCTCTAGCTGTGCTTTTGCAGCTTGTTTTTTCGCCAAATCTGCTTGCTGTTCAATTGCGATTAGTGATTCAACGTCGTTTTTTGCTGCTGTTCGTGCCAAATCAATATTATTTGTTATTTTATTTAATGGGATTTGCAGTTCACCATCTTTTGCAGTGGTAATTGTTGCAGTTTCTCCTTGTGAACTTACAAATTTAGCTTTGGTTCCGGGCACTAGGCCAAAAATTCCGTCTTCGGTAGTTGCTGAGTGATACTCAACGACATAAACCGTTTCGTCGGTAAAAACTTCTGGTAGTTCTTCTGGCGCTTGTGCCGCAACCGATTCTTCAACCACTGCTTTTGTTTCTTGTTCTTGGAATTCTTCAGCAAAAATATCAGCTTTGTATTCCTCAACCTGTTCCTGAGCCTCCTGTTTTGGCGGATCGTCTGTGCGCGGGATTTGCAAGTATCCTGTTTTGTGCGCAACAAGGCCGAAACTTAAAATTAATGTGAGAGTAACGAGTAGGTATTTCATTGTTTTTTTAGTTTAACATTGTTTGTTCGCAATGTCAATTATTTTTTATTCTTTAAGAGTCCTCAATATTTTCTTTTTCAGAATCAAGTTCTATAGATTCAGCCAAAACAAATCGGCTGCTTTTTAATTTAAATCCTTGGAACGCTCCAATTCTTTTTGACAACACAATTCCTTCGTCTGCCAAGCCCTTGCTATTGCAATAAACATCGTCTTTTTCAAGATATTCTGCAATAAGCCGATCAAGAAAATTTTCATGCCAATGATTGCCGATATCAAGATCTGGATATTTATCTTTTGCTTTACCAACAAAATAAACCGGAACGTGCTTTAGCGCATACTTGTTGCAATATTCAATGATTTGCGGCACTGAAAATTCAAAAACGTGACCCTTGGGCGAAGTATAAGTAATGCGAAAAACAAAAAAGTCACAACTGCCCAGTTCACAGCCATAATCATAAACTTTTCCTTTGAACGATTGAATTCCTGCTCCGGTTGGCGTGTGTCCTACAAGCTCACCAAACAGGGAAATTCCCGGTAGAATTGATTCTTGATACTTGTTTGCCACCGAAGTCCAAACATCTGAATCATAAAAGCTTTGCGCTGGATTGTCACGCAAATCTTTGGTCTTGATAACTCTGCGGCTTGACGCTATAACAGAATATTTTTCGTCGTTAATTTGCGCTCCAAAAAAGCGAGCAATCTTTTCGACTAAGGATAAGGGCCGTTTGGTTAAAAGATTCGCGCAAACACAACAAGCACCATGCCACTTAGAAAGAATTTCAATTTCGTCGTTAGGGCTGATTTTGTCTAATTCGCGCTTTAGGTGTGCTGTATCAGGATGAAAGTAAAACTGGCCTTCAACAATGCGGCTTTCGCGTGCCTTTTTGGATTTTTTGGTTCCATCCTGAATGTGCTTTACGGGAACAGTATATTTCTGCACAAAAAGCGTTTCACCAAAAGAATCAAACTGTTCTCCAACATTCGACTCGGTAATATTAAATTTAATTTTCTGGCTTTTCAACCAACTATTAACTTCGCTGGCTGGATGCAGGTATCCTTCGCTGACAATTTCCCGCAACTTTACTCCGCGAACCCTTCGCTTGGGGTTGAAGAATCCCCTTTTTGTTTTATCGCGATTGCGTTCTGCGTCTGAAAAGCCATTGATGTAGGCGATAAAGTCTTGATTGATTTGGCACTCCAAGGGAAAGTAAACATATAAACTGCCGACTGCCGCATCCCTTGAAGTTATAATTACTTGATTGTCGATTGTTGCTAGCGATAGGCGATCTGCGTTTGGGTGTTCGCGTAATTCTGGTAGCAATACGATTTTGCAAAGATAGTTTGTGTTTTCTAAAATTGTTTTTAACATAAGTTGTTTTTGTATTGTTTCCAGTCTTGGATAAGATATTTTTTGTCAGGCAAAGCGAATTTTTGACAGATAAAATATACCCAAGCACTAACCGTCTTTCCTTCAATAGTGATGCCTATCTGCTTTTTAAAGTAAAGCCCGTTTGCTACGCCTTCTAGGTGGTCAAGATTCATCAGAGTTTTTGTTGATACTTCGTAAACCTCGCATTTTACTTGGTGTCCAATTCCAATTTTATCGAAAAGTGCTGGAAAAAGTCCACATGCTATGTCGAGCATTGGCCATTTTTCAACAGTAGTTCCTTCGCCAACAAAATCTTCGTGCTGAATAATTCTGTGATTACCCATTTCTTTTCTGAGTGACCCGTAAACCGCAACAGTTGTTTTTTGTTTAACCTCGTCAAAAGAATAAATTGTTTCGAGTCTTGTGCCGCGATGTGCTTCTAGCTCGTCAAAATAATCATCTTCGTTTTCCTTGTGCAAATCTTTTTGTTTGATTACTAGGGTTGGGCGCACCGATTGCTTGCGGGTTTTAAGCGGATCGCCTTTAACGGTGAATGAGATTTTGTTGTTTTTTTTCATTTGTTTCTACCTAAAAAAGCTTGGCTGTAGCCAAAATAATAATTAATTCGCCAGCGCAATCATAAACACGTTGTCAGGACGGCCACGCGCGGCTTTCTTTTTGCCAACAACAATTGCACCGCTCTTTTTGATGTGATTATGAATGGTTACTTTTGTAACAGGATGTTTGAGATTCGTCATGCGAGCAAAAATCTGCTCGACGGTGAATTGCTTGCCTACTGGAAGCGCGATGTTGCGTGAGGGACGACCCCGACCTTTGTTTTGTTTTGTTTCGTTCATGTTTTTATATTAGTTTGTTTTGGGTGAATTGTCAATTTTTATTTTTTATTTCTACTGGTCTCTTTTTTCTCTCAATCTGATAATTGATTCCTGTATGCGATTAACGCAAGAAAGACTGTATGATATTTTGTTGTCGATACAGTCATTTTTTGTTTTAAAATAAGTTTCTTGCAAATCCATTTCTCCACCATCTATCGTAGGAACATCACGATTTATAATGGTAACTGTGTTTTCATTTGAGGATACAAAGTCTGCACTAAGATGGCTTATTGTATTTTCTGTTGGAAATTCCATATACATTTCCCAATAAGTATGTATGATAGCGTGCGGTTCGTTTGTCATAAAATTTGTTTACTCATATTAGCAGCGGTTTTCAATACTGTCAAAGATGCAGAGAAACTAAGCTGGAATCTGCGTTCATCAATGTAATAGATAAGGGAATATCTTGGAATTCCGCTCATTTTAAAAAGGAATTACTTGAGCATCTTGCGCTGTTTTCTTTTGTTTTTGCTGGCGATAATAATTAAATATACCACCAAAATTCTTGTCTGCATCCTTTACTGGATCAGCACGCTTGATTTTTCCGCCAAAATAATTGGTATTACTAAACCATAGGTTGCCATATTCGCAGCCATTATTATAGTTTACGAATGCAATCTTTCCATCGTCACGCAAGATTACCATGCGGCTTTGGCCCACACCATAAGACACAGCGTTTAGCCAGTCGTCATCCATAAAACAATCGGGATTTGTTTCGAACTCTGGTCGCAGAACCTTTTCAACAAAATAGCTGGTGTCAGAATGTCCCTCGGGAATTTCTTCGAATCCGTTAATCGTGCCGTTGTGAAAAAGATATGTTCCTTTTACAATTTCAAATGGATGAACTAGGTTTTCGCTAACTCCGCCTACCGTGGCGTAACGAAAATGTATCAACTGGTTTAGGTGCGAATGTTCTTCGACTTTTTCCCAAACATGATTAAATGACTTTGACAATCCAGTTTCAAGATAAAATGATTCTCGGGGCGAAAAAGACGCGATACCAAACCCATGAGGGTTGTTGACAAAGGCGTTTCGCATTGCTTTGCGGGAGATAAGACTTCCCGCTGGTTTCCAGACAATTAAGCACATAAGGTTAGTTTTTTATTTATTGGTTTTGGTTTATGTTGATAAGATAACAAGCTTTGGTTTAATTGTCAATTATTTTTTTATCAAAAATCTTCAATTTTAAATTCAACTCGCCGCTCTTTCATTTCTTTAGGCTTTGGCACAGTAATGTTTTGGCTCATTTTTATCTTTTTTAAATCTTCTTCCAATGATTTCGGCTAAATCCGTTGCTTGGTTAGTTTTTAAACCAAGTTCAATTTTTAAGCTTTTTACTTCCCTACCCAATTGATCCGCAATCTTTTTAAGTTTTTCTATTTCGGCCAACGCAGAAACATAGTTTATTATAATCACATTAATTGCATCGCTGATTGGCAGCGAATCTTTATTTAGTATAGGCTTTTTCATATCACTTAAAGAAACTTTTCAATCGCCAAGTTTTTCATCTTTGCTTCGACTTCAATATCACAACCCAAAGCTGGAATCTCCTTAACAAAATCACTATGTCGCCTGTCATTTGGTCCTGTAATTCCTTCGGAATGGTGACAAAGCTGGCGGACTTTTGGCGCAAAACTTTCCCATGATTGCCTCGCATATTCGAAGGCCGAATCAAAAGAAATATCACCAGAATTGCAAGAATAATGCAAGGTGTCAAAAACAATGGGTGTGCGAAAATAAGTTGATAAATTTTCAGCAGTCCAAAAAGACTTGTCTTCGTTTTCAAACGTCAATCGGCTAACTACGCTGTCGCTGAGTCGGGCGATTGAATCTCTAACGGTGTCAACCGACAAATTGCCTAACTTGCCATTTGAAACGTGAATATTAATCAGCGCAAAATGTGTGCGCGGCAATCCTAGTCGGTCAAAAAGCAATCCGTGATATTCGAGATTGTTAATGCTGTTTTGTCTGACATTATCTTTTGGCGAAGAAATTGAAACATACTGACTTGGGTGAACTGTTAGTCGGCCTCCTAGTAAAAGATATTCTGCAACTTTTTCTTTGGCTAATTGCCATTCTTCGGCAAGTGCTACGGGCGAATCTAACCAAGTTTCGATTCCTAGCGGGTGGTCTGGCAAAGGTATTAAGTCTGAACTAATCCTGTATAGCCAGATTCTTCTGTTGATGCAATAGTCGATTACTCTTGTGAGTTCTGACAAATTACTTTTTGTGATTTCGCGTAGCTTTTGTTCGTAAGTGTTGAGATTTTTGCTGCACCACGTAACAGTAGTTGAGCGAAATTTACTTGGGTTGTTGCCAAGCAGTATGCAGCAAAAGCCAATTCGATTGTTGTTAAGCTCGGTATTCATGTTTTAATAATAATGTAATAAAACAAATTTGTCAATTATTTTTTCACCAACTCAAAATCCACATCCAACATTTTCCGTTTGGATAGCCGTTTCTACGATCAAACTCGTAAATCTTTTTAAATTCTAATTTCTCCAAATTACTCTCAAGAATCATTTCGTGAGGATGAACCGAAACGCAAAAAATAGCTCTTTGTCCGCCCCAAATTTGCGTGTTCCACTGTTGTTTTGCCTGACTTTGTAGTTCCTCCACAATTTTTTCGATGCACTCAATAGGGGTTTCGTTTTCGGCACGTAGCATTGAAAGCGCGCAGCAAGGCAAGTCTACCTGAGTGGCGAACAATTGATCTTTTTGGTTTCGCGTCGCCATGTCTAGTGCGTGGCGTGTTGGGCGACTGTCTTCGCCGTGGAAGAATTTAATTATTTTGTTTAGCATGATTTTTAGGTAGTTAAAGTATTCTTCGGCTTTATTAGTTATCTATTGGCACAATCTTAACTCGAAGGCGAAAGTCCATTTCGTTAGTTCCCTGTTGCTCTTTTGTCCAGCCCCATACGTCGTAAATGCCCTTATCGTTAGTTTCAGCGTGTTCAACATCTGAGCCATTATATGCCGCATAGATCATCGCAAAAGCTTCAGTTGTGTCTTTTGCTGTGATTTCGATGCTGACTATTCTGCTGTGACTGATGCTCTGTTCAATTGCAGCTTTGATTGCTAATTCGGTTTTCATGTCTTTATTGGTTATTGGTGCGTTTGCATATACTATTAATAATAATCCGCCGCCCGCCTCTTGTCAATTTATTTTTTCTATCAAAAAGAATTTTGCGTAGAACTATCGTGATGATCAAACGAAGCACCAGATTTTTCTTTCATCAACACCTTTAGTTCTGCAAAAGAAATTGGGTATGGATTTTTTTCCACAGAAACCTCATAAGCTATAACTCCTGAATTTAAATATGCCGCGCCTAGCTTTGACTTTTCAAGATTGCCGTGAACGTGGCTGAATACATGAATGGCTCCTTTGCTTTGGCCGTTGTAGGAAATAATCGGGTAGTGCGAAAGCACCATAGCCTGACCATTTAAATATGCCTCAAAATAGTTAGGGCAAAATACCACTCGCTTTGCATTGCTAAACTCGTAAACATTATCTTGGCATTCTTCAAATAGCTGGTGAAAACCCGCCGTGTGATTGCCGGAATTTACAAAAAGCGTTTCGAACTTCATTAGTCCTAAAAGAAATTTTAATTTGTGTGATCCGCCCATGCCAAACATTAAGTCACCTAGCAAAAAACCAACCGTATCATCGCTGGCCTTTGAGTTCCAGTTTTGAATTAGTCCGTGTGTGTGCGCATCGGCTGATTCGTAACCTCTTTGTGCCCAAATTGGTTCTTGCCACTTTGGATCGTGGTTAAAATGCGTGCATCCCCAAAGAAGAATTTTGTGTTCCTCGGCTGAAACTTTAAGCGGCTTGTAATAAAGGCTTTTTAAAGTGTTCTGCCAAATGCTTTCTTGTTGTTTTTGTTGCATGTCACTTGAAGCTCTCCGGCCTAAAGGCCTGTGGATTCCTGATTGAACGACCGGACTAACATCCAATCTCCTCAGGCGTAAATTTCTGCCCTTCCGGCGGTAATGATTTGTTTTGTAAGCTGCTCGGGCAGCAGCTTATTTTACCGCAACCACTCTGCAAGTCCCAATATTAAATTCAGGACTCCAAGCAACTTCGCCGCGCCTGTCTACAAAATTCCAGCCTTCCATCCAGACTTTCTTGTGGTTCTCGTATACTGCGACGACGTTGCCTGAGCGATCAAGCACTTGTTGTTTTTTTTGGTATTGTTGATTCATAATTTTTTAATTCTTAGGTGAGCTTTTGTTTGATTCGTTCTAGTCCGGTGAAGCTTCCCGACCTAAAAGAACCTGCTTGACGAAACCATTTTACTGTGTTCATATTTTTTTGTGTTTTTGTTTACCTTTTTATGCTATCTCAATTAACAACCATTGTCAATTTATTTTTTTTTACTTCCAAATACAACCGAGCCAAATTCCTAGAATTGCTGATATTAAATAGTCCATGTTTTTTACCTTTAGTTTTTTTTAAAATTGGCGGCTTTTTTACTGAGAAAGCCACTAAAAAACTCCTTTTTCCTAGCCCTTAGTTGCGGGATAGAAGCGAACGCTTCAACCCAACAACCTGAGGCACTGTGAGCCGCATGTTGCGCGCAATCTGCTTGGAATCTTTACCTGCTTCGACGAGCGAAGCAACACGATCCAAACGGCGTGCACGAACATCAGCTTCTCGCTTAGTCAATTTTGCCATGTTTGTTTCCGTTTTCCTTTCTTTTTTTGTTTTCTAGTCAGGCCTAGTTTCCAAAGCTTCTTTTACTTCTGTGAGAAGTTCTGAAGCCTCTTTGCTATCCAAACCAAAATAGTCCATAATTAATTCTTTACTTTCTTTGTCTTTCAGGCATACCTGAGCAATCTCTAGTAGCGTGTCAATTAGTTCTGGCGAAATATTCATTTTATTGTTTTTACAGAAGATTAGCTTTTGTCTATTTTTCTAATCACCAGCTTGTTGTAACAAGGAACTTTTTCTGCTGAACGAAACACCTTAAAGCATCCCGTGGAGTTGCCTAATAGCGTGTCTTTTATTGATTTGCGTATTAGGTCGCCACTGTTAACCAACGTGCGATGGCAAGACTTAATACAGGCCGAAGCTGTTTCGCACCCAAAGTCGTTTCCTGCGATAATTTTACCTGTTTTTAGTTCTGCGATTCGCCAGCACAACGAATCTTTAGCTTCGGCTTTGAATAGAAAAAGATGGTGTTCCCAATCTAAGTCTTCAAAAACAACGAGACAAGCTTTGTTTTCTTCGATTCTGCTGTATCTCCTAACGCCGTTTTCGATTAAAGAAATTTCAAACATGATGAAACAATAGATGATCTTTGTTCGCTGCAATAGTAAGACATAAAGGCTTTGTTAAATTCCACAAGTGCTGTTAGGAAATCAACAATATGAGCGGTTTGTGAAACTACCGTGCTGTTCTTGCAAATCTTAAAATCTTGATACGGAGAAGGATCGGCATCATATACCCTAAAACACGCCAAATTAATTTGTTTGTTTTTGGCCATTTGTTCTACCCAATCGGAATTAGTGCCGAAAATAGTATAGCTGAACCCGTCGGCAATTCTTTTTTTAATGGCCGGAGATTTTGCGATAAATTCCGGCGTGAAGACTAGCCTTACAAATTCTTGACACGCCTCTTGGTTCCAAACAAAAACGTATAGCTTGTCTGTTCCGTATGCGTTTTTCGGCTTGCGCAGAACTAATGATTTCTTGGGGTTCGAAAGCTGACTAGGCATACG
>Ga0209414_1000363_pt1 | contig 21606 bp, 16 predicted proteins | sample LakVidmifraction_4_FD_181154 | JGI IMG/M metagenome (GOLD analysis project Ga0209414, IMG submission 181154) | Hypersaline microbial communities from Lake Vida, Antarctica - Brine Hole Two &gt;0.2 micron (SPAdes) (version 2) | ecosystem: Environmental > Aquatic > Non-marine Saline and Alkaline >...
TAAATTTATGTTATTAACAAAGTTATTATTCTTAACAAAGAAAAAAGAAGCAAAAAAGAAATTTTAATTATCATTATCTTCTTTAAATAACAATTTGTTTTTACTTTGCTAATCTAAAGGAGAGGGGCGAGGGGTGTGTTTTTCAATGAGACCGCAAGACAAAAAAGATCGAAGCGCGACCACATGCTTTTACCTGTAAATTATAAAAATTAATTGATACATTTGACTCATAAAAGGGAGATACCTAATCACAAACAAATCCTAATTTTGAAATACATTACAAAAACAGTCTGGATTTTATCAGTGGTCAGTTTGCTAACAGATACCGCAAGCGAAATGTTGTATCCCATTATGCCCATTTATTTAAAGACCATTGGTTTTTCAATTGTGCTCATCGGCGTTCTTGAAGGTTTTGCGGAAGCTACGGCCGGATTAAGTAAAGGTTATTTCGGCAAGCTTTCCGACATTTCAAGAAAACGCGTTCCGTTTGTGCAAATTGGTTATGCATTCAGCGCCATCTCAAAACCAATGATGGCCATTTTTATATTTCCCCTTTGGATATTTTTTGCACGAACCATTGACCGATTTGGAAAGGGTATTCGTACAGGCGCAAGAGACGCCATTCTTTCAGATGAAGCAACACCGGAAACAAAAGGAAAAATTTTTGGATTTCACCGTTCTATGGATACTTTTGGTGCTGTTTTAGGTCCGGCATTGGCTTTGCTTTACTTGTATTTCTATCCGGAAGACTATAAGACGCTATTTTTTATTGCATTTATTCCCGGCCTATTTGCGGTTTTAGCTTCCTTCTATTTAAAAGACAAACGCGTCATTAAAGATCAAACAAAAGTTTCAACGCCTTTTTTTTCATTCTTAAAATATTGGAAAGTAAGTCCGCAGGCGTACAGAAAACTGGTTTTCGGACTTTTAATATTTACGATCTTCAATAGCTCGGATGTTTTCCTGATCCTGAAAGCAAAGCAAGCCGGAATTGATGATACTTTGGTGATAGGAATTTATATTTTTTACAATCTGGTTTATGCCTTGTTTGCTTTTCCCATTGGTATGCTTGCTGATAAAGTTGGACTTAAAACAGTTTTCATGATCGGACTTGCTTTTTTTGCAGCGGTATATTTTGGAATGGCGGTTAATACAAACCTTTACTTCTTTTTCGGATTGTTTTTCCTTTATGGCATTTATGCTTCGGCAACTGAAGGGATTTCAAAAGCGTGGATTTCAAACATAACCGACAAGAAAGATACGGCTACAGCCATAGGAACATTTTCAGGTTTACAAAGCATTTGTACTATGCTTGCTAGTTCGCTGACCGGACTTATTTGGTTTAATTTTGGAGCGACAGCTGCTTTTTTAACAACAGCAACCGCAACTTTATTCATTATGATTTACTTTTTTACCATTCCAAAACCCACAACTGTTGCTCATGTAACGAACTAACAATTGCAAACTGAAATGTGCAGTTTATAAAGCGATTTACTACAGTTTCCTTTTTTTCGTAAAACAAACGCATCATTTTTCCCAACTTATGTAAAGCCTAAAAACTTTATAACCAAACTTAAAAACCTGCCAAAAACAAATAAGCGTTTATATTACTGAATTATTGACTTAAATTAGGTAATTTTAGCAAAACTGAACCAATTTCAAAAAAATCAGAAAATGGTGATTAAAAAGAGTTCCATTTTTACAAAATTTAAAGACAATTCGTCTTGTATGGCCCCTCTTTTTTTTTAATCAATCCTTTTACAAAAAAAGCATTGAAAACAAAACGTTAAAAAAGAAGCCTAGTTTGATATTAATATTCCCGTTAAATAAAATTATTCTGGTAAAATTCGTTGAACAACGAAAAATATCAGACAAAAAAGAACCCTTTATTACATGGAAATTTCATTATTGTTAGAAGCAGTTTATCAGAAATACGGTTACGATTTCAGGCAGTATTCCGAAGCCCACATTGGCAGAAGGGTTAGAAACAGAATGGCGCTTTCCGGAATAAAAGATATTTCTCAAATTCAATCTAAAGTGATAGAAGATGAAGAATTTGCTTATCAGCTTTTACAGGATTTATCAATAACGGTAACCGAAATGTTCCGGGATCCCGAATTTTATAAATCATTGCGCAAAAATGTGATTCCCATTTTAAAAACCTATCCTTTTATAAAAATTTGGCATGCCGGCTGTGCCACAGGTGAAGAAGCTTATTCAATGGCCATATTGTTGCAGGAAGAAGGATTGTATGATAGAACAACCATTTATGCAACCGATTTTAACCAACTGGCTTTAAACAGAGCAAAAGAAGGTATTTTTTCCAATAAATTGATTAAAGAATACACCCTTAATTATCAGCTTATGGAAGGGAAAAAATCTTTTTCCAGCTATTATACCTCAAGTTACGACAATGTTATTATGAATCAATCGTTGAAGAAAAATATAGTTTGGGCAAATCATAATTTAGTGACCGATAGCGTATTTGCCGAAGTAAACCTGATATTATGCAGAAATGTACTCATATATTTTGATCACGATTTACAAAATAAAGTACAAGAACTTTTTTACAACAGTTTAATTGGAGGCGGAATTTTATGTTTAGGATCTAAAGAAAGTTTGCGTTTTTCAAATTTAGAGGAAAAATATAGTGTGTTGGATAAAAATCAACGCATATTTAAAAAGAAATATTAAACAACCATGAAGTTTGAAGCAATTGTAATAGGACTTTCTTCCGGTGGAATGAGCGCGATGAAAATGATGTTTTCATTGTTGCCAAAAGATTTCGGTATTCCAATTGCTATTGTGCAACATATTAACGCAAATTCAGAAGGGCTTTGGATAAAGTTGCTAAATGAAAGCAGCAATCTTAACGTAAAAGAGGCCGATGAAAAGGAAAAAATTATGCCGGGAAATATTTACATAGCGCCGCCAAATTATCATTTGCTGATAGAAAAAAATAAAACCTTTTCGCTTACCATTGATAAACGCGTAAATTTTGCACGACCTTCCATTGATGTATTGTTTGAAACAGCCGCTGAAACCTATAAAGAAAAATTGATTGGCATTGTGCTTACAGGCGCCAATCACGACGGTACAGAAGGAATAAAACGAATAAAAGAATGTGGTGGCTTGGCTATTATTCAAGATCCAAAAACAGCAGAATCATCCTATATGCCTTCATCGGCAATGGCTGCCATTAAAGCCGATTACATTTTGCATTTGGAAGAAATTGTTGCGTTGCTGATAAAAATTGATAAACATAAAAATTAACCCTTATGAACTTAACCATAAAAAATAAATTAATTGGCAGTTATATGGTCATTTTAGTTTTTTTGCTCTCCATTTCATTTTTAATGACCTATAAATTGTATGAAGCCAACCAACAATTAATAGCTATTGTTGATGTCTATTCCGAAAGAATAAATCTCTCCAATGAATTAAAGATTGCCATTCTTGAGGTAGCAACTCATGAAAAGAATATCATATTGGAAAATGATCCTATTAGAAACGATAATTTCAGGATACTTCTTAACAAAGCAATGGAAACTGTTGATGAAAAAACAGTTGATTTGGAGTATTTGTTAGACGACAAAGCAAAAATCAATCTTACAGCGTTTAAAAACAATTGGAAAAATTATAAGCCCAGCATAGATACTATCGTCTCTTTAGCAATGAAAAATGAACAGGAAGAAGCCTTTAACATTTCGGGTGGTAAAGGATTCAAATTAAGAAAGATTGCAACCAATCAATTAGAAATGCTTGCTGATAAGAATCAAGAAAGCATGGAAGAAGCTAAAAAAGAAAATAGCGCAAGTTATGACAGTGCCATAAGGTTAATAATTATATTTATTATTTTAAGTATTTTAGTTGCTATAATCATTTCCTATTCAATCGTAAAGGGCGTTACCAGTAGAATTTCAAAAATAGCCCAAAGAGCGGAAAAAATTGCCAGTCGGGAATTTGCGTACGAAAAACTTATTGACGACACAAACGATGAATTGAATCCACTGTTTAATTCATTGATAAGTGTAAATGAAAGTTTTCGGGAAATAACAGAAAAAGCCAATAAAATAGCTTCAGGAGATTATACGGTTGATTTAACACCTCGCTCAACCAATGATTCTATAGCCAATTCCTTGAATAAAATGACAGGTTCGTTAAGGGAAACAACCGAGGCAAATATAAAACACAATTGGTTTACCAATGGTCAAAATCAACTCAACGAAAAATTAAAAGGAGACCAAAGCATTGAAGAACTGGCTAATAATGCCATAAGTTTTCTTTGCACTTACCTTAAAGCCATAGTTGGCGCTGTTTACCAGTTTAATGATCAGGAAAATATACTGGAACTTAGCGGACAATATGCATTTTCTGCTTCTGAAGACACGCCTTTAAAATTTAAACTGAATGAAGGATTAATTGGTCAGGTAGCGCACGAACAAAAACAAATTTATTTAACAGCTATTACAGAAGAAAATATTCGCATTACCTCATCTATATTTAATGCCAAACCAAAACATTTACTCATTACGCCTTTTTTGCTTGAAGGAAAAACGTTGGGCGTCATAGAAATTGGCAGTCTTGCTGAATTTAACGAAACAGAAAAAGAATTCATCAGGGTTTCTATGGACAGTATTGCTGTAAGTGTTAATTCGGCCATTGCCAGAAATCAAATACAGAAATTGCTTGAAGAAACAAAGCTTCAAAGCGATGAGAAAGAAAAAAGAGCCGCAGAATTGGCCATTGCCAACAAAGAACTTATTTATCAAAACGATGAAAAAGAAAATAGAGCCGTTGAGTTAGCCATTGCCAACAAAGAGCTAATTTATCAAAGTGATGAAAAAGAAAAAAGAGCTTCTGAGTTAGTCATTGCCAACGCAGAGCTTATTTATCAAAGCAACGAAAAAGAAAAAAGAGCCGCTGAATTAGGTTATGCTAACAAAGAACTTTCCAACAGGTCAGAAGAACTTCAAGCGCAACAGGAAGAACTCCGACAATTGAATGAAGAATTGGAAGAACAAACCCAAAATTTGAAACAACAGCAAGAAGAATTACAATTGACCAATGAAGAACTGGAGGAACAAACCCAATCATTGGAAATGAAAAATAATGAAGTTGAAGTTGCCAAATACAACATTGAACAAAAAACAAAACAGCTGGAAATAAGCAGCAAATACAAATCGGAATTCTTGGCAAACATGTCGCATGAGTTAAGAACACCGCTTAACAGTTTGCTCATCCTTTCTAAAGATTTATCTGAAAATAGAAAGAAAAATCTGGATGAAATTCAAGTTGAAAGTGCCGAAATCATTTATAAAAGCGGTCACGATTTATTGGTATTGATCAATGAAGTTTTGGATCTTTCCAAAATTGAAGCCGGAAAAATAGCAGTTAATGTTGAAAAAGTATCGCTAAAAAAGTTGGCAGACAATCTTATTCGGGATTTTAAACATCATGCGGAACAAAAAGATTTGAAGATAATTAGCAAAATGAGCGACAAATTACCTGAATTCATCCTTACAGATCCACAACGTTTGAATCAGATTTTGAAAAATCTGCTATCCAATGCCATTAAATTTACCGAAAAAGGAAGTGTCCGTTTAAGTATTGATCCTTATACCGAAAACTTGTTAATTATTGCGGTATCCGATTCCGGTATTGGAATAAGGGATGACAAACAAATGGCCATATTTGAGGCCTTTCAACAAGCTGAAGGAGGAACATCAAGAAAATACGGCGGTACTGGTTTAGGACTTTCCATTTCACGGGAACTCGCAAAATTATTAGGCGCAGAAATTAAAGTAAGCAGTAAATTAAACGAAGGGTCAACTTTCTCGCTCATTATTCCTTTAGAAATAGAACAACAACAGGAACAAGGCGAAATTAGCCTTCCAAAAGAAATTGCCTCATTTAAACCCCGTAGGTTAAATGATGTCACTTTTCTAAATTATCCTCACGCAGATGATGACAGAGCTACCATAACCAGCGAAGACAAAACGGTGCTTGTTATTGAAGACGACCTTAATTTTGCTTTCATACTTTTAAAACAAGCCAATTTAAAAGGGTTTAAATGTTTATCGGCAGCAACCGGAGAAGATGGTTTATTGCTGGCTGCAAAATACAAACCGCAAGCAATTATTTTAGATATGACTTTACCGGGCATCAACGGGCATAGCGTTTTGCTCGAATTAAAAGCAAATCCGGCTGTAAGGCATATTCCGGTGCACATTATTTCAGGAGAAGAACGCACGTTAGAACCCATTAAAGAAGGCGCCATTGAGTATCTGATGAAACCGGTAGAGAAAAAAGACCTGGAAGAAACATTCAGCAGAATTGAAAATTTTGTGAACAGAAAAATAAAAAACCTGCTTATTATTGAAGACAATGAAAATTCAAGAAAGGCAATGCGCTTGCTTATTGGCAATGGTGATGTAAATTGTTTTGAAGCAGCTTCCGGAAAAGAAGCCATGGAAATGTATCAGCAAAATCAAATTGATTGTATCATTCTTGATATTGGTTTGCCAGACATCAGCGGATTTGACCTGATTCATAAACTGGAAGAAATAAAACCGAATCGCATTCCCCCTATTATTGTTTATACCGGTAAGGAATTGACCAAAGAAGAGAATGAAATACTTCAAAAATATTCTGAAAGCATCATTATTAAAGGAATTAAATCGGAAGAACGATTGCTCGACGAAACGGCACTTTTCCTTCATAGGACAATTAGCAATATGCCGAAATCAAAACAAACGATTATAAATAATCTGCACAATAAAGAAGCCATTTTTCATTCGAAAAAAATATTATTGGTTGATGATGATATGCGAAATGTATTTGCATTATCCAAAATATTGCAAGAACGAGATATGGAAGTGATAAAAGCCGAAAACGGCCTGAAAGCATTGGAGATGTTGGATAGACGTCCCGATATTGATTTGGTTTTGATGGATATTATGATGCCGGAAATGGACGGTTATGAAGCTATGAAACACATTAGGGCTCAAATGAAGTTCAAAAGTTTGCCCGTAATTGCACTCACCGCAAAAGCCATGAAAGACGACAAACAAAAATGTATAGATGCCGGCGCAAATGATTACATCACCAAGCCTATTGATGTGGAACGTTTACTATCTTTGATGCGCGTTTGGTTAAGTAAATAAAAAGTTGAAAAAATTAATATAAGAGCAGCATAATTTTTAATGAAAACAAAAGTAAATAACCCTGTTAAAATTTTATTGGTTGATGATCTGCCGCAAAATTTATTTGCCTTGGAAATAATTCTTTCCAACAAAAATTATATATGCGTAAAAGCAAATTCAGGCAATGAAGCTTTAAAAATTCTATTGCACCAACAAGATTTTGCACTTATATTGATAGACGTTCAAATGCCGAAAATGGATGGTTTTGAAACCGTTGAATTAATTAGGGAAGTTGAAACACTAAAACACGTTCCCATTATTTTTTTAACGGCAAGCATGGATAATACCAGCCATATTTTTAAAGGATATCAAACCGGCGCAGTAGATTATATGATTAAGCCACTTAATCCTGAAATATTAAAAGCAAAAGTGGCCGTTTTTACCGATTTATATTTAAAAAACCAAGAATTATTGGTTCAAAAGGAACAACTAAAAGCACTTTACCGGGATGTTGTAGCCCAAAAAATGCTTTTCAAATATTCTCACGGTCTTATTGAAGCAAGCCACGACCCATTATTTGCCATCAGCGCTGAAGGAAAAATTACAGACATGAACAATGCTTCTTCAAAAATAATTGGGCTATCACGTCAAAAATTAATTGGTACAGATTTCTTTAACTATTTCACTGAACCACAAAAAGCACGCGAAGTTTACCAAGAAGTTTTTGAAACAGGATTTGTAACAGATGCACCGCTTACAATTAAACATAAGGAAGGCAAATTAACAGAAGTGTTATTCAACGGCGCTGTTTATAAAGATGACACCGGAAATGTAACAGGCGTTGTAATTGTTGCAAGGGATGTTACCGAACAAAAAAGATTTCAAAATGAATTGATTGAAGCAAAAAGTATTTCCGAAAATGCAAGGCAAATTGCTGAAAATGCTATGAAGTCAAAACAGCAATTTTTATCGAATATGAGCCACGAAATTCGCACGCCAATGAATGCGATTATCGGGTTTACCAAAGTAGTTTTAAAAACCGAACTTAACAAAGAACAAAAGGAATACTTAGATGCCATTAAAGTCTCGGGCGACGCTTTAATTGTGCTCATCAATGACATTCTCGATTTGGCAAAAGTAGATTCCGGGAAAATGACCTTTGAGCAAACGCCTTTCAAAATGGTGGTGACTATTCAATCAATGCTAAAATTGTTTGAAACAAAAATTCAGGGGAAAAATTTAATATTTGTTACCCATTTTGATGCTGAAATTCCTGAAGTATTGGGCGGTGACGCTGTTCGTTTAAACCAAATTATTTTAAATTTGGTTAGTAATGCAGTGAAATTTACTTCTGAAGGAAAAATTACGGTTGGCGCAAAATTAATAAAAGATGAGGAAGAGAAAGTGACCATTGAATTCGCTGTTAAAGATACCGGAATTGGAATACCCCAAAATAAAATAGCCTCAATATTCGATAATTTCCAACAAGCAACTAGCAGTACATCAAGATTATATGGTGGTACCGGCTTAGGACTCGCCATTGTTAAACAATTGGTTGAAGCACAAAGCGGAAGTATTCAAGTGGAAAGTAAAATCAATTTGGGAAGTACTTTTAGTTTTACTTTATCCTTTCTAAAAACAAACGCTAAAACTGAATCAGAAACAATTTTTGCCAAATTGGATTCGGGAATCAAGAACATTAAAGTATTGGTTGTAGAAGATATTGTGCTCAACCAATTGCTGATGAAAACGCTTTTGGATGATTTTGGTTTTGAATGTGACATTGCCGATAATGGAAAAATAGCCATCAAAAAATTAAAAAACAATGCCTATGATATTATTTTGATGGATTTGCAAATGCCTGAAATGAATGGTTTTGAAGCTACAGCATACATTCGCAATACCATGAATTACATGATTCCAATCATCGCCTTAACCGCCGATGTAACCACGGTTGATTTGAAAAAATGCAAAGCCCTTGGAATGAATGATTACATCGCAAAACCTGTTGATGAAAGATTATTATACAACAAAATAGTTGGATTGGTAAAAAAATCGGCAAAAATACGATTAACATAATTTTTAATGAAAATGAAAGCAAATAACCCTGTTAAAATTTTACTGGTTGATGATCTGCCTGAAAATTTATTTGCCTTGGAAATAATTCTTTCCAACAAAAATTATATATGCGTAAAAGCAAATTCAGGCAATGAGGCTTTAAAAATTCTGTTACACGAACAGGATTTCGCGCTCATATTAATGGATGTTCAAATGCCGGAAATGGATGGTTTTGAAACTGTCGAATTAATTCATGAAGTTGAAATACTTAAACATATTCCCGTTATTTTTTTAACTGCCAGTATGGCTAATTCCAAACAAATTTACAAAGGTTATCAAACCGGCGCAGTGGATTATATGATTAAACCGCTTAATCCTGAGATATTAAAAGCAAAAGTGGCCGCTATTGCGGATCTGTATTTAAAAACCAATGAATTATTAGTTCAAAATGAAGAAAAAGAAAAGCGTGCCGCTGAATTGATTATTGCCAACAAAGAACTTGCCTTTCAAAATGAAGAAAAAGAAAAACGTGCCGCTGAATTGATTATTGCCAACAAGGAACTCGTATTTCAAAATGAAGAAAAGGAAAAACGTGCGGCTGAATTAGTTATTGCCAACAAGGAACTCGTATTTCAAAATGAAGAAAAGGAAAAACGTGCGGCTGAATTAGTTATTGCCAACAAAGAACTTGTCTTTCAAAATGAAGAAAAAGAAAAACGCGCGGCTGAATTAGTTATTGCGAAGGAAAAAGCAGAAGAAAGCGATCAATTAAAAACAGCGTTTCTGCACAATATTTCTCACGAAATTCGCACGCCTATTAGTGCAATTGTTGGATTTTCAGGATTTTTAAAAGATCCGGAATTAAGGCCTGAAAAGCGAAATAATTTTGCAGACATTGTAATTAAAAGCAGCGAACAATTGCTTTCCATTATCACCGATATTATTAGTATTGCCACCATAGAAGCGGGACAACAAAAAATACATGAGAAGGAAATAAATCTAAATTCAAACATTCAACTTTTATACAGCCAGTACATTACAAAAGCAACTCACCTGGAAATTAAATTAGACTTTAACACCACCTTGCCAAATAATGAGGCTTTTATAAAAACAGATGGCACAAAACTGCTGGAAATTCTTTCCAATTTAATTGGCAACTCCTTAAAATTTATCAAGCAGGGCTCTATTGAATTTGGCTATCATCTTAAAGAAAATATGCTGGAATTTTATGTTAAAGATACCGGCATTGGAATTCCGAAAGAAATGCAAGAAATAATATTTGACCGTTTTCGCCAAGTTGAAAGTGGCCCGGAAAGAGATTACGGCGGCTCTGGCTTAGGCTTGTCCATTTCAAAATCACAGGTAGAATTATTAGGCGGTAAAATTTGGCTAAACTCTGAGCTTGGAAAAGGAAGTACTTTTTATTTTACCATTCCTTACCATAAATCAATTGAAAATAATTCCTCAAAAAAAGAATTGGAAACTACTAATGTTAAGGTTAAAAAAACCAAAACCCTGTTAATTGCTGAAGATGAGGAAAACAATTTCTTGTTATTAACAGCGTTTTTAACCGATGCAAATATTACTGTTTTATGGGCAAAAAACGGGTTACAGGCTGTTAAATTATTTAAAGAAAATCCACAAATTGATTTGATACTGATGGATATAAAAATGCCTAAAATGGGTGGCTATGAGGCAACAAAAATAATTAGAGAATTAAACCCTCAAATCCCTGTAATTGCACAAACCGCCTACTCTACCGATAGCGATAAAAATGAAGGGATTCAATTTGGGTTTAATGAATTTTTAATTAAACCTATTAACAGACATTTGTTTTTGTCAAAAATAAACGACTATTTATACAAGTTAAAAGTTTGAAAGTAAGCAATAAAGTAATCCTTCCTATTTATTAAAAAAAAATCTGATTTTTGACAGAAATATGTGAATCATGTAACTTTCATCAAAAGTTATGTAACACTTTCTCTTTAAATAGAACGCATATTTGTGTCATAATAATAATTCACAAAAATAAAATTCATAAATATGACAATTCAAATAAATTCAGACAATAACTTAACGGTACACAAAGAATTCAGAGCTCAATTACAAAGCCAAATTTTTGAAGAATTAAGTAGATTTAGCGACCATATTACAAGGTTGGAAGTACATCTATCAGATGAAAACGGCAACAAAGACGCAGTTAACGATAAAAGATGTATGCTTGAAGCCCGCCTGGAAGGGATGAAACCGATAGCAGTGACAAACATTGCAAACAATCATGAACAGGCGGTTGAAGGCGCTGTTGAAAAGTTAAAGAGTTCGCTCGATACCATATATGGTCGTTTGAGTAACCATTAGCATTAAATACGCCGGACTTTAAAGTTTCGGATTTAAAATAAACTATCTACAAAATAAAAAAGATGATGCATAATAATTATTGGGGAATGGGATACGGGATTTGGATAATTCCGGTCATCGTTATTATCCTTTTAGTGTTGGTATTAAGAAACAGACCTAAAAGGTAAATGTAAATAAATACGTTTGAGAGAAGAATTTGTCGAAATTCTGAAACTGAACTATTTGATACTTACCTAATACCTGTATCAAAATACAAATCCATTCTGGTGATGCCAGCAGCATTAACCGTAATTTCTTTAACCTGAGAATCCGCGCTTATTACCGGCGCTGATTTGTCGGGTATTATTTTATAGTTGCCCGGTGCCAGCATGACGCTGAATTCACCGGAAGCATTGGATGAAAAGGATGTTACCAATTTATTTTTTAAATTATAAACACGAAATAAAGCACTAAAAGGCGCATCGTTAACCTGACCTTCTATCTCAACCGGATTTACTGGCCCCCTGTAAACGATGCCTTCCAACCCTGTTGTAATTTCCTCTTTATTATTTTCACAAGCGAAGACAACAAGTAAAATAAGAAGAATTATTCCTATGTTTTTATTTATAATTAATTTCATTTGTTTAAATATGCTTTTTAATCTTTACGTGTTTGCTTACCTTGGTGAAATTACAAAATTTGCAACAAAATAATCATTTGTTGAATGCTATTTTAAAAGCAGATTAAACGTTAAAAGAGCAACTATTAATTTTAAAGATTGTTGAAATTTGATTAATTTCAACAAAAATATAACACACTCAAAATAAACTAAAATGAGCAAACTATTTGGTGTCTCCAATAAAAAAGACTATCAGGCAAAAGAAACAAGATATGACAAAATGAATTACAGACGCTCCGGAAAAAGCGGCTTGATGCTTCCTGAAATTTCTTTGGGTCTATGGCATAATTTCGGATTTACTGACAACTTTGAAAATGCCCAAAATTTATTAAAATGCGCTTTTGACAATGGAATCACCCACTTTGATCTGGCCAATAATTACGGTCCGCCCTACGGTGCCGCCGAATCCAATTTTGGCACTATTTTTAAAAATGATTTTAAACCTTACAGGGATGAATTGATTATTTCAACCAAAGCCGGCTGGGATATGTGGCCAGGGCCTTATGGTAATTATGGATCCAGGAAATATTTGATTTCAAGCCTGGATCAAAGTTTACAAAGAATGGGACTCGACTATGTTGATATATTTTATCATCACCGTCCCGATCCCGAAACGCCAATGGAAGAAACTATGGGTGCTCTAGACCATATTGTTCGTCAGGGAAAAGCGCTTTATGTGGGGATTTCACAATACAATGCCGAAGACACCCTAAAAGCAACCAAAATTTTAAAAGAATTGGGAACTCCTTGTTTAATTCATCAGCCTAGATACAATATGATGGACAGATGGGTTGAAAACGGACTTTTAGATGTGTTGGAAAATGAAGGTGTTGGCGCCATTGCTTTTTCACCTTTAAGTCAGGGAATTTTAACCGATAAATATTTAGCCGGTTTTCCAGAAGATTCCAGAGCCGTAAAAGACGGACGTTATTTAAAAACCGAACAAATTGATAAAAAATTGATTTCAAAAGTGTCCCAGCTCAATGAAATTGCCATCTCAAGAGGGCAAAGTTTGGCACAAATGGCTATTTCCTGGTTGTTGAGAGACAAACGAATCACCTCAGTTTTGGTTGGCGCAAGTAAACCCGAACAGTTATTGGATAGCTTAAAATCATTGAATAATTTGGAATTTTCATCAGAAAATCTAAAGCAAATTGAAAATATACTGAAATAATAAGCAGTTAAAAAGTATAGCGTTTTTATGAAATGTTGTGCCGATTAAAAATATAATGTAGAAAACCCATTAAAAAGATGCTATAATTACCGGATTTTTACTGACGGTAAAAATCCGATCCGCGTACAGGATAGTTACCATACTTGTATGGTTGGTATATGGATAATGTATGGATAGTGTATGGATAGTGTATGGATAGTGTATGGATAGTGTATGGATAAGTATTAGAAACAATACATCTTAATGATCGATAAGTTCTCCTCTTTCCAAAATAAATGATTCAAAAATAAACACATTTTGACCGGTGAAATTAGTATCAAACATTTTTTCAATTTCATGTTCATCATTAAAAAGTAAAATAAAGTGAATTATTTAACTGATTTTCATATATTTATTATCGATTTATTTGAAATAACACATTTCTCTGAAATTTAAAGTACTATTTTTTTTAATCGAAACAACAAACTAAACATTTAAATGATGAAAAAACTAATTTTATTGGGACTGACAATAGTTCTTTTTACCGCATGTAAAAATTAACCAGAACGTTGGACAAAAACTTCACCGGAAATCGATGTTGCCAAAGCTTTAATAAAAGATTACCAAGACGCAAATTGGGAGAGCTGGATAACCCATTATGCCGATACTGCCGAAGTATATCATAATGCTGTTGAAGGTATTACGCCACAGCAACTTGAAGAAGGATTCAAAAACGAGAATGCCAAATTATCAAGTTATCATTTTTCTGACAAGGACATTTATTATGAAATGATTATTGACGACGAAGGTGATAAATGGGTTTATTTTTGGGGAACCTGGGAAGGTAAAATAGCTGATAGCGACAAGGAACTCATGGTTCCTGTGCATTTTGCTCTTAAATTTGTTGATTCCAAAATTGTTGAAGAATACGGATATTACGACAATTCAGCGACAATGGCAGCTATTCATGAAGTGGAAGCTGAAAAAATGAAAATGATGATGGAACCGAAAATGGAAGTCGAATAATTTTATACAAAATAATATTTTAAAAGCCCTTTCTAAGGGCTTTTTCTATTTAATAATTTCACGAGGCTAAACTTCAATAACCAATCCGTCATAAGCCAAAAAAACATTTTCGGGAAGCCTTTTTTCCACTTCCGCGTGAAATCCCAAGCGGCTACTAATATGAGTTAAATAGGTTTTTTTTGCTTTTAATTCGCGGCTGAGCGCAATCGCTTCTTCCAAATTTAAATGCGTGGGATGCGTTTGAAGTCGGAGCGCATTGATGATTAGAATATCTAAATTTTGAAGTTTTAATTTTTCTTCTGCAGAGATGGCTTTAACATCAGTTAAATAAGCAATATTATTAAACCTAAATCCGAAAATTTGAAGCTCCCCATGAGAAATTTCAACAGGAATCACTTTTAAATTTTCAATAAAAAAAGGTTCGTTTTTAACCTCATTTTGCATCACGCTTGGCGCTCCAATATATTTATTTTCATCATTAAAAATATAATCAAAACGCCGGGCCAAATTGTTTAACACCTCCTTTTTTGCATAGATTGGCACCGCCCCAAGTTTGGCACCGAAAGGGCGTAAATCGTCCAAACCAGCCGTATGATCCGAATGGATGTGGGTAAATAAAACACCATTAATTTTAGCAACATTAGCACGCAACATCTGATACCTAAAATCCGGTCCGCAATCTACCACATACGTAAAATGATCCCATTCCACCAAAATTGAAACACGTAAACGCTTGTCGCGCTTATCGGAAGATAAACAAACCGGGTGTGTACTGCCGATAACCGGAATTCCCTGGGAAGTCCCCGTACCTAAAAAAGTAATTTTAATTTGCAATGTGTTTGTTTTTACATCCATAAAATCGAATATCTGACCTTATATACTCATTCATAAAAATGACAATTAAACAGTCGAATTCTCAATAATCAAACCTAAAATCTATCCAATACAAGTATAGTTTAAAAAAAACAGCACATGAAATTTTTCAGGTTATTTTTATGTTTATTATTAAAAATGATAATTTGAACGGTTATTTGCGTATTTAAATAGCAATAATCTACCTGTTTGCTGTTATAAATTCAAATAAACCACTAATTTTCTAAAAATGTATTTGTTATTAATTTATATAAATGAATATTTCAGTACCTTCGCATCTTAGTATTTAAAAGACAAAAAAAATGAAAAAATTTCAATCGACACCAAAATATTTTTATAGCGTGTTTATTGTGATTTTTGGTGGTTTTAACAGTCTTCTTTCTTATAGTGGCTTTTATAAATTTGAAACTGGATTTTTTATCTGGTTTTCTTCTTTTAACAGACTTTCCATTTATAATTCAAATGAACAACATAAACATTCCATATAATTTTATACAATAAAACCTTACATATATGAAAATAGGCGTTTTAAAAGAAATACAAAAAGGAGATAATCGGGTATCGATTTCGCCTAATATAGCCAAACTGCTCATTTCAAAAGGATTTGAAGTTTTGGTTGAAGAAGATGCAGGTACTGCTTCGTCATCTAAAAATTCAGACTATGAAGCGGTTGGCGCTTCCATCAAAAAAAGAGAAGCTGTTTTTAAGGAATCCAATGTTCTTATAAAAATCAATCCTTTTGACGAAGAAGATTTAAAATTGGTTCAAAAAGGCCAAATTTTAATGAGCCAGTTGTATTATTTGTCAAATCCGAAACTTATTGAAGCCATCGCATCAACAGGGGCAACTGCCTTCTCTATGGATGCCATGCCACGTATCTCAAGAGCTCAGGATATGGATGTTTTAAGTTCACAAAGTAACTTGGCAGGCTATAAAGCAGTTATTGTGGGAGCAAATGAAATAACCAGAATATTTCCGTTAATGATGACTGCAGCAGGTACTATTATTCCTTCAAAAGTCTTAATTTACGGTATTGGCGTTGCTGGTTTACAGGCAATTGCAACCGCAAAACGTTTAGGCGCTGTAGTTATGGCTACAGACATTAGAATGGAGACCAAGGAACAAGCGGAATCATTAGGCGCGAAATTTATTTCGGTGGACAATACCGGTGAAGAATCTGAAGGCGGTTATGCCAAAGAAGCTTCGGAAGATTATGCTCGCCGACAAAAAGAAGCTGTTAACAAATCTTTATTTGAAGCTGATTTGGTCATTACAACCGCAATGGTTCCAGGACGAAAAGCACCTGTATTAATTACCGAAGAACAAGTAAAACAAATGAAAAATGGCGCTGTGATCATTGACCTGGCTGCTGCACAAGGCGGAAACTGCGAGGGAAGTGAATTGGATAAAACAGTCATCAAACATGGCGTAAAAATTATGGGATCCACTATGGCTCCGGTAAGTGTTTCGACGAATGCCAGCGAGTTATATGGCAAAAACATATATAATTTCCTGATGCATTTAACTGAAAACAATCAATTTAAGTGGGAATTGGAAGAAGAAATTACCGATGGAACTTTAATTGTACATGAAGGAAAAATTAGAAAAAACTAAAAACCAAATAAATCATGAATGAATTAATAGAATTTATCAGCAATAATCTTGACTTATTATACATCCTGATATTGGCCATATTTATTGGCGTTGAATTAATCAAAAATGTGCCAACGGTTTTGCATACGCCATTAATGTCGGGTGCAAATGCGCTTTCCGGCGTTGTGATTGTTGGCGCAATTATAGTAATGCTTCAGTCAGATCCAACCAATTATATTGCATTGGCGTTAGGATTTGTTGCCGTAGTGCTGGGAATGATAAATGTGGTTGGCGGTTTTGCCGTGACCAACAGAATGTTACAAATGTTTAAAAAGAAAAAATAATGAGTATAGCATTAGGTATTATCTATTTGATTACAACCGTAACTTTTATTATCGGTTTAAAAATGCTGGGGCATCCTGCAACAGCAAAAAAAGGAAATTTAATTTCCGGAACCGGTATGGTTCTCGCTATTCTGGCAACTTTATTTTTACAGGAAAAAGATATTGTCACAAACGGAATTACCCAAACTGTGCCGTTATATCAAACAGTTTCAACATTGGTCTATTCTCTGATTATTGCCGCAATCCTATTGGGATCAATTATTGGCTGGTTTATGGCAATGAAAGTTAAAATGACAAAAATGCCGGAATTGGTATCTTTATTCAATGGTTTTGGAGGTGGAAGTGCCTTATTAATCGGTTTGGTTGAATTCAGTAAAAACGTAGGCGTAGATGATGTAAATAAAGCTTCATCATCAATAGTAACCACTATTTTAGCTGCCATAATCATAGGAAGCATTACTTTTACCGGAAGTATCGTGGCTTGGGCAAAATTAAATGGCTCCATGAAGGATCTCCGACTTCCAAATTACAATCTCATTAATAATATACTCTTTTTAACACTTGTTGCATTTGGAGCATACATTGTTATAATGAATACTGACAGTATTGTTTTAATCTCTATTTTGTTGATTGCCTCATTAATATATGGCTATTTGTTTGTGGCTCCAATTGGAGGTGCAGATATGCCGGTTGTCATTTCTCTTTTAAACTCCTTAACCGGTATTGCTGCGGCAATTACAGGGATTTTATATGGAAATATGGTGATGTTGGTAGGCGGTATTTTAGTAGGTTCGGCCGGATTAATTTTAACTTTCGCCATGTGTAAAGCCATGAATCGATCGCTGGGAAGTGTGGTATTTGGTGCTTTTGGAGGCGGTGGTGATGCCGCTACAGCAGCTGTCGGAAAATCTGGCGGAAGCATCAAAAAAACAAGTGCAAGTGATGCAGCTGTCATGATGAATTACTCCACCAATGTGGTGATTGTTCCAGGTTATGGTTTGGCTGTTGCACAAGCCCAACACGTAATTCACGAGCTTGAGGAACTCCTGACCAGTAAAGGCGTTCATGTAAAATATGCCATTCACCCTGTTGCAGGCCGTATGCCTGGACATATGAATGTATTATTGGCAGAAGCCAATGTCTCTTACGATAATTTAATAGAAATGGATGATATCAATCCGCAATTTCCTAATACAGATGTGGTATTGGTTGTTGGCGCAAACGATGTTGTGAATCCTGCAGCGCATAACGATCCTGCAAGTCCGATTTACGGAATGCCTATTTTAGACGTTGAAAATGCGAAACATATTATCGTAAACAAACGAAGTATGAATCCGGGATATGCTGGTATTGAAAATGAATTATTCTTCAATCAAAAAACCTCTATGCTTTTTGGCGATGCAAAAACCGCTTTAACGGAATTGGTTAGTGAGCTTAAAAACATGTAGTTTAATTTCAACATAAATTTAAAATCGGGGACTTGTTCAATTGAATGTGTTCCCGATTTTTTTATAAAATAATACCCTTAACTTACCTGTTCGCCTTTTTTAATAGCTGGCTTTGATGTTTGCAACAATACTATTTCCCTATTATTATTTTCCACTCCCAACACCAAACATTCACTGATAAAATTTGCAATTTGTTTTTCTTTAAAATTGACGATGGCCAATATTTGCTTATTCAGTAAAGCTTCTTTGGTATACAACTGTGTAATTTGGGCACTCGACTTTTTAATTCCCAAATCCCCAAAATCAATAACCAATTGATACGCAGGTTTTTGCGCTTTAGGAAATTCGCTAACCTCCATGATTGTTCCTATTCTGATGTCGATTTTGTTAAAATCTTCAAAGGTAATTTCTGGTTTTAACATTCTTATTCGTCCATAATAATGAATTCAGTTCTTCTGTTCATTTGGTGTTCCGCTTTGGTACAATTTACGCCTTTCTTACACTTGTTTAGCAGTTGGGTTTCTCCATATCCCCTGCCCGACACTCTGCTTGGATCAATGCCATATGAAATAATATATGCGATCACACTTTTTGCTCTTTCATTTGAGAGTGTCATATTATAGTCGGCCGAAGCCCTACTGTCGGTATGCGATTTTATTTCAATTTTAAGGTTTGGATATTTCCTTAAAATGGCAATTACTTTATTTAGCTCAACAGCGGCATCTAATCTAATGGTAGATTCATTCAAATCAAAATTAATGGTTTTGGTTTTAATCATTTTTTGATTGTAATCAGCTACAAATTCAACGGAAGATTCCAATTTTACCATCAAGTTTAACGATTCATCGTACTGTTTTGATGTTTTCAATTCAGAAACAGCTTCATGATAATCTTTTAACGATACTTTGATTTGATATTGGCTATCACACAGCAATTTGTAATTAAAAGCTGCATTGGCATCTAAATTGATCCTTCCCAACAATTCATTTCCTTGGTATATGGCGACCATTGCATTTGAAAGCGGCAAGTTCGTTTCTTCATCCACAACAATTCCGCTTAAAAATTGAGCGCATTCCTTCGGAATTAATTTTAGTGTTTTTGTTGATTCTGAATTGTATTTTCCATTGGTTGCCATGGGTATTTCTGCAGTTTCAAAATTTTCCTTTTCAACAACAATTTTGTAGGTTTTATTGCAATCAATTTTAAATTTATAGGTAGCGTTTTTGTCGATTGTTTGTTTTTCAACCAAAGTATTATTTTGAAATAGGGAAATCGAAACCTGATCTATTGGCAGATTCGATTTGCTGTCTAAAACAGTTCCGCTTATCAATTGAACACATTGCACCGGAATTAATTTTAGCGTTTTTGTTGATTCTACATTGTATGCTCCATCGGTGGCCATGGTTATTTCGGCAGTTTCAAAGTTTTCCTTTTCTACAATAATTTTGTAGGTTTTATTGCAGTCAAGCTTAAATTTATAGGTAGCGTTTTTGGCATTCGTTTGTTTTTCAACCAAAGTATTATTTTGAAATAAGGAAACGGAGCTATTTTTCAAAGGTTGTTCATTAGATTCATCTAAGGCTAAAATGGTGATGGTTTGTTCACATATTGTTTTTTTTTCCTTAAACGCATAAATGTCAACACCGCCCTTTCCCTCATCACGATTTGAAGTAAAATAGCCCGCATTTGATGCCAAATCAATTACGAAAGCAAAATCATCAAATTTACTATTAATCGGAATCTCTAAATTTTTAGCCGGCTGAAAATTACCATCCCTATTTTCGCTTTTAAAAATATCCAAACCTCCTTTACTTTTATGTCCATTTGAAGAAAAATATAGCGTATTGTTTTCATCTACGTAAGGAAATAACTCGGTGTTTTTTGTGTTCACATTCGGCCCTAAATTTTTGGGAACACTGTAACTTCTTCCATTGTAAATATCCACAACATAAATATCAGTTTCGCCAAATCCACCAGGCATGTCAGAAACAAAATACAATTTTTTCCCATCTTTACTAACAATCGGGCTTCGCACAGAATATTCTTTGCTATTAAAGGGTAAGGGTGTTATGTTAGAAATTTCAAAATTTTCATTGATTGACCCTTTAAACATGTACAATGATTTCAATTTTGTTTGATCTTTCCGTGTTAAGGAGCTGTAATAATTATTCCAGGTAAAATAGATCGTTTTAAAATCAGGCGAAAAAGAAATATCCGATTCAAAGAACTTGTTATTTATTTCTTTTGAAAACTTATCCGTTTGAATAATATCTCCATTTTCAGCTATCAAACCGTGATACAACTCCAAAGAAAGTTGGCGATTATTTAAGCGTCTTCCATTTTTTCCATTTTTAGATGAAGCAAATATTACGGAATTATTGCCTGAATATGTGACTCCCATTTCGGCGAATTCAGAGTTTACTGAGGTGTTTAAAATTTCATATTCTGCCTCTTGAGCGCACATAAAATTAAAAGATAAAAGGAGTAGGAATTGTAAAATCTTTATCATGGTGAAATTTTGTTATTTCTTTTTAGAAATTTTTTCAAATACCCAAGCGGGTCCAATCAATAAAAACTGCAGATCTTTAAAAAATGAAGGTTTCTTTCCTTCAAGTTTATGTCCGTAAAATTGACCAATCCAAGCGACTACAAAAATCGCCAACGAACTGTATAACAAAGGACTTACCCTAGCTAAAAAATAGTTGCCCATAAGGCATAATATTGAAAACGTTAACATTCTTACAAAAGTTGAAAATGACAACCGAATGTAAAAAATAAGCAATAAAATTAAAACGGGTGCTGCCCAATTCTCTAAAAAAGGATTATTGATGTTTAAATTTTCTGAAATTATTTTTGAAGGAATACTCATCAACATGCCAACAATACTAAAGAAAATAGCAGGTACGCAAATAAAATGTATGGCCTGATTTGTTTTATTTTGATGACTTTC
>Ga0209414_1000366_pt1 | contig 21582 bp, 21 predicted proteins | sample LakVidmifraction_4_FD_181154 | JGI IMG/M metagenome (GOLD analysis project Ga0209414, IMG submission 181154) | Hypersaline microbial communities from Lake Vida, Antarctica - Brine Hole Two &gt;0.2 micron (SPAdes) (version 2) | ecosystem: Environmental > Aquatic > Non-marine Saline and Alkaline >...
TGACACACACTTTTTCATAAAGATAATATAAAAAGTGTTACAAGGTGCACTTTATGCACCTCGTGTATTAATTTTAACATCGGGGTGCACTCTAGGTTCATAATGAGGTGCACGAAGGTATTTTAAGAGAAAAATAAAAGAAGAATAAAAAAACTTGAAAGGCCTGTGCTTAGAAGATTTTGACTATATTTGATGTCAAATGATATCAAATGAAATCAACTAAAATTTGCTGTTTATTTCCCAATACAAGAATATAGAATATAGCATTAACGGTACTTAAGGAGCGAAAAAAGCAGATAGGTACAGAAAGGTACACAGAAATTAGCACCACTTTTTTAAAAAAAATGAAAAGGAAACCTCACCCGTAATGTCGCCAAAAATAAATAAAAAAATGGCAGTTCCTCGGTAATGGTTTTTTGATCAGATCACTTCCAAAAAAGGCTAGGAAACGACCATCTACAGATTTAAGTTTATCTTCATTTCCAACAATCTTAACAGGATATTAGGTTTGATGGGTGAATGGGTTCCGAGAGGTGTTGCCATTTCATATTTTTTTTATCGTCCTCAACCAAGGTTACATATCCATTTTAATATCATTAACCCCAACTGAGCCTCTGCAAAAGCAAATTACTGCCCTAATGCTAAACCCAAAACAATAAAATTTTTTTAGTCCATAACTAGCAGCTGAACAAAGGTTTTTAGATAGACTGTCGTTTAGGGCATTACTCTATATAAAGCTATAAAAACATCACTAATTGAATTTGGCGATATGTTAGGAAATATTTTGATTAAATAATTCCTAACATATCGTCTATTTTTTTTTTGAAATAAATCAGGTTATTTTTATGAACCTATCCGACCTAAAAAAATTATTTAATAGCTAATTCTTGTAAACTTCTTTCAGTCCAAGCCGTCAAGAAAATATTATTATCTAATAAAATTTGAGGTTTTGGTCCATTTGTGCCATTCAATCGTATAGCATAGACCGATTTTCCAGCAGCGAGAGACATTTTAACTTCTTCTTGAACCCATTTACTCAAATATGTAGTTTCTCCTACAAAAACAATTGTACGAGATGTGCCAATCATTGCTTTAGAAATTGCTTGCCGAATTACGGCCTCATCTATTGTTTTCCATCTTCGCAATAGGTCTTTGACACGAAAATTTAAGTTGGTATAATATGGATTAACCGCTCGTCCTTTTATTGTTAATACAGTTTCTCTATCATTTTCTCTAAAACTGAAAAATACTACGTTTGGCATAATTATTTGTATTAATACTCAGTAAATCATTTTTTATTGATCAATGAGGTTGGGTTGATAATTTTTATTTCAATCGCTTTAGCTTTTGCTTCTCTTACCATATGTTCAGTGCCTCCAACTTTATTACTTATTTTTTCATCCCATAAAGCAATGAGTGTAATAGTGCTTTTGCTATTCTTTAATGCATAATTGAGTAACCAAAGATTATTTAATTCCCATAAACCAGTTTCATTACTTGCTTCTATGTAGCAATGACTTTTTTCATCAGAGAAGACTTCAACAGGTAAATAATCTAAAAGATTTTCAAATCGTTTCCTCCATGATTTTCCTGCAAAATTTATAGAATGCTGAACAAATTTTTCTTTGGGAAGAGCAAGAAAAAGTTTTGTTGGTATTTGAAATTCTCGACAAACTTCATGAAACAAGATATCTCCTCCACATGCCCCTCCTGCGATACCAAAAAGCGGTAAATCCGAAAGTTTTTTTTGGTTTAGCACTTCTTTCTTTATGGCTTCCTTTACTTTATCTTCCAGGTCAGGCGGGAACCTCTTTTTAGGCCTATTTTCCTCGTCAATCATATGGCCTGAGAATATTAAAAAATGGCTCTTTTTCATTATTATTTCTAGGTGAAATTTGATGATTATTTTTTTATACAAAGGATTTTAGATGGGATAGGTTGACTTGGTTTTTAGCAACCTCTTTTCCAACTATCCTAAGATCCTTAATAAAATCTACCGAATCCATTTTTTGAACGTGTTCCGGCTTAATATTTTCAAGGCCTAATTTCTTTAATCCGTTTTTACTTAAGTCTGCATTATATCTAACGTATAAGAAATGTTTTTTAGTTTTATTGCCTTCTTTAGAGATATTACCTTTGTTATCCATCGGTATGAGATCGTGCATTTCTCTATCGATAGGAGCACCAAATGTACATCTGCCTATTGTTCGACAATTTATATCCTGATCAACATTCATAGAATACATTAAATTCCCAGGTAATTGAGTAGCTGAATGAATTATATTTTTATAATCACCTTCTGAAATGGCACTACCCGTTCCTATAGAAACTATTAATAAATTTTCTTCTCCAGTAGACCAATTTAAATTATAAGCAGGTTGCGTTGCCATTCTATAAAGAAGGAATGCTGGGTTATTATAAGGTGTAACCCCACCATCAACAAAAGAAAATGTTTTTTCCGGATCTTTCGAATCCCATTCTAAAGTTTCTGGAGGGAAATAAACAGGTGCGGCCGTACTAGCTCTCACTAATTGATATAACTTTATATTTAAATTACAGTCAGGCCTTTTCCTATTGTTATATTTTGCGAAAGGATTATTAGATATCGGCCAAGGGGAATCTGTTGAACGATTCATTGTTACCACAGTAAGTAAACTTTTAAATTTACCGTTAGAAATGTCCAGATCTGTATCTCTGCCAAATGTATCCTTTAAGGTCTCTAAAAGCTCACCAGAATTATAAAGAGATTTCCACCTTTTAAGTAAAAATTTTTTGTCAAACATAGCTTTTCCTTTATTGGTATAGAATTCTAATAATTCATCTACCGACATGCCAATGGATAGACCGGCTGCTATGATTGCTCCTGTACTTGTGCCTCCAATTAAATCAAAATAATCTCCTAACCTAAAATTATCCTTTCCCCTATGTTGAATCTTTAAATCATCTTCTAATTTTTTTAAAATTTCTAAGGAAACCACTCCCCGAATTCCACCTCCATCTAAAGAAAGAATTTTTCTAGGTTTTTCAATATTGTATTTTGCTTCTAAGGGATACCATGTGGTCATAAGAATTCTAATTGTATGGTTATTATATTTACTAAGGATTAATACAAAAGTTTTTTTAATAACTTTTTACTATCTATATATGTTGCTATTTCCCATTCTAATAGTCCTTCAATTTCGAAAAACAATTTTTCATTTTTGGTTGCCATTTCCTGATCTTTTAATGCATAGTAGCAATGTGCAAGTGTTGCATATATCCATTTTTTATCAATGCGTAATTCAAAATCCTCATCCTCCCTAAGACCTTCTAAATTTTTAATAATCGTTGATCTTACTTTGTTTGCCTCGAATTTGGAATATATTATTTCCTCATTTTTTAAATCAACTTCTAAATTTTGGGCTTTTAAGTTTAAACACAATGCGTAATTCTCCCCAGTATAATAATCTTCCCTTATTTTAAAGCACTTGCCATAATAAAGAATTGCCCTATCTAGATATTCCATATCCTCATTTAATAACCATAACCGTTTATAGATAGCCCCAGTTATACCCAAAGTCTCTGGATCGTTAGTATCTCCATCAGGATTTAACTTAGTTATTATCCCTAAGGCATCTACTAGAGCACTTTCCTCGGAGGGTTGTTGTGATTTATAATTGCAAAGGGCTTGCTGCTGCAGAAAATATGATTCAGTTGGCACTTTAAGATGTGCCTTTTTCCAAAATTCTGCAGCATCTGAAAACTCATTTTTAGTCATGGAATTATTTGCTTTTTCAACAATAGCGAAAATGTGCTTTTCCTGGTCAGCTAAATATTCTATAATAGACTGATATTCTGATTCTGGTAATTTCGGAGGGGTTATATTATTTATGAATTCATATAAAGGGCTATCAATTGATTTACTTAGTGAAACTTTATCAATTAAGACAGATAATTCATTTTGACATCTTTTTGCTTCATCTGCACCTATATCTTCACCTAAATGTGAATACTTAAACATTCTAGTATGATCTAGATCAAAAGGGGTTTTGCCATCTTTTTCTCTAAGAATAATTGTGGAAAACGGCCGAACTGCATGTCTAATTCCAAGTTCATAAATTGCGTTTGGATTATATGTCGTAATATCAGCAATTACCAAATCAGCATGCATTAATAGTGCATACATACTCTTATCTATAATTCCAGATTCTTTAATTTCATCCGCCCGGATACATTCATGTCCAGATTTAATTACGGCAGGTTTTATTATATTTTTATAGGTTTTATTGAGATCATAGGTTTTTCCATTCGATGGATCGGTTTTTTTTCCAAATCCCATAATGACAAAACAAATAGGTTTCTGAGTCATAAGTAAATATTAATTAATGCTATTGATTGTTAGGGCCTTACTTTTGTTTTTTTTGATATTTCGTGATCACGTTTTTCAAAAGCTTGATCAATGTATTCATTTGGAGAATCTTGAAAATCATCCCACTTTACTAAAATACAATATCTGTCATCTTCAGACCAAGCACATTTATCTATTGGTATATAATAATTATAACTAAATTCTTTTATCGCGGTAGAATTATTAATATTAACATAGGTATGGGAATTTTCACAGGTAATACAAGTCCCTGTACCAGTAAAAACTTGATCATACATTGATGGAAGAACAATTCCAAGAATACCATTTTTTGTATTATTTTGTCCATTATACAATGATGCCTGAAGCTCTCGCTTAATAAACCTTTGTTCCTCCCATCCCTGTTCTTCGCTACTTTTTTCTCCTATAATAAAAATTGTTACAGATGAGTCTTTTAAATAACCTTCTCTAATTTTCCTCATAATGAAATCTTCATCCTCGGAATCTATCGGTTCGGTAAGAGATTTATCTATAATTTCTACCCTATTGTCTTCTTGAATAGATTTTTTATATTCTTCATCTTCCATTTTAAATGAAATAAAGCATTTGTGTGCCATCGAAATTAGTTTTTATCTTGTTTCATAATTTTAAAACATTTTATAAATTTAATAAAAATTTAATATAAATTGTTAATAAAGCGTTAATAAAATCGGCACTATAGTATAATAGCTTTAATGAGTATGGGTATATTCCGTCTAATGCAAATATTTCCGCATCCTGTACTTTCAAAGAATATTTAAGTTTGTTCTTTGCCTTTGGACTCACCTATTTCTAATCATAGTAATCCTTACCAATAATTAGGAAACGGTTATTTGCAGAATATTGAAAAGGCTACCTTTTAAACCACCTTTTTTGATTTTTTCAGAGAGAAGATCTTATTTCTATCGACGGTTGTATTGTTAAGGTTGAAAATCTGCAATGTTGTTAAACGCATTCCCTTAGAAGGACCATTGAAGTTTTTGAAGTTGAGTAGACCGGGATTTGAATATAATGAAGAGGAAAAGGACTTTGTTTTATCCCAACTCTACAATTATACTACTCAAGAATTACAACCTTCTCTCCAGGATTTAAAAAAATCGATGGTTATAAAATAAGATTAATCAAATCAAACTACCTGCTCAAATTGAAGGCACACTACAGAAAAGAATTACTACCGCCATAAGCCAGCATTTGATACAAATCATTTTACGAAATGCCTTTTCTTGGATCTTAATATAAATCTTGGATATAATCCGAAAACTTCATTATTGAAGTTGAATTTTTAATGTCTTTTGTTACTGAATCGAGTTCATTAGTACTAATTACGGAATATGGATAATCATTATCATTTTGATCCTGCAAAATATCATAAAGATTTTGATAGGAAGGTTTTGAACCGACATAAGCATCAACTACCAAATAATGATTGTTGGCATTACTATCCAAATCATTTTCCTTACTAAATAAGTCTAGGCGGTAGTTTAAACTTTCGAGTTCAGAAATGTCTTTTCTATAATTATCAATTGGCTTATCGGCATTTAAATCTAAAGACTTGACAGTATATATACTTCCATTAACACCAATACCATCAAGTAAATAATCAAAGAATAATCCTGGGACTTGCTCTTTCTTTACTTTATATTCTATATCAATGACGTTCTGAAGAGGTTTGTAAAATACTCTATTTATAGTTCGCTCAAAAGATCTATCAACTACTTCTTTACTACTTAACTTTCTATTTAGCTCAATATACTTTCCAAAAAATTCAGAAAACTTCTCTTTATCAAACTCAATATTGATTATTGAGGGTTTATCAAATTGAAAAAAGCCGTTATTGTATATAGAAAGTCTATTTAGATATTCTAAATTTACACTTACCTCGCGTGAAAATAGCGATATTTCTTCCTTAAGTTGATTATCAATAAAATTAGAAATCTTATCTATAGAATAACCAAGAAGATTAGCATTGGAACGATTAATTTTTTGAGCAAGATTAACTTTATCCTTTGAAAATTTATAAAATACATTACCATTTGATATGACTATCATACCAATGGCTAAATTCTCCTTACTGAGAGGATTATTTACAAACCGTATTATACTGTAGTAAGATTTCATATTAAATACTAAAATAAATCTTTGAAACTATTTTGTTGCGTTCTGCGTTGCTCAATATCTCAACTATTTTTTTTCTTCCTTTTTTGCTTAATCCGAATTGAGGTGGAACTTGTTCAAATACAAAATCTATATTATCAATTACATTGCCAAAATCAATCAATATATCTTTATGAAAGTTAGCGATTAATTCCCGGCTTGCAAAACTAATAATACTTTTCGACATATTAGTTTTTAAAATTGACTTAGTATGAAGGCTAGACATTAAGGCCAATCGTAGGGATTTATAATCGCACTGATATGCAAACGCCTGTGTATGATCAATTGGTAAAAACTCAAAAGTTCCATTTTCAGTTTGATTCAATAATATGTTTGGATTACTACCTCTTCTATCCATATTTGCAATCCAATAATCGAAAATACCGATTTTGATAAAGTCCATGGGATTAGAATACTTATTGAAATCATGTTTATTCTTTAAAATTGTATTGTAGACTTCAACTTCTGTTGTATATGGCTGTTGAAATGAACCAAAGAAAAAAGAATTATCAAAAGATAAGGAATTATATCGCTCATCAAATTGTTTGCCTTCCTGAAGTGCCGAATTAAATACGTCTTGTGGTATTTTAATGATGGCAGGTTTGATAGTCCTAACATTCATTAACTCTAAGAAATAAACAGATAGAATTTCATTAATCAAATCTTCATAAGGTGGATGCTTTTTGAACATTGTTTTGGCTACGTAAAGATCGCCATCATCACATAGCACAAGAAAGGGAATACTATTGGTTCCTTTTTGCTCTATTATTTGAACGGCAGTGATGTGTTTAATTGCTTCCACAAGTTTTTTTAAAAATTCTATTAATCATACTTTATGATCTTTTAAACCTTTAAAAAAGCCTATTAAGATCGATTTTATTTTATAGCTATCATCATTATATAATTGAGAAATGCTAAAATACAGTGGCTCCTTAACCTCCTCAGCTTCGCATTTCTCAAGTAAATTCTGAGTTTGAGCTAATAGGTTTTTTTGGTTATTCTTGATGTCTTCAACTTTAATTTCCATTTATCGCCTGCTTTATCAAACTCATTAAATATTCTAAATTTTTATCATCCGTTACAAGAATTTCATAATCACCATTTCCGAAATGCCCGGTTTTAGAAACATCTCTCATTAACTCTTTTGGGTCGTCTAAAGCGCCTTTTGGAAGATTAATAAAGATCTTGATGCCTTTATTTAAGATACTTATATCGGCAATATTTTTATTCTTTTTAAAAGCTATATAAACCTTTTTGGGTTCTACTTCTATGTCATCCGCAAGATTCAGAATTGCTTCCATGTAAACCTCGTACAATTCTCTAATGTCATCCGATTTATCCTTTAGATGATCTTCTTCGGTATATACTTTTATCTGCTCAGTAACTGCTTGTAATTCTTTGTTGGAAGATGCCAAAGGTTTAATGCTTTCTGAAGATTTACTCTTTTTTATTTGATTAACACTTACCAGGTTATTTTCATAGCGTTTAATTTCCCATAATTCGATTGCTATATCTTTAAAATTGGTAGCAGACCTTTGATTTTCTGTAAAGGAGGTAGAGACAAATATTACCCGGGTTTGGGACCAATCGATCTCGTTTCTTTTTAATGATGATTTAAGGGTTTCGTTGTACTCAATAATAAAATCAGCCTTATTTTCAAGCATAAGGCCCAAATAGGTGAAGCCCTGATCTATAACGCTAATGTTTTTATTTCTTTTGTATTCAATAATTATGAATGCTTTTGATTGAGGATCATAAGCCAGGGTATCAATTCTTTTGTTTTTAATAGTGAATTCTGATTTCACTAAAATCAAGCCCATTAAATTGAATAGATTGCTTTCGAATACCTGTTGAATATCCCGTTCAAGTTTAAACGGGTTTTCTTTGATGTTGTTAAGGTTTTTAGATGGGCTTAGGTTAAAGAGTTGCATATTAATCTTTTAATTTAATGAATAGTTTCTGACCTTTTTTCCGGAACAATCTTCCTTCTCATTTTATTAGGCTCCATATTTCGCTCCTGCCTCAGCAACCATTCTCAATTCCTCCTCAGCTTCGCTCACACTTACCTGCCCATTTATTAACATTGGTAATAACCAATCTTTTAGTTCTGTGAGTTTTTTATTTTCTTTTTGTATTAAGTTTATTTTGCTAAATATTGGTTCAATTAATTCATTAAACTTATTAATTATACCCTCACTTTTAGGTAATACTATTTCAAGATTGTTCAAGGTAGCCTGATTAACATTCTTTAAAATAGTCCCACCAGAACCATTTTTTATCATTTGCTCAATAGATTTTAGGTAGAAAAAAACAAGCAATTTTTGTGTTAAATTATCTAATTCATAATGAATAGCAAAACCACAGTAAAGGGTATTATCTTCAAAGTCTGAAATTAATCTAGTTGCCCCTGGTATACCGCTTCTTGCAATAATTATACTCCCTTTATGCACTGAATATTTTCTAACATCACTTGCTTTTAAAAATATAACATCAAAATCTTCATTTTTTAGAAAATAGCTGCTTGCACTTATATTTCTAACATTAATAATTGGACACGCAATTTCACCTGGGTTTGAAGGGTCGTAATTAACACCATTTTTAAAATTCCCTAAGCTCTCCAATTTTTTCACGCCCCAACCTTCAGGAATTTCTCTTTTCAACTCCTCATTATAATCCATCTTACCACCTGATGATTTGTAAAGCTTTCCATTAACATCGGGGAAATCAAACTGTACAAACCAATACTCATATAGCAACTTTGCCATTGCTTCTAACTCTTGGTTTATTTTGTGGTTGAGTTCTATTTTTTCATTTATGCTAAAAAGAAAATCTCCAATTTTAACTTGATCGTTATATGGAGGCAAAACCAGTTCAAGATATGAGAATATTTGTTCATTCAAACTTGCCCTCAACGTCATTATAGCATTGTTATTCATGGTCTTTCTAAAGGGTTTACTCCTTAAATAAAATGCCATAAATTTGTAATAACTTATATCTGTCTGGGTTGGTCGAAGACGCTTTAAAAATCCGCTGAATGATGAATTGGGATAATTTTTATTTGCAACAGAACTCATTCCTAATTCATCTAAAGTTTCACTAGTTCGGGTCAAAAATATATCTCCTTTTTTTATAGAATATTTTTCTTTCTCACTTTTTGAAGTATCCATCAAATCAGGTAATATTTCAGGGAGAAAATGTCCTTTAAAAACGGTACTAAATGATACAAAAGGAGAACCATGTCCGGCTTGTTCAGGTTTTGAAGATATACCTGAACTCATTTCATATAAATCGCTGAATTTATAAGTTTTTAATTCACTCATATTTCAACCCTTTTAAATTGATTTGAATTTCGGTTTCTAAGGATTTACTTTTAGCAAATAAAGCATTTAAATTGGTTTCAAAAACATCCATTTTAGCTTCAAACTCTTCAGCAGAAATATCTGTATATTCAATTTTCACTTCAAAATATTGACCAGCACTTAAACTATAGTTTTTAGCTTCAATATCCTTATAACTCAATACTACCGAGAAATCATCTTCAACGGTTTTAGTATTAAATATGTCAATGATTTTTTGTTCTTCAATAGAGCTTAACAACGTCTTTTGATTTTTACCTTCTTTTACTTTAGTTCCCAAGTTTGAGGCATCAATTAAAACTACATCACCTTTATTTTCTTTATCCAGAAACAGAATAGATACGTTTGTTCCGGTAGTAGCAAAAATATTGCTCGGCATAGAAACTACTCCTGCCAACATTTTTTGCTCCACCATACGTTCCCTGATTTTCTTCTCAATACCGCTGTTAGCGGTAATAAATCCGGTAGGTACAACTATTGCTGCCTTTCCTTTCGTAGACAACGAATGCATAATGTGCTGTATGAACAGGGTATATATTGCCATACTGTCCTTTTTTGCTTTTGGCACATTTGGTATTCCGGCAAAAAAGCGTTCGTGGTTTTCTTTGGAATCAAGGTCTGAACTGTAATCGCTAAAATCCAACTTAAACGGAGGGTTTGAAACTATGTAATCGAACTTCTCCAGTTTTCCATTTTTCTCCTTGTGATAAGGATGTAAAATAGTGTTCCCCTGGATAATGTTTTGAATGGAATGCACGAGGTTATTTAAGATCAGGTTCAAACGCAACAGGCTGGAGGATTTTTGTGAGATATCCTGGGAATAGATAGTACACTTCTCTTCTCCAATAGCGTGGGCTAAATTCATTAATAACGTCCCAGATCCTGCACTGGGATCATAACAGGTCACATTTTCAACTTCCTTGTTTACCAAACAAGCCGCCATAATTTTGGCCACTGCATGGGGCGTATAATATTCGGCATATTTTCCGCCGCTGTCTTTGTTGTAATCTGAGATAAGGTATTCAAAAATGGTCGCGTAAAAATCGTATTTCTCATTAAAAATATGCTCAAAACTGAAATTGATCAACTTATTAATAAGTGCCTTGCAAAAAGCATCACGTTTAGAGGTATCTGAAATGTATTCGCTTACCCTGTCAAACAGAATAACCTTAGCGCCACTTTCTGTTTTAACCGAGAAAATATCGGTATTTGTTTTGGCAATATCTAATAAGGTATCGTCAAAGGTTTTGGCAAAATTGGCTTCAACTTGTTTGTGATAGAGTGCGGCTATAAAATGCTCTGGTTTTAATTGCGCAGTTCCTTCGCTAATTTGCAAGAGCAACATTTCGTAATCGTCCTTGCTATAATTTTTTAAGGTATCCTGCCAGTTTTCATCCTTTGCCAGAGCTTTATCAACTCTCTTTACCTCATTGGCAAACTTATCATTTAGAAACTTGTATAGAAAAACCTGGGTAATGATCTTAAACTCATTCCCATCGTTCCCCAAACCATAATTAGCACAAACGCCTTTCAGATCATCTATCAGCGTTTTTACTTTACTCTCAAAAATTTTTGTTGTCATGCGTTTCTTCCGTAAAATTCGTTCATATATTCCTTCACCACTAATTTGTTGATAAAATTAGAATTATCGGCATTTAAAGGTATGTTGCTCTTTGTTTTAAACTGGTCTATTACCAGGCGTACCATCATTTTTTCTACATAACTTTCATTCTCCAATATTTTTGCGTTTTGTAAAATGTGATTATCTGCTGCTATTTTTAATCCGGATAAGGCATCAAATAATTGGCTTTCACTTTTAGTTAAATCACCTTTCTCCATTAGGCGTTTGTGAATCCGGGCATATTTAGCATCGTTTTCATACTTTGCCTGAATCAATTTGTTTTTACGTTCCAGTTCCCTGGCCTTTTTATAAATGGATTCCAAAGCCTCTATATTTTTTTCCATATCCTCTTTGGTCACCTCGCTAAGATTTTTCTTCTTAAACAAACGTTCCAGTTCTTCCTTTAATGAAATAAATACGGGGTCTTTTTGATCCATATTTCCGCCCAAAGCTTCCCTTGTTTTTTGCAGGATATTCTTTAACTCATCGGCTAAAATCATCTCTTCCTCTTTCACCTTTGTAAAAGCAAAAAGCACATCTTCCAGGGCAATATTCAATAGATTAGAGGTGTCTACATTGTTTTCCAATGACTCTTTAAGATTGATAAGTGCCAGATGATTGTTGGCTTCTCTGGAAAGTTCGGTTAGCTTTTTAAAATCCAGTTTATCCAACAAATCGTAATTTCCGGTAAGTCGTATTAAGTTGTACAGGGCTTTCGCATCATTAAGAGCTTTGGTAAGCTCCAAAATGTGTTTGCGATCCTTAATTTCTGTGATTTGTTGAGAGAAAACTTCTGCATTTTTTGTGTCAAAATGAAATAGGGCATCTTTAATTTCCCTAATCTGCGTTTCAATTTCTTCAGACGACATAAACAAATCAGAATAATGTTGCATTTCATCGCCTAATTCGGCTTGAAGTTCGTCAAAATAGGCTTTATTGGTTTTGTCAAACTCACTTTGAATGTTGGCAAAATCAACTACATATCCGTATTTAAAGTTTTTATACGTTCTATTAACTCGGGTTAAGGCTTGCAATAAGTTGTGGGATTTAATAACACGACCAACATAAAGTTTCTTTAACCTTTTAGCATCAAAACCAGTCAAAAGCATTTTAAATACAAACAGGATATCAATTTTGCCTTCTTTGAAATCTTCGACCTTTTCCTTGCGTATTTCTTTGGTGTCAACATCGTGTAATATAAGCGCGGCAGTATTAACCTCTATATCTTTTTTCCTCTTTGTGGCATAGCTAACCGGAGGATCGGCAGCCATTGACAATGGTTCTGAAATATTACTGTAAATCACCTTCGCATACTTCTCCTGAAAAATTTCGAACATCATTTTTGCCTGCTCTGAAGAGTCACAAACAACCATAGCGCCTATAGTGGAATCGTTCATGGTAATACGGCTTTTTTCAAAGTCGGTCACAATATAGTCTAACATTGGCTCCACAAATTTATAATGTGAATAGACTACCTTTTTACTTGTATTACCTTTTAAAATCTCAATTTCTTCCAATGCTTTTTCGAGAGTAAGTTTATAACTGGTCTCAATTTCTTCACGAATTAAACGAAGTGTATAGCCATCAGCAATGGAAGCATTGTAATAATATTTATGGATATAATTTCCGAAAAGTAATTTTGAATTATAATCTGTTCCTAAAAGCGGAGTTCCGGTCAAACCAATTTTCACTGAATTTGGATCAGATTCCCTGAGGTTTGCTAGAAAACTTCCTTTAGGATTGTAACTGCGATGCACTTCATCTAAAAAATAAACTCGTTGTAAACTTAAATTATAATCGGTATTCCGGGCAACATCCGGATCATTCTTAAATTTTTGGATATTTACAACCGTAATTTCAGGTTTTCCCGAATTGTTTTCTATTGCTTTCGACGATTTAATGGTTCGGGCAAATTCATCCTTTGAATTCACATTATGAACGATCAAACCCCTGCTTTTGAATTCTCTACCCGCCTGAATTAATAGGTCCATTCGATCGACAATAAAGTAGAACTTGGGGACAACACCTCTTTTTTGATAATAATTTGTCAGGAACTTGACATTGTAGTAGGCAAGTGCCGTTTTTCCGCTACCCTGAGTGTGCCATATAATCCCTTTTGTAATTCCTTTATTAAGTGTATTCTCAATCGCTTTTGTGGCAAATAATTGGGGATAACGCATTATGTGTTTCTCCATGCCTTGTTTTTCATTCACATAGGCAATTGCATATTGTAAAATAAAGGATAAGCGATCCTTGCTTAACATTGAGGTACAAATTCTATTGGTGGGAGTATCTGGATCCTTGTTGGTGGCAAACTCTTGGGTATACTTAATTCCAACAAGATTAGTATCTTTTAAAACATAGTTTTCAATATCATCATCATTGGGACGTAGAATTTGTTCCAGGTCAAACTTTTCTTCTTCTCTAAAATAATTAAAAATAGGTTTTTGATAGGATGAGGAAGCATAAAAAGCACCCTCGATTAAGGATGTTGAGCCGTCATCATATTCCATATTATTTGAGAATACCATCATTTGGGTAATATTCACAAACTTCCTAAACTTCTTATTTTGAAAGCGTGTATTGATTCGTTCCCTTTCTGCAATTACACCATCTTTATTATTGGGTTTTTTCACCTCAATAAACACCAATGGCATTCCATTTATTAATAATATAATATCAGGCCTGAATTCTTCATCATCCTTTTTATAGGTTAATTCAGTAACCACATTGAACGTGTTTTCTTCAAAATTTTCAAAGTCGATTAACCTAATACCAGATCTATCGATTAATTTTTCATAGAACACCTTACCTAAATCTTCATTGTCCAGGGCGAGAGTTACTTCATCTAAAACCCTGGCTACATCATCATCCTCTAATCCAGGATTTATTTTTTTAATACTGGATTTAAAAATATCTGTAAAAATATTAGTGTCGGTATCCCAATTACTGTCTTTCAGGGATATGTAGGTATAGCCTAAGCGGATTAAATGTAAAATAGAAGGGATTTTTACCCGGGAATCTTCGTTAAAGGCCATTAGCGCATATAGATCAATAAAAAATTAAATCCTATAAATGGAAGGAAAACCAAAAATTGATTTTCATAAGAGGAGTAAATTTAAGGAATTTTATGTGAATTTTAACACTTATGTTTTAGCCATTTCCTGTAACGGGGTAATTAATCCAGAATAACAAGACAATTTGTTCTGATGGGGGCTTCAAAACTTTTAAAAAAGGTTAAATATGTGCAGGTAGAAGTAACAGCAAATATATCGGGTATTTAATTGATAATTAAGGATTTTTATTCAGTCGTAACAATACAACCGTAGCCGTTGCAACAATTCAACCTTACCGTTGCATCGCCGTTGTCTCACCGTTGCAGTGGCCATTGAAATTCAAAACAGCAATTTAATTTGTGCTGTAAATCAGGGTAATACAGTTATGCCTTTATAATAATTGTCGTTGAAACGGTAGCAGCTAAATATTACTGATTTATTGATAGAACGACCTATTGATCACTAAGATAACAGCCGGAAAAAGTCTTCCAAATCGTTATTGTAAATACCTTCCTTTTTAAGTTGCAGGTCGGTTTTTCCTTCTGTCATATCCCAAATCTTTGCATTTATTTTTTTTGAGTGAAGTAAAGGCAACTTTTTATAGGCTATCGAAACTGCATTTCCACTTATATCAGGAATGATTAAAACTTTATGACCAATAAGACATTCAATCTTAGCCTCGGTTAATCCATTTATACCACCATACGCTAACCACACATACTGAGGAAGGAGTATTTCTCCAACCAGGGCTGTCTTTTCGCTTTCAACCAGAACAACAGTTCTGGACCCCTTATAGGACTCACTTAGCAAATGTGCTCCAAATAAACATGCGAAATAGCCTTCACCATTTTTATAAGGAACCTTAAACTTATTGGTTCTCTTACCTTCAATGTTATAATAGGAAATTTTTGCTTTTTGAACCTGGGAATTTTGATTGGTAAGCCAGAAGATAGTGCCACCGTCCTTAGTTGTTCCAATGGCATAGGTTTCTTTTACACTATCTACCAATTCACGCGGGAAATTTTTTCTTAAGTATTTCAATAAATTATTTTCTGGCTGTACTTGAAAATATTTCCAGATGATATCCTCAGGTATAAATTTTTGTTCAGGATAATTTATCTCCTGATTGGTATTTCCGGATGATGGTAGAGTAGAAGGGGTAACCACATCCTTGTCCCATGAATTGGTGGTTTCATTCCACTGATATTCTTCTCCTTTTTCATCCTTGTAAAATGCAGGTGGGGAAGTGGTTTCCCCACAGGAATGGCAATACCCAAAACTATCTTCGAAACCGTCATAATTCACGAATTTTCCATCTGTATTTGCTTTATGACAACATGGGGTAATTAATTTAAAATTTCTCTTTTTACTGAATTTGAGTGCTCTTTCTACTTTGGTAAGCATATTTTTTAGTTAGCGCAACGTGCAACTTGCAATTACCTGTTATTGTTGTTGTAATTTGCTGATTATTAGTGATGTGAATGGGTTTTTAGGCCAGATTGCGGGTTGCAGGTTGCATCGCCAATTTTATTTTCTTCATTTGTCTACAAATTGTTGCTTTATCTACTCCCAGGACATTGGCTATCGCAACTTGTGTAGCATTATTTTTCATCCCAACTTTAATTATGCTTTCGGTGCTGACTTTTTCCTGCTTTTTACCATTGAGTTGACTAATGATGATTTTGTAATTCGTGAAATAAAAATCACATATTAATATTGCCTCTTCTACAGTTTGGGCATCAACTTTTATTCGATAATCACCTGATTCTGATTGTTTAATTAGATGTAACAAGAGTACAACCTTGTGAATATTGATTTGTAATTTAGCGATGTATTCTTTTTCCATAAAGGGAGCCTTTTTCTGAATATTAATCAGGTTCTGGCAGTAATTGAAAAGAGCATCTTCTGCTTCTTTTGTACAATGAACATTTAGTGATTCTCCATCGTAATTGGAACCCTCAATACCATTCCTAAAGCGCATTAAGCTTAACAGGTTATCCGAGTAATTTTTCAAACAATCTGAACTGATGTTATGCCTTAAAAGAGTGTCGTTATCGGTTAATTTTGTTGTGAAAAACATACGATCCACTAATCCACTTTCAAGATTCCCTCCTGAAAATATTTTCGGAATAAATTCGGTTTGGATAGAACCCAAAAGCACAGGATATGATTTGGACAATCTAAAACTTTCAGTAGTTTTTCTAATAATATCAATATGTTTATTTGTGTTTCCCTGTAATAGAAATGTTCGCCAGGCCGGCCCATCTTTACTTGACGGATTTCCCATTTTCTCAATTAAATGATAAAGTTCATCAACATAAATACCAATGGAATAAGGGTTCTGGTAATGTGCCCTATTTGCAGCTTCAATTGTAGCATCCTGAATTAAAATTTGTTTTCGGACATACGGGTTTTCAGGACCGGCATCTTTAACTTCTTCTTTATACTCGTTATATTTTTCAGTATCAATTTTATTTAATGGAGCCGTTGCTAATTCCATTGCCGGGGATTTCATATCCCCACGACTACCTATTAATGCGAAATATAGATTTCCGTAATTAGAATACCCCAGTGCATTAAATTCAAAAGCCAACCCAGCCGCATTGCTAAAAGCAAAAAGGATGGAACTTAGTAAATATTCTTTTGGAATCCTTTTATACTGAAAAGCCTCTTCAATTAGGTCTTTTTTAAAGTCAGGAAGCTTTTCAATAATTTCATTAAGTTGACCTTTGGCTTTTTCCTCAAGATTATTACTATGTTCCTCAATTTCAGATTTTATATCATCTATTTTGTTCAATTCCATTTTGGCAGATTATTTAGATAGACAACAGTTTTTAGTTCCATATCGTAATAAGCAAAAGCGCCATCATTGCGAACCGGAATATTAGCAACTTTGAAATACCTTCCATTGCTTTTTGCCAATAATGACTGGATATCGCCTTTTGTCGCCGGTTTATTTTCATCTCTGGTAAAAATGGTTTTTGCCAAATCAGTTGCAATATTAGCTATGGCAGCATTTCCAATTCCCGCTAAATTTATTTTTTGTTCACTCTCTTTCTTCTGTTCTGGAATGGCCAGACCCTTTTTATTATTCTGAATATTTTTATTTTTTTTAATATTGAATGAATTTACCCGGCAGCTGTTGCTACAGAAAAGTTGTTTGTTTCTTCTGTTGGGTTTATATTTTACACCACAATAATGGCATATATATAGATAATTTTCCATTTTTTAAATTAGGTTAACGTTAGACTAACGGATAAGAATGATTCTTCTCCTTGTAAGTTTTTGTGTCCAGAACTTTCATAGTATTGCTCAAGGCATCATAGTAAACAGCAGTAGAACCATTCTGATTTAAGTTCAAAACCAAAAAGTATTTTTTTGGGTCTCGTTGCCGAGTAAGTTTTTGCTGCTCAAATCCTCCGCAGTTATAATTTTGTTTCGAATACATATCTTCTTCTTTTTAGGGTTTTTTAAAATCTCCGGTTTTGGTGTAGGTATTCATCCGCTTTAGATTTCGCTGTTGAGGGTTCAATAATAGCTACCGGATTTTCGCCTTTCTTTAACCAAGTAACAAGGGCAGCACGAGAAAAGAGTAACTTTTTTCCTTGTTTGAAGTATGGAATTTCACTGCGATGAGTTTTACCGTAGATGGTTGCCGGACTTAAATCGAGAAGTTTGGCTGCTCCTTTGACATTTAAGATATCTTCTTTGGTATTTTCTTCAGCATCATTTTTGGAGAGCTGGTAAAGTTCCCTAGCTAATTTTTTGAGATCATCACTGGTGATCAAAGTCAAATCTTTCATTTGTATGTTTTTTAAATTATTTCTAATTAATTCTAGACAAGATTACAGTGCATTTAAAGAAGAAGAGGTGGTTGTAGGTAACCCGTAGGTTAGGCGTGGGTTTTTGTAAGTTGTTGTAGTTTAGTGATGTATATGTTTAAAACATCAAAAAAGAACACAAAAAAACCAGCTAATTTAGGTCAGCTGGTTGTTTATTTTTACGAATTGGAATAGTTTTATTAGGTTTTACTTTGCAAAATCCTCACTTGTGCTTTTATAGATTTTAATCCCACAGCATCCAGTTTGTTTATTAAGATTTTAAAGAAGTTACCTCCATCCAACTGGGAGAAATAGTGATTATTTTTCTTTGTTAGATTATAAAAACCGGAGACCTGAGGTTTTTTATAAAAAATAGATAAATCTTCAATTCCTGAAATGACCTGCGAAAATTTTATGAATTCAGTTTTATCCAGGCCTGATCTAATAACTATGAACTGCTCGTAAAACAGCTTTACCAAAAAAATTTTTTCTTCGTTACTGAATTTATTCAAAAGATTTTTAGTGTTATCAATTTCCTGGCTGTAATCTTTTTTTCTAGAAGTATTTGTTTGATGGGAGGGAGGAAAGATCTTTTTGTGAAGCTTTAAAAAATAGTCAGCCGATTCAAAATTGATGTCATATTTAGTTAAGTCTATCAATTTCCATTTCTTGTCTCGGTAAACAAGATCGAAATATTTATCGTAATTATTTGTTACATCTATGATATCCTTGTATGCTTTATTTTCTGCCAAATCTTTAATGAAGGCGGAATAATCTTCTTCAGAATGGTTCTCTAAAAAGAGTTTACCGGTCTTCCTCGCAAGAATACCGGGAATTATGCATTCAGGAAAAGTAACCTTATTTCTAGAAGTAAAGTAATTATAGGTTTCAATTTCAGCCTTTAGTGTAGATTTTTCGAATTGAACGGTTTTCCATTGCTCCAATTTGAATTTCACATCATTCAAAGTCTCAATAAAATCCCGTTCATCTTCATCGTTTTCCTTTGTGCTTTTGAATTCAATGTTTAAGAATTCTTCTAATTGCTGAAATGTCTGTTGATATTTATCTTCAAATATTTTACTATAGTCCATCCAAATCTAATTTTATCCTGTTAGCAGCCTTAATTTTATTATGATCCATAACTTTGGTATAGATCTGAGTCGTGGAAACATTCTTGTGTCCCAAAAGCTTAGATACTGTATAAATATCCGTTCCATTGGCTAATTGCAAGGTGGCGTAGCTATGCCTAAAATTATGGAAGGATATTTTTTTATGAATGCTGGCATCCTTCAACCATTTTTTGAGTGGTCGGGTAATCTGATGGTATTTGATACCACTAAAAACAACTCCTTCCCTGGTCTCCTGCACATTTAAAATATTTATCGCGGTTTTGGCAATAGGATGATTCTTAATGTTACCAGTCTTTTGCTCCCTGAACTGAATGTAGTTTCCCTGGTGTGCATCTTCATATACATCTTCCCAGGACAGGTTGACAACATCTGAAAACCTTAATCCAGTTAATGCGGAAAACAAAGCCATGTGCTTCACTTTTATGTTATCAATTGGAGTATTCCAAAGCCTAGTAAGTTCTACCTCGGTCAAGTATTCCCTATGGGTCTCTTGCTCGCGAATATGCCTGGCATCCTCAGCTAAATTTTTACTAAGTAGTTTTTCCTTAAAAGCTCGCTTTAATACCATAATGAAATTCTTGTAATATGTCGAGGCCGTATTGATAGCCAACTTACCTTTATCCGTTCTCAGGTTTTTGGTTGTGAGAAGAAAACTTCGATATTCATTAACATGCCAATTGGTCAAATTTTGAGAGGTCAGATCCTCACCCATAAATGCATTCCAATAAGCCAAGGAAGCTTTCCATGTAAAGTAATTTCCTCTGCTTCCTGAATTGAAGTATTCATCAACTACTTCCTGAAAAAAATTACTGAATTTGATATCAAGTATAATGTTATCGATTAATCCGAATTCTTTATTTTTCAGTTGCAGAAATCGGGTAGCCCTAATTTCTTCTGCTATTTCAACCTGTGAATCATTGAACTTTTCCTCCTTCAAATTTTCAGGATACTGATAAATTTTTAGTTTTAAAAACTCCCTTCTTGAAAGTTTACCTGTTTTTGGAATAATAACAGGTGGATAATAGTCGAGATATAGGCTCAACATTCCATTTTTTACTGGTTTGGATCTTAAAGTTACGTTAGCCATGGTTTAATTTTCTTGGTAAAAGATGTGATCTACTTCTGTTCTTTTTATGCGAGTTAACCGGTCTCCTAAATTAGTTGCTGTAATAGTTCCTTTTTCTATTAGTCGATAAATAGTTTTTGAAGAGCAGCCTAACAAAAGAGCGGTATCTTTAACACTCAAAAACTCCCGTAACTGCAATTCCTGAACCCTATCCTTTGGATCTACCCTTGAAGCGTACTTTCTAGTGGAGGATGAAATCTTTTCAGCACGTTTCCTGGCCTTGTAAGCAATCTTCGCACAGTCCTTCCCGCAGAATTTTGTGACGGTTGTTTTCGCGATGAATTCGCGGTTGCATAACTGGCATTTTTTATTGATTCTAATATTAGAGCTCATAGGGTAGTTTTAAGGATAAAAAGCATACCTAAGGATAAATAAGGGTCATTTCGCTTGGGCTTTTTGAAGGTAATAAGGGACATAAGGGACGTAATTTCACCATTTTTAAGGGACACTGACATAAAATTTATTTTTAGTGGACATTAGAAGCATTATGAGACATTTCTGATGCCAAAACTAGAAATAATTTTATTATAAAAGGTACAAATAATGTTAAAATTGTACCTTTTATCAAAAAGAAACAAAAGATAAAATTTGTATTAGGCTAGTAATAACGTTCGATTTGATGTGTTTTTCTTTTTGATGTTTTGTTCAACTATTTCCCAATACAGAAATTCGCAAAAATATTTCCCAGTAATTCATCGTTGGTAACTTCCCCGGTGATTTCCCCGAAATGATACAAGGCTTGGCGAATATCTATGGCTAAAAGATCCCCGGAGAGATTGTTGTTTAAGCCTTCCTGCACCTTGTTTATTTCCTCAAGGACACTCAAAAGGGAATTATAATGCCGGCTGTTGGTAACTATGGCATTGTTGTTCCTCAACTCACCAAGATTGACGAATTCCAGGAGTTTGGTTTTTAATTCATCCACGCCAATGTT
>Ga0209414_1000368_pt1 | contig 21428 bp, 16 predicted proteins | sample LakVidmifraction_4_FD_181154 | JGI IMG/M metagenome (GOLD analysis project Ga0209414, IMG submission 181154) | Hypersaline microbial communities from Lake Vida, Antarctica - Brine Hole Two &gt;0.2 micron (SPAdes) (version 2) | ecosystem: Environmental > Aquatic > Non-marine Saline and Alkaline >...
TTGATAACAATACTTTTGCTTTTTTTTTAAGCCTACTCAAAGCAGTTATAAATACATCAAATACAGGACAGCACAGGATGATCTAAATGAGAAATAAGGTTAATATTTGAAATTCAAATTAAAGTATAATGTTTATTCATTGCTTTGAAGATAATTTAATAATCCTAAAACAAACAAGATGAAATGTACTAACCATGCACGTGTTATTGAATCAAGTTTATTTTACAACATTCAATACAAAACTCAATTACGAAAATTATTCTCTTCTTTTTATCGCCATTATTTTCTTCTCTTAATTGTTTTTTGCAATTCCTTAGAAGTCATGGCTACGGACTATTACGTAAGCAGCACGTCGGGTAACGACAGTTATGACGGCCTTGCTGGTAGTTACGATGGAACCAACGGCCCATGGAGCAGCCTTACAAAAGTGAGCGGCATAACCTTCAATTCTGGCGACAACATCTTCTTGAAAACAGGTGACACATGGACAAACCAGACATTGCTTTTGAAAGGTTTGGGTACATCCACAAATCCAATCACCTTGTCGACATATGGCACTGGTGCAAAACCAATAATTTCTCCACAAATAATAGATGCTTATGGTATAACAATAGCCAATACGGGAGGATGGAAAATACTTGGAGTAGAAATTGAAAAAGCACGTGCAGGCATTGCGCTGCAATTTGACAATACCTACAACAATGACTATATATTTATTGACAACTGCAATATTCATGACATCGATGACACCTACAACTCCAATCCTAACCTGTACAACCATATTTCCTCAGGTATTTTGCTTGAAGGTAATGGTGCCAGCTCTCCTTATCACCTGACGAACCTTACGGTTCAAAACATCACTTTTGATAATGTAAATTGCGCCTGGTGGGCAGGTTGTATTTCAACATATACCAATTCATCAGGATTTGGTACCCAAAGCCGTTTCAGGTATGTTACTGTCAATAATTTGACTGCCACTAATTGCAAACAATGGGGATATTCATTTTTGCATATGGAAGATGCCACGATCACCAATGCAGATGCAGACAATACCGGTTTTGGTACCAACCCTTATGGTGCAACTGGTGCGCTGGTTGCCTACTCAAAAAATGTGGTGTTAGATGGTTGCGACTTCTATAATTCTCACAGAGGCCCCCAAAAGTATGACGGTTGCGGTTTTGATTTTGAAGGAGGAGTAAACACTTCTAATGTAACCTATAAAAATGCCATTATTGATCACGCAGATGGTTGTGGTATATTTGTTTTTAATAATGGCGGTCGTGGTGGTACACCCAATCTCTTAATTGAGAATGTTACCATTTCCAATTTTGGTGAAAACCCAGGTAATACTGATGAAGGCATAAATTTTATGTCGCCCGGAAACAGCTCTGGAACAGTGAAGAACTGTACGATCAATAGTACAAATGGAAAGCCCTTTTATACTGGTTATCCAACTGTGCCTGCTAATTTTACTTTTACAGGAAATACTTTCAACAATTTTGTACTAAACATCGCACCGAATGCCACTGTTTCAGCATCTACTACTGATACTGGTAACGGTTATTCAACTGCAAAAGCTGTTGATGGCAATACAGCAGATTGGTCAGGTTGGGCAAGTCTAGTTGGCGTGCCACAATGGCTTCAGCTCACTTGGTCAAATACCCAGAATATTAACAAGGTTGATTTGCACACAACAAGCGGGTATTATTTAAAAGATTATGACATAGAATATTGGAATGGCAGTGCATGGCAAGTGGCAGCTTCAGTTCGCAACAACACGCAAAAGCTCACAACAAGCACTTTTCCAAATGTGAGCACCTCACAACTCCGTATCAATTGCATTACAGCAGACCAAACCTCCTATTGTAGAATAGATGAATTGAGTGTGTACAGTAGTGGCTTACCAGATATACTCAATAATGGTTTTGAGACACCCGCTGTATCCAATTATCAATACAATCCCACAGGCGGAGATTGGACTTTTTCTAGCGGTTCTGGTGTTCAAAAAAATGGCAGTGATTGGGGAGCTGCAACAGCGCCTGAAGGCGTGCAGACTTGTTTTTTGCAAAACGACAATGCCAGTATAACTCAGACGTTGAACTTTACAGGATCGGATTATTATACTGTAAGTTTTCAGGCCGCAAGAAGGTTTGCCCAAGCGCAGACGATTGAAGTTTATATAGATACAAGTTTGATAGGTACTTTTACGCCTACCTCAAATGCATTTGTAGCGTTTACGACTAATTCAGTTTTAATAACATCAGGTACACACACACTTAAATTTCAAGGTACCACCGCAGGGGATCAAACAGCGTTTGTAGATGCGGTTTCTTTGGATATTGGTTCTGCGCCTTCTGCGAAAATGAATCCTAACAAACTTAGTTTAGCAAACCAGATGAATGGTGAAGAAAATCTTTCAAAAGTTATATTTATTTATCCAAATCCATCGAGTGACAAAATCTTCATTAATGATCTGAAAGATGGAACTAAAGTTCGAATTTATAATGTGAATGGTCAAATGATAATGAGTAAAGCCTATATAGGAAGCCTCAATATTTCTTCCTTACCATCGGGTATCTATTTCTTAAGAATCAATGATAAAATGAATAATCAAATGCTGAATTTAAGATTAATTAAAAAATAGTACAGGATACGCGTTTTTTATATTTTTAGTTTCTTGCATTCTTTAAAATAAATGTAAACGAAAGTATATGCAAAAGTTTTTTATAGTTTTTCTTTCCTTAATCTCAATTTTTTCAGTGACTGCTCAAAACGAAGAAGCAGAAACTCCCAAACATTCATTTGAAGGAAATTACGACTGGGAGCAGCATATGGTAATTGCCGAGCGGAAACGTGATGACGCAGGTATGTTACTACCGCTCCAGTCTTATAAGGAAACAGTCCTTCGTGGTATGTCTTTCTTGTTGGATGATCATCTGGAATGGTTTAAAGGATCAAAAGAAGATAAAATTGATGTCATTCAGGTTGTTTTGAGTTTGATGAATCGAGAATCACAACAACTAATTGAAGAACTGCAAAATTATCCGATTGGCATTTTTGGAAGGGAATGTTTGGCGAATGGGTTTTTATCTGGAGCAATCCAAAAGGATTCCGTTTTTTCGGAAGGGACATTAAATGCTCGTTATACAAGAGCAGAAATAGCGGAAAGAGTTAATCAAGTAGAAGCATTTAAATTTTTACTTCACCATGATATTAGCAATATGCCACAGGCTGCTTTACGCTGGGTATTGAATCAAAAAGGAATTTCTACGGTATTGTCTGGCGCTAAAAACATCGCGGAGTTGCAAGGAGACGTTTCTGCTTCTGATGCGAAACCATTTACTGCAGAAGAACTAAGATTAGCCAAAGAATTATTAAAAAAAGATTTCGAGGCGGCGTAAGGGGAGTTTTGAGTGTTGAGTGAATTAGTTGTTATGGGAGAAAGGAAGAGCGAAGAGCCACTAGCCACTCTTCGACAAGCTCAGGGTACGAAACATAAATCACGATCAACGAGTACCCAAATAAAAAAAATAATCATTAAAACAAAAAAATGCAACGAATTGCTTTTAAAATGCAACTCAATGAGGGGCAAAAACAAGAATATAAAAAACGACACGATGAAATTTGGCCTGAACTAAAACGATTGCTCAAAGAATCTGGTGTGAGTGAATATTCTATTTTTTTGGATGAAGAAACCAACACCTTATTTGGTTTTCAAAAAGTAAGCAGTGATTCGGGGTCACAAGATTTAGGGCAAACAGAAATTGTGAAAAAATGGTGGAAGTTTATGTCAGACATTATGGAAGTGAATGAAGACAATTCTCCTGTATCAGTGGAATTAAAAGAAGTCTTTTATCTGGATTAGTAAAAAGCGTACAGTACAGGATACATGTTTTTTATATTTTTAGTTTCTTGCATTCTTTAAAATAAATGTAAACGAAAGTATATGCAAAAGTTTTTTATAGTTTTTCTGTCCTTAATCTCAATTTTTTCAGTGACTGCTCAAAAATATGCTGATGGCCGACCAGAAGCAACGCTAAGAATGGATGCAAAAGATCAAGGAATTGTGCTCAGATTTGGTGATGGACCAGACAAATGCGATATTCTTGGAGCCCGGGATGTGTGGGTTTTCGAAGATCAAGGAACTTATTACATGCATTACGATGCGGCAGGCTCCAAAGGATGGTTGAGTTCCCTTGCCGTAAGCAATGACCTAATAAACTGGGAAAAGAAAGGTCCAATCCTTGATTTTGGCAAACCCGGAGAAGACGATTCAAAATCTGCAGCTTATGGGGTAACATACCTAAACGAAGATCAATGGCACCTATTTTATTTAGGTACTCCCAATGTATCAGAAGCACCTGATTTGGTTCCATCGTTTCCTTATTTGACATTGAAAGCTAAGGGAAGTAGTCCTACAGGTCCTTGGATTAAGCAGAAAAATGTTATTCCTTTCCGTACAAAACCTAATACGTACTATTCCATAACAGCAAGTCCGGGGCAAGTTATTAAACAAGGTAAAGAGTATCTTCAGTTTTTTAGTGCTACCACATATACAAACACAAGTCAGTATCCACAGCGCACATTGGGTATTGCCCGAACTCAAGATCTCGATGGAAGTTGGACTGTTGATCCTGAACCCATATTACCTATTGAAGAACAACTGGAAAACTCAACATTACATTTCGAAGAAAGTATCGATACCTGGTTTCTCTTTACTAACCATATCGGGATTGACGAGGGGGCAGAGTTTACTGATGCCATTTGGGTCTACTGGAGTAAAGATCTGAACAAATGGAATCCGGAGAATAAAGCTGTTGTTCTCGATGGTGAAAATTGTACATGGTCAAATAAGTGTATTGGTCTTCCGTCGGTTGTAAAGGTCGATAAGCGATTGGCACTTCTTTATGATGCTCCCGGAGGTATTAGCATAAATCATATGAAACGAAATGTTGGTTTGGCATGGTTGGAATTACCACTCTCTGTTCCTGAAAATAAAATCGAATAAGACAACCATATTATTAGCTTTTAAGCGCGGGAGGATTCTTTATTCGGAAGTTTAATATGCCAAATGAAAGCAAATTATGCCATTTGAAAAGAGACGTGTTGGATTGATAATAAATAAACCGATAATTGGAAAAAATAAAAATTTGTGTTCTAAGGGATTCTTTAAATAAATGTTTATGAATAAGCTATTTGTATTAATAATACTGGCAATAGGAGTTGCTAGTTGTGGTAAAGAGAGTAAAAAACCAAATATAATATATGTTTTTGCCGATCAATGGCGGGCGCAGGCAACGGGTTATGCCGGAGATGTAAATGCCAAAACACCCAATCTCGACCGATTGGCACAAGAAGGTATTAATTTAAAAAATGCGGTATCCACTTGTCCCTCTTGTACGCCATACCGGGCCAGTTTATTGACAGGTAATTACTCTACCACTCATGGTTTGCTACTTAACGACATTTTACTTGATCCGGAAAGTGAGTCAATGGCTAAAATCTATAAGAAAGCTGGTTATAATACCGCTTATTGGGGCAAGTGGCATTTGGGAGGACCTTACCGCTTTGCATACATTCCGAAGGCAAACAGACAGGGATTTGACTACTGGAAGGTAATGGAATGTACACACGATTATATGGACTCATGGTATTATGACGGGAACGATCGAAATAGAAAAAAATGGGAGGGTTACGATGCTCATGCTCAGACAAAAGACATGTGTAAGTACATAGCAGAGCATGCTGATGATGACAATCCTTTTCTGGCGGTATTGTCCTGGGGACCGCCGCACGATCCTTATTTTCAGATTCCGGAAAAGTATCTGAAAATGTACGAGGATTTAACAAAAATTGTGTTGAGAGAAAATGTGCCGGAAGATTACAAAGAGGAAGTATTAAAGATGTTGCAGGGGTATTATGCACACATTGCCGCTTTGGATGAATCAATGGGATGGATTATGGAGCAAATAAAAGAGTCAGGAATTGAAGATAATACAATATTGATATTTACAGCGGATCATGGTGATATGGTGGGTTCCAGAGGTAGGAAGTACAAGTCGAATCCCTGGGATGAAGCTATAAAGGTGCCATTTTTATTGAGATATCCTAATGCCATTAAAGAGCATCGTGCCATTGAAATGCCAATAGGGACACCTGATATTCTGCCTACTCTTTTGGGGCTAAGTAATGTTAAAACTGACGTCAAATTTGAGGGAAGTGATTTCTCTGCTATTGTAATTGGAAAGCAGGATGAGTTTGATAATGCGGCTTTAATTACCAACCCTACAAAAAATGTGGTAAAAAGGGAATTCAGAGGAGTAAGAACTACTAGTTATACTTATGTGGAAGACTTAAATGGTCCTTGGCTAATGTACGACAATAAAAAAGATCCGTATCAAACTAACAATCTCATTTTACAAGCAGGAAATGATGGATTGAAAAGTGCATTAAAAGAAAAACTAACCGGGGCACTCCAAAAAGCAAATGACGAATTTCTTCCTGAGCAGGATTACCTTGAACGATTTGGTATCTATATTACAAAGGGAGGTTATCCTCCGTTTAGTATGGAGTTTGAGCCCAATAAATAATAGTATCCATTGAAATGGGTTTCGACCAACTGAAATCAACACTCGAAGGCGATTGGCGCTTTTTTATGATGCTCCGGAGGTAACAGTATAAGCCATATGAAAAGGCACGTGGGATTGGCATGGTTGGAATTACCACTTGCCGTTCCAACAATAATCAATTATAAATAATTTAAATTATATGCAAGCAATATTAGGAGTCCTATTCCATACAATTGGAGGGGTCGCATCAGGAAGTTTTTACATGCCTTATAATAAGGTAAAAGGATGGGCCTGGGAAAGTTACTGGATAGTGGGCGGAACATTTTCGTGGCTAATTATACCTCCTTTGGCGGCATGGTTAACGGTACCCGGTTTTATGGATATTATTGCAGCAAGTTCTAATGACATTTTGACTTTTACATATATTATGGGTTTGCTGTGGGGAGTTGGAGGTTTATCTTATGGACTCGGTATAAGATACCTTGGAATGTCTTTAGGAAACTCCGTTGTACTTGGTTTTTGTGCTGCTTTTGGTGCTATTGTTCCATCAATTTATTATAACCTGAATCCAACGGAGGGAAAAATTTCATTTACAGATATGATGGCAACATCTGGTGGACAATTGGTGCTATTAGGTGTGCTCGTTTGTTTGGTTGGTATTGCTATTTCGGGGAAAGCAGGAATGATGAAAGAAAGCGAACTTTCTGATGAGGAAAAGAAAAAAACTATTGCTGAATTCAGTTTATATAAAGGCCTTGCCATTGGTGTACTCTCAGGAATTTTGAGTTCATTTTTCAATTTTGGAATAGAGGCAGGAAAACCCTTAGCAGATGCCGCAGTAGAAGCAGGCTTTAATCCGCTGTATCAAAACAATGTAACTTTTGTAGTGATTCTTTGGGGTGGAATAACCACCAATTTAATTTGGACTACCATTTTGAGTGTCAAAAATAAATCCTATACCAATTTTACAAATAAGTCTACCCCTATAGCAAAGAATATTATGTTCTCGGCTTTAGCAGGAGGTATCTGGTTTTTACAATTCTTTTTCTACGGAATGGGAGAAAGTAAATTGGGCAACGGAGCCAGTTCTTGGATACTGCATATGTCAACCATAATTTTAACCGCCAACATGTGGGGAATTTACCGCAAGGAATGGAAAGGTGTGGCTACTAAAACTAAATGGACCATAACCATAGGTATCGTTGTGATCTTATTATCCGTAGTACTTGTTGGGATAGGTAATTCGATGTAAAAAAACGATTTATAAAAAACGATTTAATAAAAATAGATATGACTAAAATTGGATTATTTGGAATAGGATTGGATACCTATTGGCCACAATTTGACGGATTACTTGATAACCTGATGGGTTATCAAGAACTGATAAAAAATAGAATTACTGGTTTTGGTGTGGAAGTAGCCGATGCAGGTATGGTTGACAATCCCGTGAAGGCACGAGAAGCTGCCGATTTTCTGAAATCACAGGATGTGGAAATTGTATTTCTGTATGTTTCCACTTACGCATTGTCCTCTACGGTATTACCGGTGGCACAGAAACTAAAAGTACCCATAGTAATACTCAATTTACAACCCGTAGCACAACTAGATTATGAGGCATTTAACAAATTGGGCGATCGTGGTAAAATGACAGGGGCCTGGCTGGAGAACTGTCAGGCGTGCTCAGTCCCAGAAATTGCTTCAGTCTTCAATAGATCTGGGATCCATTACGATTTTGTGACCGGATATTTACATGACGATGAAGCATGGAAAGATATAAAGGCCTGGACAGAAGCAGCAGGAGTGGCAGCATCGATGCGAAATAATCGTCTTGGTGTTTTGGGGCATTACTATAATGGAATGCTAGATGTTTATACCGATATCACCAAACAATCAGCCGTTTTTGGCACCCATATCGAACTGCTAGAAATGTGTGAATTAAAAAAGCACCGAGATGAGACCACAGAAAGTGAAGTAGCCACAAAAGTTAAGGAATTCTACAATGCTTTTGATGTTTCGAACGAGTGTGAATTTGATGAAATAGAACGGGCAGCCAGAACATCGGTAGCTTTGGACAAATTGGTGAAAAACCATGACTTGGGTTCCATGGCTTACTACTACGAAGGGGCCTCTGGCAATGAATACGAAAACATTGTTACATCTGTAATTGCCGGAAACACTTTACTAACAGGTAAAAACATTCCGATTGCTGGAGAATGCGAAGTGAAAAATGCTCAGGCCATGAAAATAATGTCAGAGTTTGGAGTCGGTGGTTCTTTTTCAGAATTTTACTTGATGGACTTTAAAGATGATGCGGTATACCTTGGGCATGATGGCCCTGCACATTATGCCATCGCAGAAGGCCGTGTAAATCTTGTACCCTTATCTGTCTATCACGGGAAGCCTGGCAAAGGATTGTCTATTCAAATGACCGTGAAACATGGTCCAGTAACATTACTGTCTGTTGTTGAGGGAAAGGATGAGATATTCTTATTGGTCGCTGAAGGCGAATCGGTAAAAGGCCCTGTGCTACAGATTGGAAATACCAACAGTCGCTACCACTTTTCTATCGGAGCCAAACGCTTTATGAACGAATGGTCAAAACAGGGACCTTCTCATCATTGCGCCATTGGTGTTGGACATATTGCTGATAAAATTGAGAAGTTAGGTAAACTATTAAATATTAATGTGGTGAAAATCTGTTAACAGATTAATCAGAAAATTAACAAAATAATGCAAACAAAAAAAGTTAATAAAAAACTCAATTTTATCATACCACTAAAGTTATTTATTATTCCTTTTGCAGTTTTATGTTCTTGTGTAAACCCTACAAAGGAAGTAACTAAAAAAGGAAATATCGATCAACCAAACATCATTTATATCTATACCGATCAACAAAGTGAAACAATGATGAGTTGTGCCGGTAATAAATATGTCAATACTCCGGCAATGGACTATATTGCCAGTAATGGAATACGATTTACGCGGGCATATACCACAAATCCGGTATGTTCTCCTGCCCGGGTAAGTTTGATGACTGGAAGATTCCCTGGGTATTTTAAGGATACAAACGGGAAACTGGTAAGAGAAAATTCCGGTTCAATGAGCATACCTGAAGTGAATGAGGATGTACAAACTACCACCATTGCTACCTACTTGAAAAAGGCTGGGTATGATCTGGCATTCGGAGGAAAAGAACACTTACCACCCTCATTAACTCCTAAGGCATTAGGTTTTATTGATATTACGGATAATGAAAGAGACATTCTTGCGGATGAAGCAGCAAGCTTTATTAAGGAAAAGCATGATAAACCTTATTTTATGGTAGTATCACTTATTAATCCTCATGATATTTGCTATATGGCAATTCGCGACTTTGCTGATTCTGAAGAGTCAAAAGCTATTATTAAAGGTGGAAAAGTAGAAGTTTCTACCTTAGATAAGGCCTTGGAATTGCCACCAGGAGTTGGCAAGGATAAATTTTTCGCAAAACATTGTCCACCTCTGCCAGCTAACTTTGAACCTCAAAAGGATGAACCCAAAGCCATAGGTGCATTGTTGGAAGGACGCTCATTTCGAATAAGTGCACGTAAAAAATATACAAAGGAGCAATGGCGCATGCATCGTTGGGCTTATGCGCGACTTACCGAGAAAGTTGATGGACAGATACAAGTTATCTTAGATGCCTTAAAAAAAAGTGGACAGGAGGAAAATACGTTGGTAATTTTCTCAAGTGATCATGGTGATAATGATGCGTCTCATAAAATGGAACACAAAACAGTATTATATGAAGAATCATCAAATATACCATTTATGGCTATGTGGAAGGGAAAGATACCTGCCGGGCAAGTGAACAATAAAAACCTGGTCTCAAATGGTCTTGACTTATTACCTACTGTTTGTGATTATGCTGGTATAAAAGGACAATCAGACCCACGTGGCATAAGTCTAAAGCCCTTGTTTGAAGGGAATGAATTAGAGTCTCGAAAAACACTTGGCATTGAAAGTGAGATTGGTCGAATGGTGGTCAGTGAAGATGGTTTCAAATACGTCAGATATGATGCTATGGGAACTGAGGAACGATTGATGGACTTAAATATAGATCCCTATGAAAAAACGCATGTCACGAATGAACAATCTTATTCGGAAGTATTATCAAGGCTCAGAAAATCATTTAATGAGGAGTGGTTCCCAAACTTATAGAACCCCCGTCTTCAAGTGTTGAACATATTGCCGACAAAATTGAAAAATTGGGGCAGATACTAAATATTGATGTGGTGAAAATTTGCTAGGCATTATTGTTATATACACTTTCTAGATTATAAGAAAGTGATCAAGACGTTACAGGATGGATGTTTTGTTAAACAATCTTATCATTGAACTTATATTTTAATGTTATGCATAACTCAAAAAAAATAACAGATAAATTAATACGAATGACTAAATCTATAAAGTCAATATTTTATTTAATAATATTCTCAGGAACAATTATTTCGAGCTGTAATTATAATAATTCCAAAAAGGTTGAAAAATCTTGTGCTTTTTCGAAAGCAATTGACAGCACGTATATTGTAGGAGAAAAAAGTGAAACTATTGGAAACTTTGGAGATTGCAAATTAATTGATTTTCAAAATGAAGTTTATATAGTTGCTAACCTTAATAATGAACTAAATGTAAGGAAAATCAATGATTCTAGTTCTTCATTCAAAGTAACTAATCCCATTGTTTCATCCAGTTGGTTAGATGTAATCGAAGACAAGGGCTCAATTCTTTGTGTTACCGCTTCAATTGAAGATAAATCATTAAGGTTATATAAAATAGACCCTCAATCATTAAATGTTAGTCTATTATCCACAGTACTTCAATACGATGAGCAGTTGTTGATTGACCCTACAATTTTAAAAGTTGAGGATAAATATCTAATTACTTATACTCAAATTAAGGGTAATATTAATAATGGAGATACCTTAAAACAAAATGGACATTATGAAGTTGTTTTGGTTGAGTCGAATGACTTAATAAACTGGAAAGAGGTTTCATCAATTGTTTCGGAAGACACAAATATTGAAGATGGTTTTTTATACTTTGAAGCAGAGGAGAATTCGCTTTTCTTCTTGTACGAAGAAGAAGTATTCGACTATAAAAAATCTGCCATTAAAATTAAAAAATCTACTGATAGAGGTGTAAATTGGGATGAACCAATAACATTACTAAACGCAATTGCTGATCAAGAGCCTGCGGCTATATTTAAATGCAACGAAAAAAATTATCTTTTTTATTCTTCAGACTTGGATGATCATGGAGCATCCTATTACGGAGCTAAAGGCTACGTTAGTTCATTTAGCAATTCAAATTACACTCCTGATCAGATCAATGTTAGCCTCAAATTAGATTATGGTGTACTATTGTTTGACGTGATGTTAAACAATAATAAAATGCATTTTTTAGCAAAAAAAATGAGAAAAGATGACACCAGTGCTATTGTGCATTATACTTTCGAATAAAACTTGGATTAACCAAAACTGTCAGAATATGCATAACACTCGGTAAAGTGCCTGGCTATTGAAGTTGCCAATCGCTGGATTGACCACTTGCTAGGAGATAAATCTGAACCCGAAAAGTATACGAAAACCGTAAAATTTGAGAACGGTTTAATGGGAGAAAAAGAGTATAAAGCAGCCAGATATACTTTTACCACAAAAGAGGCTATGCGCTCGTTTCTATTTACAGAACTACTTTCTTCAGGATTTTTGGGGCCTGTAACTATTCAGCAAACTGAAATAAAGTAAATTAATATACACTGAATAATTTTAAACAATAACCCTTTTTATTTAAATAAAATTCAGACAGTACAGGATGCAATTTTTATTTTTTCTTGTTTTATTGGTTTCAAATTTGGGTCCAAAACCCTTCAATTTCATTGCAGTACTTTAGTAATGTGAAAAATTATACCTTTACATTATGACAAATTATCAACGAAAAGGTTCCCATACTTTAAGTAGGTTAAGTTGCCATATTGTTTGGTCAACAAAATACCGTTATAAGGTTTTGCAAGGAGATATTAAAAAGCGATGTCGAGAATTACTAATTCAAACTTGTGATGCAGAAGGAGTGGAGATATTAAAAGGTGTTGTTAGTTCAGACCATATTCACCTGCACATTGAATATGCACCAAAACAAAGTATAAGCTACTTAGTAAAGCAAATGAAAGGAAGAACATCACGTAAGTTGCAATTAGAGTTTTTGTCGATAGGAAAAACATATTGGGGTAAACATTTTTGGGCTACAGGATATGGAGCTTGGAGTACAGGAAATATAACAGATGAAATGGTTAATGAATATTTAGAATATCATCGTAGACCAAATTCAGATAACTCTAATTTTATATTAGAGTAATTCAGGGACTTTAGTCCCTAGTATAAAAAACCTCTGCACTTAAGTGCAGAGTGATTTAGTTAGCACCCGATATTCCCTCACCACAAGACTGGGTATTGGTGATGGAAAAAGTTGATGAGTAGTAACATAGTAATTAGAAAAATGAAAAAACTAAATCTGAATTTCCTGTTTATTGCCTTTGTGCTGCTGGCAGGACAAAGTATTAGAGCCAACGTGAAACTTGCCAGTGTATTTTCCGATAATATGGTACTACAAGCTGACAAAACCATTGTGGTTTGGGGAACTGCCGATGTAGCTGAATTGGTCACTGTTGAAATTAATGGGTTCAAGGCAATTTCAAGGACAACTATTAATGGGAAGTGGACAGTGGAATTGCCCGCCATGAAATATGGAGGGCCTTATGAGTTAAAGGTTTCCGGAGATGACATAGTTGTTTTAAAAAATGTCATGATTGGCGAAGTCTGGCTTTGTGCGGGTCAATCAAACATGCACATGAAGGTTAAAGGTGTAGTGAATGCACAGGAAGAGATAGCTCATGCAAATTATAAAAACATTCGTTTTCTTACCATTCCCAAGAGTGGAAGTACAGTGCCACAAAATACAGTAAATGCAAGTTGGGAAGTCTGTTCTCTTCAATCAATAGCTTCAAAAACGGCTGTAGGATACTTTTTTGGCAGGGAATTAAATACGGAGTTGAATGTAGCAATTGGCCTGATAGATGTGTCGTATGGTGGCGCTACGATTTTTACATTTATGGATGAAAGTACAGTGGCAAACACCATTGGTACAGCAATTATTCATTCAAAAGACAAAGAATATGAGACGTTTTGTACAAAACAAGTTATGCAATGGGAAGAAAATGGACGTATGGGTAAACGGCCTTCTCTTTTAGTACAAGGCATTTCTACACTATGTTATAATGCCATGGTAAATCCTATTGTTCCTTTTGCTAACCGAGGCGCAATATGGTATCAAGGAGAAAGCAACGCCGCCGAACCGCAAAAATATGTAACATGGTTTGGTGATTATATATCCATGATGCGTACGAAATTTAACAATAGGGAGATGCCTTTTTATTTTGTGCAATTGGCAGGCTTTGAAAACCAGCACAATACCAATATCCCATCCGAAACGTGGGCAAAATTCCGTCTGGGTCAAGAGCGATGTCTAAAACATCCGAATACCGGAATGGCAGCGGCAATGGATATTGGTATGAAGGACAATATTCACCCTAAGAACAAACAGGAAGTAGGCAGACGATTGGCACTGAATGCCCTTAATCAAACCTATGGAAAAACGGATGTCGTGTATCAAGGCCCTCAATTGAAATTTATCAAAAAGAAAGGAAAGACTTTAGTACTGACCTTTGACCATTGTGAAGGTGGCCTGAAAAATAAGGACAAAGGGAAAATTATAAAGGGATTTTCAGCCGTTTTGACCAATGGTGAAATAATAGCTATAGAAGGAAAAATAAAATCCAAGAACACTATAGAGATAAAAGGATCAACTATAAAACGTCTGCGTTATGCGTATGCCAATTATCCGGTTTGTCCATTATACAATAGTGAGGGATTACCTGCGCTACCGTTTGATCAATTAGTTGAGTAGATTATTCTTTCGTTATTTTTTTTATACTCTTATTATTTTATCAAATATTTATACAAAATATAACGAATAACAAATTATAGATTTAAACCAAACCTAGTGTTGACAAGTCCTATTCTAGATTTTTGATGTTCAACGTATTTGAAAAATACAACAAATTAAAATCATTATTAAATTAGATGCTTAAAACAAGACAGTACGGGATGATTGTTTGTTTTAACAATCCTAATATTGTTTATATATTAATATTCTTTTAATGTTCAACCATTTAAACGAAAAGGTCAACTATAATTTGAATAAAAAGATTAGAGACTGTAATTAAAAGAAATTAATTATTTAAAGTAAATTTAAAGAAACAATAGGATGCATAAAAGAATAAATAAGATGCTTTGGTTATCGGGTATAACTCTAATCATTGGAGTTGCATGTAGCGCAAATAATAAACAGCAACCTAACATTATCGTCATTCTTGCAGATGACATGGGCTGGGCAGATAGTGAATTATATGGTTCTACCTATTACGAAACTCCTAACTTAACCCGTTTAGCAAAAGAAGGAATGCATTTTACAAATGCTTATGCGGCAAGTCCACTGTGTTCTCCAACTCGTGCGAGTATCATGTCTGGACAATATCCAGCGCGCTTACGAATGACTGTAGCAATTACCCCAAGGGATGTTTTTAAACCAAAGGCTTTAGCCCCGGAACCAAATCAATATTGTGGTAAAGTGCAGAACAAAAACCATATGCCTCTTGAAATCTTTACACTGGCAGAAGCGTTAAAAGAATCGGGGTATAATACAGCTCATATTGGTAAATGGCACCTGTCAACAAGCCATCCCGGTTGGCAAACAGGAGATTCAATTTACAATGCGGAACATCAGGGTTTTGATTTTGTGATTGGAGGCAGTCATCTTCCCGGCCCACCCAATTATTATTCTCCTTATGGAAATCGCATTCCTAACTTATCACCAGGTTCTGAAGGGGAATATTTAAATGAACGTTTGGCCGAAGAATCCATCAAATGGATCAATTCTGTTAAGGATGATAAAAATCCTTTTTATTTAAATTTTTGGCAATATGCGGTGCACGGGCCTTGGATTGCAAAAAAAGACTTAATGCCAAAATACCTTGCGAAGACTGACCCACAAGGCCTACAGGATTGTCCGGAAATGGGAACTATGATTGAAAGTCTAGACAACAGTATAGGGCTCTTATTGGATTGGTTAGATCTTCCGGAAAATAAATCAGTTAAAGACAATACCATCATCATTTTTGCCTCAGACAATGGTGGTGTTGCCCATCTTGTGAATGTGGGAGGAGTAAAAAAACAAGTAACTTCCAACCGTCCGTTACGCGGTGGAAAAGCAAATACCTATGAAGGAGGAACCCGGATTCCATGGATTGTTCGTTGGCCGAATAAAGTAGACGCAGGATCGATATCTGACATCCCAATATCTACAGTAGATATTTACCCCACTTTATTAGAAATTTCAGGAACAAAACCTAAATCCGAAATAATCTTAGATGGTAAAAATATCACACCAATACTGAAAGGGGAATCTATGGCCAAACGTCCGCTCTTTTTTGATTTTCCCCATGTATTTGGAATTTTGTCTGCATCGTCTACGACCGTAAGATTGGGTGATTTTAAATTGCTACGATTTTATTGGGCTGGTAAAAAACCACAATCTCATTATTACGAGTTGTACAATCTAAAGCAAGACCCTTCTGAAGCCATTAACTTGGCATCCTATATGACAGAGAAAGTAAAAGAACTGGACGCACTAATCAGTCAACATTTAGAAGAAACAGAAGCGTTGATTCCGATTCCAAATAAAAACTTCTCTGGCAACCCACTTAAACTACGATCTGTTCAAAAAAATGCTCCTAACCGTCCAAGATCCCTTCATTTGTCTAAAACAAAATTAGTCGTACAGAAAGATAAAGGAACACATAAATTCCAATTATTGGATGAAAAAGGAAAGCCACGAAAATCTACCGCTTTGTTGCTCGAGGGGACTGAATGGATTCAAATTAAAAACTTGTCTGATGGACAAGTAGAAGTAACATGGGATCGCAATCTTAAAAAAGAGGATGCTAAAGTGTTGTTCGGTTGGAATGGTGGCAAAACTGTATTTGAAATGAACGATTGGACATTTGATCCAGTTGAATTGGTAATAAGGTAAAACAAAAAAGAAAAATTGATGAAAAAAATAAAAATGCAAGGAAACTTGTTGATGCTACTGACAATTCTATCATTGTTTAGTCGATGTATTTCAGCACAAAATGCTGATGTAAAAACCATCGATACCGAAGGGTTTAAAAACCCTCCCAATGAATATCGTGTAACCCAATACCAGTTAACACCGCAAACCCTGAAAAAATATCCTGAATACGGGATCGGAGGTACCATGGCTTTTTTTTACAGTATACTCTATCCAGAAAGTGGTAAGGAAAATTACAAGCTGGGCAAAAAAGGGTCTGAAATAATAGGCGAACTTGTTGATGCTGCTAAATCAATTGACTATAAAGTCTGGCTAGCAGATGACTGGGGATATCCTAGTGGAATGGCCGGTGGCCGGGTTGTTGCTGAAAACCCCGATTGGGAAGTCAAGAGCCTAACAATGCTCAAGGTCTCCGGAAACGGAAGTGAAGCTATTACATATTCACTACCAGACAACTTGCATGACATTGTTTATGCGAGTATCTATCCCGTAAAAAATGGTAAAACAAATTTGAGTGCTGGACAGAAAATCGCTATAGAAAAAAAGCATCTCACTATTCAAGGCCAAAAAGGCGACTGGGAATTGAGGGTCTTTGCACGTTATGTTCGCGACAAGCTTACTCAGGGACAAGGTACCATGAAGCAATTTGGACACACTGGGCGTTATCCGGATCTTATGAATAGGGAAGCAATGTCTCGATTTATTGCCAATATGCACGCACCCATTTTGGCTCAAATAAAGGATCCTTCTACTAGTGTTGAAGGCTTTTATGCCAACGAGCCGAACCTTATGCAGACGCATTGGGAATCGAAAACTGACGCTCCTTATGCTTGCGCACCTTGGAGCGATGGATTACCTGCGCAATTCAAACTAATGCATGGTTATGACCTCTTTTCCATTCTTCCTTTTCTGTTCGAAGGCGAAACAGATGAAGCAAGAAGGGCAAGAATTCATTATCGTCAGGCCGTTTCCGAACTGTTGACCGACAGTTTTGCCCGACAGATCAAAGAGTGGTGTAATGCACACGGCATCAAATCGAGTGGACATTTCCTGCTTAACGAATACCTTTCCATGCATGTTCAGGGTTATGGTGATTTGATGAAATTTGTTTCGGAATTCGACGTGCCGGCATTGGATATTCCGATTCCCAATCCCGACCAGTTTATGGATTTTCCATATCAGCAGACCCGGTTCTTCAGTTCGGTTGCTTCATGGAAAAAGCACGACATGACCATCATGCTGCTGGATCCGATTATCGGAGGCTATGGGTTGAGCCGACTGTCACCCGATCTGCCGCTGTTGATCAATTCGGTGAACATGGCATCATTCCATGGTGCGAACATGTTTACCTCCTACCTGCCGCTAGACCCCAAGAACAACGTCGCAGGCGGGAATGCGATTGCCAAGGGATATACGAAGGAGGAATTCACCTTCTTTAACGAATACACTGGACGACTAACGCAAGTGTTGCGTGGCTCACAACGCGAAGCTGGGGTTGGTCTTTATTACCCAATTGCCATGTTTCAGACGGATTTACTCGCTTCTGATAAGTTTTGGACGAATATCGTCGAACTACATGAAGAAAGACAGCACGATTGGGACCGTACCGAAAAGGCGTTGCTGGATGGCGATGTGGAATACATGATTGTTCACCCCGAAGCGGTTGCTGAGGCGAAAATAGACGAGGGTCAGATGAAGATCGGTTTTGGCTCTTATCATACGCTGGTGATACCACATCTCGATTTTATACCACTCGCTGTGGTCGAACAACTCAAGCGATTTGAAGATGGGGGAGGCAAGATCCTATGGGTCGATCAGGTTCCCCAAAGCGCTGAATATGCAAAGAATGACGCAAAGGTAAAAAAGGCTTTACAACATGCTGATAAAGTTGACGTGGGTCAGCTTACGGGTTTAATTAATAACTCCTATTCTCCTGAATTTGATCTGACTTTTACACCAAGTACAGACCAATTGACAGTAGGACGCTTTCATAAAAACGATCAGCAGGTTTATCTATTGGTCAACCGAAAGCAAGAGGCCATATCTATCGAAATAGAAGGACAGCGTACCGAAGGAAAATCGAACCAAATAAAGGTATTGGAACCTTCTACAGGAGAAATAAATAACCTGGCTTTGCCGGCTCAATTACAAATAAAAGCCAACAGAGCCTTGCTAATAATACCTAGTCACGAATATCTGGAACAACCCTTAATAAAGAAATAAAAACCAATGATTCAAATGAGGAATGTAAAAAACGTATACTGGCTTTTCATAGTAGCCTTACTAATCGGAACAGAAACTAAGGCTCAAAATAAAAAGAGTTCTCAACCCAATATTATTGTTATTCTAACCGATGACATGGGATATGCAGATCTTGATATTCAAGGGGCAATGGATGATTTAAAAACACCTCATCTTGACAATCTTGCAGAAACAGGGGTGCGTATGTCAGCAGGTTATGTTACCGCTTCTCAATGTATGCCTTCAAGGGCTGGATTATTGTCTGGAAGGTATCAACAGCGATTTGGTCTAGATCAAAATGGAACCATTCCTTTTCCGTTAGAAGAAAAGATGATTGGGCAACGCATGAAAGACGTCGGATATGTTACTGGTATGAGTGGGAAATGGCATTTGGAACCCAATCGTAACCATCATAATTGGATTAATACCAATATTCCTGAAATTGCTGGAAGAAAAAAATATATCGAAAGTGATATACCACACAAATTAAAAGAACCGTATTTACCCAATAATAAGGGATTTGATTTTGTGCATGAAGGTAGGTTCAACCAATACTGGGCAACACATAATATTGAAGGCGAATCCATAGAGCCAGAATTAATAAATATACCTGGCTATCGCTTAGAAGTACAAACGCAATCTGCAGTTACGTTTATCAATAAATTTAAAGACGAACCTTTCTTTTACTATTTGTCTTACTATGCGCCTCATGTGCCTTTAGATGCGACGGAAAAATATCTAAGTCGTTTTCCCGGCGATATGCCCGAACGCAGACGTATGTGTCTAGCCATGGTTGCTGCTATGGATGATGGTGTAGGAAGAATCAAAGAAACCCTTCGTGAAAACAACATAGAAGATAACACGCTCATTATATTTTTAAGCGATAACGGTGCGCCGTTAAAAATGCATAAAAAAGATTTACCACTTTCTTTTAAAGGAGGAGCTTGGAATGGTTCTTTAAACGACCCTTATATTGGTGAAAAAGGAATGGTTTCAGAAGGAGGAGTTCGTGTACCATTTATAATGAACTGGCCTAATGGGCTGCCAAAAGGGATAGTTTATGACAGACCTGTGAGTTCACTTGACATCGCAGCAACTTCTTTAGCAATTGCAGGAGAAAATATTCCAAAGGAATTGGATGGCGTTAATGTAATACCCTATTTAAATGGCGAAATAAATGGAGATCCACACGAAGCTCTATACTGGCGTTTTTGGCAACAAGCAGCCATTAGGGTAGGAGATTGGAAATACTTAAAATTTAATACATCAGAATTCCTATTCAATGTGCATACTGATGAACATGAACATGTAAACTTGATCGCTAAATATCCAGATAAAGCGAAAGAATTAAAAGCAAATCTAACCGAATGGGGCTCAGAACTAAAACACCCGGGACTGGCAGTTAAAGGTTCACCTACTGTAAAACAGTGGTTACAATATTATTTTCATGAGAGTTTGCCAACAAAATAGAACATGAATAAAGTTTTTCTACATATCGCTCTTGTTTGTTTGTGTTTCAATTCTTGGAGTCAAGAAATGAAATCAACTCAACCTAACATTGTCTTTATCATGGCCGATGACCTTGGTACTCGGGATTTAGGTTGTTATGGGAGTGATTATTACCTGACTCAAAACTTAGATAAGTTCGCTTCGCAAGGTTTCCAATTCAATCATGCATATACTGCCAGTCATGTTTGTTCTCCTACGCGAGCATCCATTCTTACAAGAAACTATCCACATCGCGTGCGCATAACCGACGTTTTGCCTTGGGATCGTTTATCTGAAAACCCTAAGTTAATACCACCTGAACACCTTAAAGAATTGCCTTCAGAATTACCAATATTTGTCAAATCCTTACACTCTGTTGGATATAAAACAGCGCTCTTTGGAAAATGGCAATTAGGGAACGAGTATAATTTCTTTTCTAAAGAGGGATACAAAGCCTATGGATCTGATGAAGCATTTGCAGTTTCAGATGATGAAATAAAAAGAGATAAAGGAGTGGATGTACCTACTGAGCGCTCCATCGAATTTATGGAAGCCAATCAAAATCGTCCCTTTTTATTGTACCTGACCCATCATACTCCGCATGTGCCGTTGGCAAGTACTCCTGAAGATAAAGCCATTTATGATAGAATACCGAAAGGATAATTTCAAAAAAATCAAACCTATGCAGGAATGATTTCACATCTCGATAATTCGGTACAAAAGATTTTGGACAAACTCAATGAGTTGGAGCTCGATAAAAATACCTTAGTGATTTTTACTTCTGATAATGGTGACCTTAGTAATCGTTATGAAATAACATGACTATAATTGGGGCCATATGTTATAGTTCCACTTGCTTGTTGCCGGCGGGAAATGTGTCACCTCGATGTTCATGCCCGTATCGTT